>Ga0209204_1001096_pt1 | contig 26793 bp, 10 predicted proteins | sample AD_JPNMR2_MetaG_FD_184425 | JGI IMG/M metagenome (GOLD analysis project Ga0209204, IMG submission 184425) | Active sludge microbial communities of municipal wastewater-treating anaerobic digesters from Japan - AD_JPNMR2_MetaG (SPAdes) (version 2) | ecosystem: Engineered > Bioreactor > Anaerobic...
ACAACATTGCTGAACCGCAGAACGAGAGAGATAATGACCCCAAGCTCTCCTGAGAAATCGTCCGTGTAGAAGTAGCGATTGCTAGGTTCGTCCTCACTGTTAATAACAACATAGTAGGGGTCGAGCATTGTCGCTGCAAATGCTTTCTCCTTCTCCCCTTCCATAATGATCCGTGCCTGCTCGGAAAGGAGTCTGACCTCAAGGGTCGTTGAGCCAGCACTCGCGTAGTTTCTGGAAACCGACGCGAGACGGTACTTTCTTGCTGCACTGTTGATTGCTACTCCATAGAAGCCATTAGTTGTCCCTTCAGCAACAGGAGTACGGTGGAACGTCTTGGTAAACGATATGCCGAGTTCCTGGTGACGTTTGATAGCAACTGCTTCTGTAGCGATTGTCTCGACGTTCATCATGAGTGTGCCAACATGACTGTCAAAAATCCGCTGGATGTTTTCAATCTCATCCTGGATGCGGAACGCGTCAGAGTAGAGGACAGCATGGTCCAGGAATATCATGTCGAGCAGGCTGTTGATGAGGCTTCCTCTGAGAATGGGGAAGTCAGGGAGCTCTGTTGGAACAGCCGATGTAGAGAGATCAATGCTTGAGAGCGCCTGCAAGAGTGTACTCAACGAGTCGCCACGGAGGTTTGCTCGCTTCTCGATAAGCGGCTTCACAACTTTCTTGATGATCTCACTCGATTGCCGTTTAAATTCTATTGACTTTTCCATCACTCTTCCTCGATCATGAGTTCTGTCCCTGGCAGTGAGAACTTTCTAATGACTTCGCGGAGCCTTTCTCTCGCTATTGTTGGAGCATTTGCTTCAGGGTCTCCTGTCATCGCAATATCAGGATCATATGTTGCTACACGTACTGCATACTCGTTGACGAACGCCTGGTCGACAGTAACACGGATAATCCTCGAGAGATCGGTTCCTTCACCGTCGTAGCGACTGTAGTCGAACGAGAACGGCGTAAAGGTGTTGCGACCTCCCCCTGCTGATCGCGCGTCTTCCACGCTTACATCTCCAACACCAAGTGGGTTTATAGTATAGAAGGCAGCCAGGGGAAGTAATTCCGCTTCTGGGTGTTCTGACAGTTCAACGGGCAGTAGCGGGATATACGCACTGCGGTTTATATTCCTGGTGGCTCCTCCAGCATTGAAGATCCCGAAAATCGTGCTATAGGCGTAGGTGATAAGCACGCCCTGGTCTGTATACATAGGAAGAACTCCAACCACGGGCCGTGTACAGCCACTCTCTGCCGGAGGAACGAGGATGACGATAACGTTATCGCGTGCAGTACACTTTCCGAGGTGTGATGGCAGTACAGGGTTGAGGGTCATGTCAACTACCCTTGGAACTGCTCTGCTGATATAGGCGCTTGTGGTATGGTGCTGTTGAGTCAACACACGATCAAGGATAATTGTGTTGGCATCGCGATCGAATGCAAGGACGCTAGCGTGTTCTAGGTTATTAACAGTAACGTCGATACCGCCAATGTAACCATTGTGTCGCCGGTATGTCACCGGGATAGCTTGCGCTATCTGGATGATGTTCGTGTTGTTGCCACTGCTCTCTTCGTTGTGATATTCATACCCTGAGATACTTCCTACGCCATAGGTAGAACTTCCTACCGTTATGCGGGCTTCACTGAGTGAAGGGAACCAGTCATGCTCCATGCTGTATCCCCTTGGGGCTTGCACGTTGAGCTTTGTATCACTACTCATGTCATACGAGCGGATGTAATATGTTGTTGGCAACCCCCTCACAACTATTTCGTTGGTGTCGGTTACTGTGTACACTCTGTCCCGTGGATACTGCGAGCTGTAGGAGGCGTCCTGACCGGTAAACCGCTCAAACGGTATAAGTGAAAAGACGGGGGCTGGCGTTGTCACTTCAGTTACAGCTTGTGATTCACCCGTTGTCATGTCGTATGACATAAACGATACGGTCATTGGTTTGTTCGATGTCGAGAGAATGGTAACGAAGAAAAGGTACGGGATACTGCTACTGATGATTTCAGGTCTCCAGACTGACAAACGTTCTGATGTAGTGGAGAGATCTATTGGGATCGACGTATATCGGACAATAACGCGGTCGCAGCTTGGAATGCTTCCGGAAGCGATAACTCGTAAACGTGAGCTATCAAAGTAGAATGTTGTGTACTCGGTAAGCGCCCCGCCAGTATCTGTCAGCACGGTCAGCGAGTCTTTGACAATTGTCGTTCCCGTTTCGCTGGTAAGAGTAATACCTGTCTCAAGCCTCTCGGGTGTATCGATAGCTTCGTTCGCAACACGCCGGTGAGTATAGTATGGGTTGGTCAGCTGGTGCTGGTAGAACAGGGGGGTTTCTTCTCCCGTCTCGGGAACATAGAACACCTCATTTGTTACCGATGGGATACCGAAGAGGTTCTTTTTCGAGAGTGTCCCGTCCTCTCGTACGTACGCGCTCAGTGAGAGCCACAGCGGTTTCCTGTTCTCGCTTGTAAGGTGGCCGAGTGTTGACGTGCTGATAACACTATCTGAGGTGATAAGCGGGAACTTCACGTTGCAGATAGGAATGTCGTGGTCTGTCGGGTTTGTCAGAAACGTGAACCTCATCCAATAACACCTCCGCCTTCAACATAGAGTCTTTCTATTGCACCGGTTAGCTCCCTGATGTGATCGATCGTTATAACACCTGTATCATCCAGCTGCGAGAAGACTGTTCTCGTATAAGGAAACTGTGTAAGCCGCCTATCAACGACCTCTTCTATCCTGCTTATCGCATCCTGGATCCCGCGGATGTGTTCTGCAAGGATTGGTGTTATCCCGTTGTAGAGGGTATCAGCTTCTCCAAGGAGCATATTATCTACTCCCCCTACCCACCGAGTCGGAAGCAACCCAAGTTCCTCTTCGATCTCGTTCACAGCGTTCCTGATGACAAGAAGCGTTGAACTATCGACGCGAGGGGTAGCAAGCTCAAACAGTACACCAACAGTGGCTGGTGGTAGCGTTCTCGTTGCTGCGTAACTGACACTATAGATCTGATAGACAACCCACAGATAGTCGTTACTCAAGCTTCCTGAGAGGGTGAATCGACATGTTGGTGGATTCCAGCTGATGGACTCCGGAGACACCAGCGTACCACCAAGGTAGACTTTCAGTGACCCTGGCGTCCATGAGTAGATTGTCTGAAACGTCCTGGCTGTTGTGAGGGAGGTTTTCATACCGTTGGCAACCCAGTAGTCATTGTACGAGTAGCCGACAGCTATTGGTACTTCGAATGCGACGACATAGTGGTCGGGCTCAATGTCAGTCGACCATGAGTTTATGGCTCGTATGCCGGGTATATACCACTTCATGCTTCAACCTCAGTATCACTATAGTAGCATACCTGCCCATCTCCAACTGCCACGAGGCCGAAATTGGGGTAGCACACGATAATGTCAACACTGTCTGCCAGCTCCTCACAGGAGAAAAACAGCGTCCCGCTCTCTGCAAAAAAGTTCGACGCCCGGTATAGAGTACGCTCGGTCGACTCAACCACCTCCTGCAAGAACGCTGCTGCAGGAGCGTACTGGATCTCGCTTGCAACCACAACACCAGATGGCACCGGTGACCACAGCGTTTCATTGCAACTGACAAGCTTGTCGGCCCGAATGAGCTCCCACCGTGACCTGGGGAGGTATTGGGAACCGTAACAGATCTCCTTTCCTGACTGAGGCACGTACCTGAATCGTCGTGTCTGGGTATACTCTCCAGCACTGACAGTGATCGTTCGGTCGTGGAGTATGTCAATCTGGGAGGGTGTGATGATAAATGACGCTATGCCGTTTTCATTTGACAGGTCAACTGCGGCGGTCAGTGTTGGCGTTTCACCGCTTACAATCTCCGGAAGCTCGCTGAGGTTAGCAAGTGTGCCAGCAGAGAGCATGACGATACCGGAACCGATACCTTCAACGTATGCCACATAGCCAGTACTGATTGGTAGACCTGCCATTGATACCGTAGACGCTGGGATGATGTCATAGACTGCGTACTTGGTACCGGGGATGTTGGTGTATGCAACATCGACTTCTCCGCTTCCGTATACAAGGGGGACTGACAGCGAACCACTTACTAGCACATCCTCAATTGCTGATCCTCGGTCTGAGCGGACAAACACTCTGACAAAAGCGATAGTGTCTGATGTATGGGGCGAGACACTCATCCTGACCTCGGCAACAATGTCATCGTTGTTCTCCGCCGATATGCAGATGATGCCATCATGGGGAATGAAGACCTTGGGACTAATGTTAATGGGGACAAGAAACGGCTCGTTTGCTACCTCGAACATAATAGCAAGCTCATCAGTGTCCGATACAGCACCATCCTCGAAGATGATACTGTTAGTCTCAAAGTCATAGTAGTAGTGAATGGGATCCATGGTTGCAGTATCGTTTCTCCACCTGCTGTAGGCTACAGCGAACCTTGTCAGCGGTGAGAGAACCCAGGGGGCGTCAGCCCACTCACCCTCTATCATCCTCTCGAATGTTACGATCTCACCGCTCACTTCTTCGGCAACAGTTTCAGTCCGGTATCCAGCAATGTCACCATATCCTGTCAGGGAAGATATCGCATCCCCAAAGATAACACCAGCTGAGGAAACTTCACCCGAGGCATACTTCTCAATGATAATAGGTGAACCAATGCCGGCTGGTATCAGGTTATTGATAAAGTTGATGTAGTACCCCCCGTCAGGATACTCGGGCAGTCGTACGCCAGTTACAACTGTATCCTTGCCCAGTACTATCTGCTCGGGGTTCGAAAAGAGTGTCACCTTCTCATTGAAGACAACAAAGCGACGGTCACCAATGTAGAACTCGCCAGGGTACATGGCAACAGTGAGAACTTCAGAGTACTGGCCGTACGTCTCTCCACTGACATACTCTTCGTGTTGTCCACCACGACTTTTGTCAAGGAGCTCCGCTTGTGAGTACTCGCTCGACCCCTGGGTTAGGGTAAACATATCAACTGAGACAACATCATGGACAAGACACGAACGTTCTCCTGTCCCAACACCGCTGATAAAGTCTGATGATGAGCGAATAGACCTCATACTATAACCTCCCCACTGTCAGCAGCGAGCAATCGTGATATATATTCGTCGCCGAAGGTGGTTGACATGACCGGGTCGACACTAACCCGGAGAGCTGCGACTGGTGTCACGCTCGTTGTTGCATTCGCCCAGATGGTCGGCTCTGTTTGCTCATAGTTCACAACAGCATCGATAAGTGCATCAGTAGGAACGTTGCCACTGATAAGGGCATGTTCCTCAAGGTACGGCCAATCATCAAACTGTGCTATACGGACAGGAGCGTCGGTGTATGGAATCCCTGACGGCAGTGTGAGTATCGCTACGTCGCTGATAAGATCACCATTGCCATCATAGACACTCCCCGAGACCAATAGGGAACCACTCCCGCTGTAGATCACATAGACCTGCCCGTCTGGAGTTTCCATTTGGATAGATGATGTTGTAATAATCCATACTGTCTCTCCACTAGTGACGGTTGCGATTTCCCCGTTGATGGTTAGCATTCTATCCAGGTTGTATCGGTTTGGGGTACGTCGCACGACTGGTAGTGAGTAGTACGATGCAGGGATAACACCCGTTTCGCGCATGATGCCATAGGTCATACCGATTGCTGTGTTTCCCTGACGGTGACGGAAGAAGTCATAGATAGCATCACGCATCCAGAAGTTGTCCCTCCCCGGTGGGCGCAGGATACCGAGCGAGTAGGCAAACGAGTCGAAATTGTTAAAGATGTAGTGCGGGATAGCGGTTAGTGACGCTCCGTTGGTATCAGTGTACACGGAACCACTGCACTCGTTCAGGTAAACTCTTCCGTCAACTTCTATTGACCGTTGGAGAGTCGGGAGCAGGATAGCTAATGTACTTCCGTTGCTGGCCACGATGACACCGTCACTACCGGCACCGATCATCGAAAGGTTACTGACTGACGTTTCGACAGGGGCAGTGTCAGTAAGCTCCTCAACATACTCCCCACGAACGTTCGTTGAAGCGATAAAAAAGTCATTACCATCTTTGATAAGTGCGTACAGCGTGCCGTCACAGAGATCGATGTCCATGATCGAGCCACTTGCTGTAAGAGGAACATGAATGAGCTGGTCACTCACTACACTCTTTAACACAGGGTGGGTTCGAACTGCGCGGAGCTGAGTCTCAGTATCGACGACGTAGTAGAGATCGGTAACCCGGTCGTATGTCACCGCGAGACAGCTCGAGAGCTCATCAGGAACATCGTACTCGGGTCTGTCCCCAAGCACGTCTGCGAACACTCGCAAGGGCTGTCCAGCTGAAAGCTTGTATGATAGCGTTGCCAGTCCCCGGTATGCACCAATGACAGTTACTGCAGCTGTTGCTGTTGGATCGAATGAGTTGAGGTAGCTTGTAACGTGCGCTATATCAGCCTCGCTGATGAATCCGTCCTCGTCAATATCGCACCAGCCAATCTTGTTCCAGACATCAAGCGGTGTCGCCTCTGCTCGCATCCCGTATGCTTGTTGGATAAGCTGGCGTTCATACTCACCGATGACTCCGTCACCGTCAGGGTCAAAGTCGGGGTTATAATTCCCGCGGTCGGTAAGAATGGTAATCGGAAGCTCTGTTCCGTTTTCAGCCTCGACCGTAATATCAGTCGGGTTCTCGTCGTAGATGAGGAACGTCCTGCTTGTACTGCTAATGATGATCTCCCGGTCTACCCGTGTTGCTGCTGATGGTTCTCTGATTGTGCTGAGGCTGTTGTCAATGAGGCTGTAAGAGTAAACTGCACCGCTTTCTGCGAGAAGGTAGATACTGCTCGTATGGGTCATGGAAAGTGACTGATGTACCGGAACAGAAACTGTGGACCGTTCTCGGTACACTGATGGTGTTCCTGCGAGGAACTCATCAATTGATGCTGCTTCCGGGTAGCGTTCAGTAAGAGGCACTCCATCAATGAGTACCTCGCTTGCTTTACGGGGCGGGTGAAACGTTACCGCCTTATAGGGTTCCGACAGGTCACAGCTATCGGGAAAGAACATGGATTCTACATACCTGGCTTCCTCATCAAGGTCCTGGGCAAGGCTTACGATGCGATTGAGTAACCGATGAAAGCCCTCACGAGGGTCTCTGACGATGAGCTGCCATGGCTGGAAGATACGCTTGACAAGCGCTCCAGTCTGTTCGCGGTAGTAGAGGTCTGGAGTGCGTTTCCTCATCGACCACCTCTACGCGAACGTTACGAATGTTGGGTCAAGGTAGAGTTTCTGGTTAAGCCGCTGGGGGACTGCGTACTGAAGGAGCGTTCTTCCGTCAACGGTCGCGTTCTGTATGCTATAGCTCTCGAGATCATTTATGGTACCGGCTGCTGTAGCGACAGCTTCTTGCAAGTCAATTGCCTCTCCAGCATATCGCGCGTTTATCTGCTCGCCGATAGCATTTGCAAACTGACTCTTGAGGGTGGCAAGCTGGCTCACATCGCCTGTTGAGAACGTTGCGGTAAGCCACAGTCTCAGGTATCGGTAGATGACGGGGCTTACGGTAAGGGAGAGCCCACATGGTTTTTCGCTTGCAAGGTGAGTCTTCGCGATAGCAGCCACCTGCTCGGAAACGCTGGGCTCTGTTGTCTCAATATATACAACGACCCCGCCCCTGTACTCGTCAATGATGACCTGACGTACCTGCAGAATGTCGAGAAGCTTACGTATCCGGGCATCATTAAAGAGCCAGACAGACTGGGTTGACTCTTTCAGGATATAGCGGTAGAGCTCGTCGTCGGCAATACCACGCCCGCCAGTTATCGGAAGCTGGTTGAAGGCAGCGAGCTTGTAGAGCTTTGACGCATTAGCTACCACATTGGGTATCTGTGCGAATGAGAGCTGAACGATGCTGAGCACGCCAGCAGGTATCTCTGTGACAGACGTATCGGTAGCGATAACCTTGACAAACGTGCGGTCTCTGTCAGGGAGGATTTGACTATCTCCTATCGTGACAACGTTGTAAGTACCATCTGCTGATGAGAGAACTGTTCCGCCAGGGATAAGTATTCCCCCATTGTCAACCGTAAGCTGTGATGCATGAACTGATGGAACGATAGAGATGAAGGTGTTGGTCAACGAAAGGTCAGTAGCGTAGCCAACCGTCGTGCGTGGCTCGCCGAGAAGGTTACCCCATCGGTCCAGGTAACCTCCAGAAGCTCTTCCAATATCAACGTTCTTCGCGATATCGTAAAGCTCTGCGTATCCTTCGTTCAGGGCATCGCTTACCGCCCTGATAATCGCCCCGAGTATCGGTGCATCAGAGATGCTGATAAACCCATTATCTGTCGCTATCTGACCAAGGGTTGATGATACAAGTGTATCGCGTCTATACGTTACCAGTGCCACTGCGTACCTCCCGTAGTTCATTATATTGTACCACATATCTGCCGGGAGCGATTGTGCGTTCGAACTCCACTGTAACCGGGCTATGAAGTGGGGAAAGAGGGAAGACTCCATCCCCGACATCTTTCGGCACTGTGATTGTTCTGCTTGCTTGGATTGCAGATGCAGTTGTTACCGCTTGGATTGCAGATGCAGTTGTTACCATGGCAGTCGCTGAACTGCTCTCGCTTCCGCTATAGAAGAGTGCTGTCTCGCCGTTTATGGTGACGATAGCCGCTGTTGTCGGCCCACTGGTTATGGTAGCACTCATGATAATGCCGTCGACGAAGCGTGATAGTACGTACGTCCGTACATTTCCGTACAGATTAATGCTGACGGTAGTTTCATTGAACGAGATGTCAGAACCGTTTGTCAGAAAGACGTACTCCTCAGGAGGGGTTTCACTCCCAAGTACCGCACAGGTTGGGAGACCTGGGATCCTGACACTCTTTGTCTGCTCGTCAATCGACACGTGAAACTTCACTGGGACAGCCTCTGAGAGCGTAGCAGTTGTCAGGTATGGGGGGCGCAGCTCTACGGACTTGTAGGCTCCTCCTTCAATAGTAATGTCGAGTGGTGACGTGTAGTCAATCATGGTAAGACCTTCAGGTGAGTAGCCGCGGTACCGGACCCGCAGTGATGCTGATCCTACCGATGCGTCTTCAACAAACACCTCGATGTTGTTCGGCTCGATACTCCCGTAGCTGTAGAGATATGAAATCAACTTCCTGCGGAGCTCCTCAATTGCAATGGAGAGGTCGCCGATCCGCTTCCCGGTTGATAGCTCGAGCGCCAGCTGCATCGAAGCACTGTAGATAAGCTGTCCAACATACTCATGATAGGTCGCAGGAGTTATGTCGCCTGACGTGAGGTCAATGCTCCCGTTCTTGTTGATCTTAATGTCGTACGCCATAGTTGCCTCCTATCCTTCTTCCTCAACTTCCTCGACCGTTGGAACAAACTCTTCTTCACCAATATCAGGCGGCTGGTATGGTGCTTCGGGAACGTTTTTGGTCCCCCCGTAGTATGCTACCTCGGTTGAGGAGTAGCGGGCTTTCTGTACTGTCTGCTCTAGGCTTCCCTGTTTGTAGCCGAGTATGGTTTTAGCTGCGCTGTAGCAGAGGGAACCGAGGCGCACGAGGTCCATAACTGACGTGATAAGACTGATGGCCTCAAGGAAGTTGATGATGAGCTTTGGCTGTGGAGTAAGAACTGTCCCATTGGGCACGATATCGAGCACCTTGTTCTCCATCATTGGGACCGGGAAGAGCGGGGTGTTCCGCCCAATGTCAGCAGCTCCGAGCTTAAACAGCGGTGTCTGTACCTTGATAGCACTATCGCCCATGACAATGTGCTGCTGACCACTATTGTCAAACAGGTACAGCTTGCCGTCAGCTTGCTGAATGAGAACACCCGGTGAGCGACCGTTATCCTTACCCTGAATTACGGTAATATCACTTCGATCAGCAATAAATCCCATGTATGATTTTGCTTCCTGCTCGGTCTTGGCGTAAGCTTTACACTGCGCCATGGGTTTGCCACCAAACCCACCCATGGGGTCAGGAATCTTGACCGGCGTTGGGATGCTTTGATTCTGCACGGTTGGAGTTTCGGGAGCAGGGACAGCCGTCATAGCACGTACGTTACGCTTGACAAACTCTTCATATGATGCGATGTGGAGCGTGAACCGCTGTCCTTTTCGCAATCCATTCATAATCGACGGGTCACTCATTTCAACCCGAACCCCCTTCAGGGTTGTCGGTGCTCCGGTCCTGGGGTCAAGGGCAACTAGATCAACAGTCACGTAGCCATCTATAGTTTTCGACTCAATAACATCGTTGATTGTAACGCCGCTGAGTTCAGCGCTGATGCTGGTGTCATCGACTAACACTGCTGTTGTCGTCATGGCTGAGGCTTTCTGGGTTTCTGGAGCTAGAACACGCTTTTTTGATTCATCTTGCATAGGTGGTTACCTTACTCAGAGTTTATCATAGATAGAGATTGATTGAGTTTCCGTTGCTCGTTTGCTACCTTGAGGAGCGCCTCGGTAATAGGATCGCTGACTCCGTACTTCAAAGCCTCAGTAAGACTCTGGAACCGGGCAGTGTAGATATCCATCAGTCCTGCTTCCTCGCCATCCTTCTTGGTTATGCCATCGAGTCCAGCGACAAATGGCTCACCCCTGAAGAAGAGCGGCGAGAGGACAACACTGTCAGCAAGTACCTTATTGACAAGCATCATATCGAACATCTCGCGAACGTAACTGAAGATCTCCTTGCTGGTGTAGAGCCCGAACAGCTGTAATCCCAGTGAGGCAAGTGACCTCAGGAAGAATGGCTCTGGCGTGAACACGTTTGCTGTAACATCGCGTATGACGTCAATGAATTCTGCTTCCGTTATGGCAGAACCTTTTCCAGTCACTTGCATAACGTTCTCCTTGTTGGAGATGATTAAACGAGCGTTCGTCAGTTCACGCGTAAATTGTTCTGAGACTTTCGTGATAGTCCCACTGAGACCCACTCCATCATGAGCCATAATGCTCTCTATGAGTTCCTTCCTGGCTGCTTCCACGTTCTCTATCGTACCAATATCCTTGAGTGCTGCTTTGAGTGCTTTGTCCTGACTGGTGTACCGAGGGACGCTCTTCAGGAAGTCATCGAATGCCTCTTTGTACGCATCTGTCAGGAGGTCTTTAACGGCGCTTGCAAGCTGTTTCTCGTTGAGAGGTTGGCCAGCTGGGTGGATATACTGTGCGACTTTTTCGCTCAGGGAAGACCCTTTGCTGAACACTTTGGTCAACGCCTTCGTGTGAATGCTGCTCATGTCTTCAGCTTTGATAACATTATCAACGATTCTCGATAGCGCTACGGCTACCTTGTCGCTGCTTTCTGCGTTGGCGTATCCCTTGAGTTTGGATAAGACTATGTCGCTCTCTGCTGATGCTGAGCCGAGCTCTTCAAGTGCTTTTCTCGCTCGTGCAACAGCAGCAACCATGTTCTGGAACGTTGACCGTGCTGCCCCGTTGCCTTTGAAGTAGTTTGTCAGCTTCACGACTGGCTCACTGACCCCAAGCTTACTCATGATCTTTCCGGCTGTCTTTCCCGTAAGCGCGCTGATAACACCACCGCCAATCGGCGCGTCTCCTTCAAGCCTTCCCATACGGGCAAGGGTTTTAACGAGCGCCTTTGGTATGACCTTCTTGGCGAACTTGCCAAGCTCGAGTACTGTCAGCGCAAGCATGGCGATGTTGATTGCGCGCTCAATTAAGTAGAACCCGGTATCAAGCCACGATGCGCCGAGCATGTATGTCCGTCTTCCGATAAGCTCAGGGGTAATAACTGACAGGCATCCCTCATCGGGGCTGATAAGGAGGGTATGTGTTTTTACCCTGACAAACCCATACAGGTCATTGGCTTCATCCCATAGCATGATAATGTCGTTCTCCTTGATACGTGGATCTCCAAGGAGCACGATCTTTCCCTGGTACATACCCCCGGCAAGCTTGGCAAGAAGTGATGATGTTGCCGCAGCAACAATCGGGTAGCGCGAGGACGGGAACGCGTTGGCGTTCTTGAAGTAGCTCGTATATACGTTCCACACGCGTGGCGAGAGCTTGTAGTGAATAGGGATTTCTCCGGTGCTCTTTACGCTTGTCGAGCGGACAGCAACGTCGTCGGTGTCAGTGTCAGCATCGGGGTACTCCAGGTTAACAACATTGGGAGCCTGAGCGAGTATGATTCCGTTGTCAACAATATCAACACCCGAGACCTTGACATGTGTCTCACATATCCTCCGGTGCGACAGGGAGCGAGCATAAGCTGTATCGAGGAACCTGCTCAGCACCATCTGTGCGGCATGCTCCATCGAAAGTGCCCAGACAGTGAGAAGCTCAACCTGAGTGTCATATGAACCCTGGATGCGTGCTGCCTGAAATGCACTCAACACACTACTGTCAACACTCTTCTTACCAACCTCGACGATCTTTACTTTATCAACGGGGGCTGTGTTGAATGAGTCAGCCTTGTAGTCTTTGGGAATGCTCTTATAGATGTTTTCCACTACAGTACCGACAACCTCAAAAGCATTTGCGAGGTGGACAAGTTGTGCTGCCTTACTGGCCTCGTCGTACTTTCCGAGGCCGAATGATGACCACTCGAGTGCGTGAGCGGCGGCAAGTCCTGCTTGTTCCCCTAGCTCGACCTGCGTTCTGGCAAGAAGGTCAGCCAAGAAGTCTGGCTTCTTTCTGCCAGCGTAGTAGCTGCGGACAATCTGTTGGGAGTAGAATGCAACGAGAGCTACAAGTGCATAGATTCCTTCCACAATGCCTTCTACAGTGTTTTTACTTGCTTCCCGACAGTAAGCACTGATGTGGCTGATACGTGCACTGGTATCCTGTTCGACTATGGGTGCAAGCTTTTCGATGAGCTGGTTCGTGAGGAACGAGCCCCGTTCAATCTTGCGTGTAAACCGGTAGTAGCCATCTTCTGGTCCCCATACTAGTGTCGACCGGGTTGCATAAGGTCGAGTCGTTAGGATGTAGTTGGGAAGCAAGAGGTTTATCTCGTTCAATGCATCCCACACGGTATCGTTGTAGGATATCCATTTCCCTTCATCCATGTTGAAAAGAAATCGAAGGTTCGTTAGTGAGTCGTCCCCCGTGATCCTGATGTTCTCAAACAGCTGGTTGTTCTGGGTTACGGTAACCTCTGCACCAACTGCTTCACTGATTGTCCGCGCGATGTTCGGCGTGACCGTTTCCTTCATGACCTGCACAATGTTGTTTGTTGCACTCTTGAGTTCACCGTCGATCTGTGCTGATACATCGGGGTTGATCGTATAGTCAGCGATGTACTCAGAGACAACCCGAAGGTCAGTAAGAATCCAGCTGATAATATCCCTGAGCTTATGGACCGGATTGAGGTAGTTTGGACTGAAGAGCTGACCGACTGTCTGAAACTGTCTGGGTAACCCAGCGGACAGCCTTTGAGAGCAGTAGATCGCTATCGTTCCCGTAGACCTTTATCTGCTGCTCGCTGAGTGTTGTGAGAAGTATGGAGCCGAACGAACGTGCTTCTATGGTTGTGATTGGCCCCGGTTGCACGCTTACAACTTCCCCGATGAACACTGTGTCTGCTTCGGTGAGGAGTGGAGTGTATCCTGCGAGTACCTTGATCTTGGTACCGGGACGTATCATCAGCGAGTTCAGGGGAGAGAACTCACTTCCGCCAGTGAGAAATGGATTCGCACCCGAGTATGGGCGACTCAAGTCTGCCATGGTGTTAGTAAGCTTCCCATAGACATTGGTGACTTCGAGAATGCATGTCTGTTGCGGCGACTCACGGTCCATGGTAAGCCTAAGCGAAACGATAGATGAATAGCTGTAGAAGTCATCAAATAGGTAGAATGCCTCGCTGTCCTCCTCCATGAAGTAGAGCTTGATAGTTGGGAGGATGTAGCTATACCGTTTGGCCGCTGAACGCAGGAGTGTCTCGATACCGACACGCTGGGTGTAGCTTCGCATGAGTGAAACCCCCGGCGCGCCAACCTGCTCGAAATAGCTCCCGACAAGCGACTTGACCAAGAGGAACCTGCCGAGCGTATAGGCACCTTCCTCGCTCGCAAGGTTGTCAGCAAGCTGATGGCTCGTTACTGCTTCATTGATCGCAGCAATTGCCCTGGTCCCAATCTCTGAAGAAAGCCCAAGGATGAGCTGTTGATTCTTCCCCGACACGCTGCTCTGTTTCGCTATCTCTTCCTTGATAGCATCACCAGCTTTCCCGAGCGTTGCTATGTTGTTTGCTACCACCCGGGCGTACTGGTAATTGACTACGCACGTTACCGAGACATCGTCTGATGTCCCCCCGATCTCGCATGATATGGCTGCACCCCCGCCACGGAAGCTCTGTTTGGTTTGCGGTATCGTAACACCGTTCAGCTTTCCAGTAAAGCGAATAATCACGTCGGGATATTTCGCGGGAACGATACTGTTGATAGTAGCTCCGATAGTAGCGATTGTGGTAGCCGTGAGTATATTCCCACTCTCCGCAGCCGTTTGTCCCTGGTAGTGGATGTTGGAGAGGTGGGAGCGGATGAATGCAGCAAGCTCAGTCGCTACAGAAGCACCAAGATCCTGGGCCTCATCGAGGAACCGCTTCATGAGCTCTTCCGGAGTCTTGCCTGCTGTCTTTGCATAGTTCTCGGCTTCGCTGGCAAGTGTCTCGATTGATTCAGTAAGGTTCTTAAGGTTCTGGTATCCGCTTCGCAACATCCCGAGCTTATAGACATAGAAGTCAGGTGAGAGTGGTACCCCTCCCGGCCCTGTCACCATGGGGTAGTCCATGTAGGTTGTCTCGTACGGATCAGTCACATCGATACCCATTTCCAGAGCACTCGGCATCCAGATACCGCCTTTCTGGCACCAGTCGAGGAACTGGCCATGCGATACCCCAGACAGGAGCTTCTCCTTGAGCCAGACCCCGATCGCGGTGATGGTGGTATAGGTAAGGGTGACTCTTGCTGTCGTCCTGAGGATTGCTGGAATGAATTCTGTAAACGCCAAGTAGACGCCGTACCCTGCGGAGAGCACATCGATGATGGTACCGATGATAACCATCCCGGTATATGTTACAAGGAGCGTAGCGATAGCACTGATAGCGAAGATAGCTACCACGACAAGGATAATGACTTTCGCTACAGAGGCAACTGCTCCGATGATGTTGTGCACGTTGACATCAATAGTGTCGAGGACAAGCGTGAGTGGAGTATTGTCTTCACTAATCAGTGTAGAAACGATCATACTGAGCAGTACCCGCACAACAGCATGAAAGTACTGCCCAGACATGCCAGACAGCTTACCATCCGCATAGAGGCCGCTCACAACTTCTGGCGTATATTCATACCCTTCGCGGATAAAAGCTGGCTTGGCTTGCAGAAGCGCATGGTCAAGCTTCCGTGAGACAACATACCATGCTGCCGTAGCTTGCACGACTTCTCTCTCAACAGCGCCGCGAAAAGATTCACTGAGAGGCTTCTGCGCGTTAGCAAGGTAACATGCAATGACGTCGATACCACTTCCGACAATGAGTGAGACCAGCACTTCGGCAATGTGACTACACATGATTGGTGAAAGTGACAGCCTCATTCCATGGGCGCATACATGGCTGTAGAACTCGCTCCCGTTTCCGATAGCCCCTACGGTAAAGCTTTCGAATATCCCTATTGCGTTTGCAAGCTGAAACATGAGTGCTACTTTCGCGGTCGTGATGGGTTTCTCCCCTCTTCTCAGGTTTTCTGACTTGAGGTATGCATTGAGATCTTCCGCCAAGCTCTTTGCGTTACCCCCAAGGTCCTTGATTATCGTCTCCTTCATTCCGTCCGCGAAGTGGAGGTGGAACTTTGAAACCATGCGCGCAGTCTCCTTCCCAACGCCCACGAGAGGTTGGCGTGTAAAGAGGACTCCCGCTTTCCTTCGACTCTCGTTAGGATAGAGTTCAAGCCTCCTGGACATGCCAGAAGCCTGGCGTGCAACAGTATTGACGAAGCTTGTGAGCTCTTGGTATCCTTTCTCAAACGCGCAGGCTGCGTCTATAAGGAGGCTCAGGTAAGCATAGCACATGAGAGTTTCGAAGTTAAGACCAACCACATCGCTGCCATATTCTTTGAGCTGCGAGGTGATCATCGCTATGACGTAAAGAGTGAACGGATCAGGGTTTACTGTCCCAAGGGCTCGGTATATACTCTCTGTTGCAACATCGTTATGTGCATTTCTGATAATGGTTTCAATATCGTCGAAGTGTGAGAATTCGGGATAGCTAGCTTTCTCGAATGTGACACTGCTACGTGATGGAAAGAGCTTAGCTACGTGCTCAGGATTGCTTAGCACGATGGTTTGCCCCTGTGCTGGGTCATCAATGATCTTCTCTGCGGCTGTCATGAATTGGTCGAGCCGGTACAGAGCGTAGAGAGGGAGGAACTCCGAGAGCGTCAGGCCAATGGAGACCTGTCCGATTGCAATAGCGTTCATGATGTCTGAGTTCTTCCCTTTCTCATCCTTCTTGACAATGTTCAGGAGGTCAAGCCGGCTTGTCAGAGGGAGTATCGGGGCTCTTCCCCGTTTAGCGCGTACAAGGTCTTCGAGTCCGCGCATGCCATAGTTGACGTACTGGAGCGATACAGTAACAGTGTATACTCCTGCTGCTTCGTCAAGCGTTCGAACCTGCGCATTGATAGGAGCGAATGTCGAAAGCCCGAGCGCGTTGAGGATGTCATTCTGGATGTGGACTGGCTCGTTGAGCCGCACAGCATCGGATGACTGGCCAATTGATGGTATAGCTGACTCGACGTCGCGGATATTTGTTGGCAAGAATGTGCCGTAGCTTTTGAGTACCTCGCGTATCGTCTCAGCTCGGTAGTACGCATTCATGTACTTGAAGCGGTAACGCCCGCTCCCCCGCTTTCCCTCTAGCAAGTGGTTCAGGAAGAGCATGCCGAATCGCATTTCCGTAAGCTCGTCGAACACGAACATACTCATGAGAGCGGTCAGCTTCTCGATACTAGCTGTCTTGACAGTGAACGTGACAGCAACAGTGCGGCCTCCGGTTGACTGTACCACAGGGTCAGGAGAGCCTTCGAGGGGTATGTACGTCGTACTTCCTGGGCGTGTCTGTATCCTGAGTGACTCAACACAGTCAGAAAGGTCGATGACATGGTGGTAGTAGCAGCTTGCAAACATGCTACGGAACACGCGCATGTGTACGTTCTCAAACACCTGGAGAACGCTTTTCAACATTGTGGCTGTATCGGAGATTGCCTTGAACGCTTCGACGTCAGTCTGACTGAATGCTCCCTCAGCATTCGTGGATATCGCAGCGTTTTTGATTCCCCGTATACGGCTGATGATTGCAGGAACTTCCCCGCCGGCTGCTTTGAGGTACGCCTCTCGGACACTTACCTCATCCCGCAGTTTCCCCTGGGCAAACCCAAGCATTGAGACAGTGCTACTTATGCTAGTGCCTCTACTCTCACAGAATGCAGTACAGCCGCTGTGTGGGGTAGTCATGTGACCACGCAGGTCAGCGTGAATATGTAGATTCTCTTCTGACACATCAATCCCGAGCCCTCCGTTCCAGCAGAACAGAAGGAAGAGGAAGAACTGCTTTGTCTCCTCGATGTCGGCAGTAGATGGGTTTTTGCCATTGCTTGTCTTTACGCGAACCTGAAAGTCGACGGCATTGTAGTACTCTGTTGAGCCAGCTATCTTCTTGACATTGTGGGCGCCGTTTTCCGCGCCGGCCCTGTAGAGTGATGTGATATTGAGCGTTACGTTTGTCAGGGCAAGGGCGCTCGTGTACAGGTCAAAGAGCTTCTTGATATACTCCCTTGCGCACGTTGACCTATTCTTGTCCCAGAGCTCAACAACCGGGATAGGCTTTCCGGTTATCCTGAGTGCACCCTTTCCTACCAGCTCGCTGACCTTCTTGCTGATCCCGCCAAAGTTAGCTGCCTTGAGCTTCTGTTCGATACTGGCATCTATCCCGAGCTCCCGAGCAATTGGCTTTATGGGTATGAGAACAGTACTGTTGAACGTGTCAAGGAGGTCAGCGACCGTATGAAGCGGTTTGCCGCTCACTTCCTCGAGAAAGGAGACAGCGCTGACAACAAGCTCGATAGGAGATTGCTGTGCGTCGTATGTCTTGGCGATCTCAGCGAGCCGCTGACCTGTCAGGGCTGGAAGGTACCGCTGTCCGACTTCGACAAAATTGGATGGGCGTTTCTCAACTACAGTGAGAATGAAGTCGTGGGGTATCTTCGTCGCATCAAACGGCTGGTAACGGTCGAAGGGGAAGCGGACATCAAGTCTTGTCTTATCACCAACAATGGCGTTAATGAGTGTCAGATATGGTTCAGAGTCCTCAAGGGTATCGGTAGCTGGAATGCGCTCGGCAAGCAGGTGGAGCCCCTCTGTATCAGTTGCGCTGGTATACTTTCGTAGTATCGATGCCGTAGTTTCCATCAGCTACTCCTTCAGAAACACAGACTGTCCGTCTGCAAATGTAGCGACCATCTCTGGGGTCAGGATACTGGTCGACGATCGCAATTTCCCTGTTGTGTCGGTAATGACATAGGCTTCTGCCAGATAGACGCCCCGATCGTCGCAGACTGGTGAGGTGCCGATGATGACACAGCAGAGTGTTCCCCTGCGCACGGTACCGAGAATTTTCGTTGCCCCTTCACGAGCCCTGAATGGTAGCGCAACATCTACACCGAGTGGTATGATATACGCTATTGGTCCATTGATTGCCTGGTCGTGTTCAAAAGCACGGAACTCGCCAATGAATGCAACTGAACCATTAGCAAGGTGTACTACGAGCTTTGCATTCTCAAGCGGGAGTCGCTGACCGCGGTTCTGCATAGCGTAGATCATGCGCTGGTACTGGGTGACATCGACACCAATCATCCTGGCGATAGCATCAGTTGCTGGTGAGTCGCCTCGGGCCCGGTTCAATGAATCGACAAGTGAGGCTTGCTGATACGCACCGTCAAGTGTCTTGATGTAGCGTTCACGCTCGTCTTCCAGGAATGGGGTTGCTACCTTTGTCATGACAAGTGTTACCTGAACATCACGGGGCGCTTCGTTGATTGTTGATAGCTCTATACTGTCAATAGCTACATAGTGCTCAGCCAGCGCAAGGAGCCTGGTTACATTGGTTTCATCTCCACCTCGCTGCCTTGACGAAAGGGGGTCAATCAGCGCAGAGAACAGTACTCCCTGCACAGGTACGACAGGAGTCACCCGTGTCATGGCATCAAGTTCCTGCACGTGTGTGCGAAACGCGTCATAGCTTACAACGATCGTCGTGATGATTGTCTTTTCAACGGGACGGTTCTTGGAAAATGCAAGCGCGCTTTCAGTCCTGAGCCCTCGCACTGTCTTGATGTTTGTTGCCGGCGCGAACGCGACCGAGGTAACAGTCGTCTTCTCGTCTGCACCATACCAGATATGCCCGATACGGACAATCGACTCGCCACGGGACATACGATCGATGTAATCAACACGCATGTTACTTGCCTGTGCTCCTGTTTATGCGGACGTTAACGGGTGCACCGTACTTTGCTTGCAGTGTTGATTGCACAGTGTGAGTGAAGTCCTCGATGTTTGCATCCTTGGGGACTTGGATAACAACCGTCATGTGTTCCTCCTAGCCAACGGTAATGCCCCGATACTTGCTCCTGAACTGTGGTGGCTGCTGCTTATCCTGCCGAGCAAGTGCGAAGAGTGGGGCATTGTACTCCACGAAGTCGAGGTCTTGCAACGCTGCTCGCTCGACATCATCCCATGGTGTGACTCTGACTGGGCGCTCAGGAAGCAAGATTTCCGGCGTCTTCCCTATTATACCACGATCAAGCCTTTCCCCGCCACCGCCAGCGGTTGTTGCAATTCCTGGTACAGCATAACCACTGACGCTCTGGTTGATAAACTGTCCCGCAATGAGTCCCATAAATGCACCAGCAGCAAGAGCAATCCCTCGCATTCTGCTTGCTGCACGTGATGCGGCGACTGCTTCACCTTTCTTGGCGAGCTGTTCGGCCGCTTCTCCAAACAGTTTGGTTGCAGTCATGGGATCAAATGGGGAGATCTCACGTGCCATCATCTCCGCGACTCTGGCTTTGCTGATGCGTCTGAATCTGTTAGCTAGTACTTCGCTGGCAGCTTTCGCCGTCTCAGACGATGGTGTCCCAACATGGATGTCATGTGCTTTCCCGATAAAGGTTGCCAACCTGAATGTGAGACGGTCGACGATGTTGGGGCTTGCAAGTCGTTTTGGTGGAGAGCTACTTGTCATCGCACCGAGAGCATTCTCGATACTGTCACCGATAGAGATGTCTACCCTCGGCTCGAAGGATGTTGCCGCCTGTTCAGCACCTCGTTTGAACACTGTTGACCCGGGTGCAACCTCGCGGTAGACGAGCATAAATGCGTGTAAATTCTCAAACAGGGTAGTGCTGGAAGCAAAGTGGTCCTGAATCTCACGGACTGCAGCAAGCTTCCGTGCCGGGTCGTGAGCTGCCGCTTTCTCGATGCTTTTCGAGAGGCCTTTGTATACAGCAGCTCCCTTAGAACCATGAACAGCTTCGATGTAGGTCTTGAAAAACTTACCAGATACCTTGACAGCATCTTTGCTGGTGCGATACTCTATCTCGGCAACGCTCGGCGATACAATGGCCCAGCCGAAGGTAAGCTTTTCTACAGCACCAGGATCGAGCTCGCCGAGGGTCTTCCCGGCATACATGCTTGAAGGCGCCATGATCCGGTAGCTCTTCATACCAGTTTGCATCCTGGCAATGTAGTCCTGAACTACCTTGTCGTCACCCTTTCCCGTTGAGACAATCTTCCCGAACTCTTCGAGGAGCTCGTTGTGCTTCTTGACTGCAAAGCTCGCAATGTCCTCCCTGAGCCGTAGATACTCGTCATAGGTTGCAAAGTCGATCGACTCGGCCTTGAACCCATAGGCAGCAATGCGCCGTTGCTCGTTGTCACCGACCTCGACGATGAAGTTGCCGCTGGCAAGTTTGGAAAGCGTTTCGGGCGGTACTGCACCATCACGGGGGAGCTCAAGATCCTGCAACGTTTTCTTTATGTCACGAAGGACGTTCGGGTTGCCGTGCTTTGATGAGATCGTGTTCTGGGCTATGACCTTATCAGCAAAGTAGGTCAGGCGCCCACGAATAGCATTGGCCGTGTTGACAACATCCCTCTTCTTGTCAGCTGCGACATTCACGAGGGTAAGTGCCTCGAGAATTGCGGTACGGGTGTTGTATGCTTCTGGTGTGAGCCTCTTGATGAGCGGAAACCGTTCGACAGCCTCCCGCTCAGTATCTTCCATGTAGCGCCTGAATTCTCCTTTGAGTCCTGCAACTATTTCGTCGCGGGCACGTAAGGCAAGCTCTGATTGCTGACGAAGCGGTGCGCCTTCCTCAACTGCTTCTGCTGAAATGACGATTTTTGGCGATATCTTCTTCCAGACTGCTTCAAACTTCTCTGGGATGAGCCCTTCAGAGACCAGAACGTGAGCATTCTTTGTGTCAGTATCGATATACTTGCCAACCATCCTCATGATACGGCGGATTGCACGGTTCTTTTCCTTCTCATTGGCAAACGTTATACCGCTATGAGCGAGCTGGTCAACGATGAACGTTTTCACTGGAACGGCGTACATTGATTCTTTCAGGGCATTTTCCTTGAGAGCAGCCATCATGGTATTGGATGAAAGCGATGCTGGGCGGTACTTGATCTTGTCACCTTCCCGCGTTATCTCGACAACTGACTCAATAGCAGTCCTGGCTATGTGCTCACTCTGCATTGCTACTATGCTTTTGCTTCCGAGCCGATAATCGCGTGCTAGGTTAACTCGACTATCCTTCCGCGCGAATTCTCTCTCAAGAGCCCCAAACGTTTCTACGTAGAGGGCAACAACGTCACGGTCAAAGTCGCGGTTCATAGCCAGTGCTGTCTCTTTCGACGTAAAGATGAGGTCGTCGACGTTGTAGTTCTGTTTAACCAGCTCTTCGCCGAGTATGGTTTCGAGCTCCTTTGCTGTCATCGGGCGTATCCTGACATTCCTCCCCGAAAGCTCACTCAATTCCGGTGTACCCTGTAATCGCCCTCCAATGTAGGTCTTCCCTGCCTTGACATCGTCAACAAGCTTGAGATAGCGGGCAGCATCCTTGACTGCCACATCGTGCGGCTTTGCTACCTTGAGCCATCCAGTAACAGCGTCCTTTATCGCCCGCGTTCGCTTGACAACCTTGGCCATGTCATTTGCAACATTCATGGCAGCATAGTTTTCAAGCAGTTGCTTATCGCCAATGCCGGGAAGACTGCGAAGCATCTTCTTCAGCGACGTGGGGAGATTATCCCATTCGTTCTGGAAGAAGTACTTGAGCCGGTGGTAGATAAGCTCAGCTTTCTCATCAACAATCTTGCTGGGAGCACGGTCAGTTATAAGCTTAACAACGCGCTGCTTCACTGCATTGTACTCTTCAGAACCTTCCTTATCCAGGATAGCATCGAGGTCTGTTGCTAGTGCTCGGGCTCTTCTCTCGAACCCCCTGAGCTGATCAGCTTTCGCAACCTCGCTTTCAAGTTGCTTGCGCGACGTGTAACGGCTGTTTGTCAAAAGGGCTATGAACGCGTCTTCTGTCATCGCCACTTCGTTATGGGCGAGAGTACTAAGCTGGGCAAGCTGGGCAACCTTGCTGAACGGCGCCTCGAGGGAAAAGAGTCGCTTGATAATTGGGTTGTTCTTGCCGCTCATGGCCCTGATTGTGTTCAGGTAGTTCTCAACCGCTATAGCGCGAGTTTGTGCTTCAAGCTCGCTGGTCTGTTGAGCATGCTTACCAGCGTGCGCATCCTGCCAGAACTTGGCAACATTCATGAAGAGATTAACAGTTTGCGTGTGGACCTTTGACCCAGTATAGTATGACCGCTGCTGTCTTCCGACCTGCGAGTGGAGAGGGTTGAGCTCAAGCTTGAACATGTCCTCTGGGACGAAGCGACTCACCGGGATATAGCGTGCTCGCTGTCCTTGAACAGTCAGCTCTTCGGGAAGCTCGATGTAGACAACCGCGTCCTTGGGAGCATTGTTGACAATCTCAATGAGGCCCTTCATGGTATCTTCATCGATGAGGCCGAGGGAGTTCGGGTTCTTCCCAAGGCTACCGTTCTGAACGAGTTCAGAAAGCGTCGAGAGCTTGCCAGAGAGGAAGTCGTCGGCAACGTTTTTCGGCATGTACTGATGAGGGTTTGCGAGCACTTCACCGAGCCAGTCCAGGCGTACAGCACCAGCTATCGTAGCCTGCTGATAGAAGTTCTTAACAAGCCGCTCACCGATAGTGTTTCCCCTACCGAACAGGGTTTCACCCCGGATGACATGGACTTTCCGCTGGATCCCACCAATCGTAAGCATTCCATTATTGAGCGCTTTCATCTCACTGTCTGAAAGGATGGGACTGATTCCTGCGATAACCTTATCGGCAAGGTAAGGGTAGTTGTAGTCAAGGAGCCTGACAAGCCAGTTTGTCATGGTATGCAAGCCCATGAGCTCAGCATTTCGGATATGGTCGAGGGTTACTGATGCTCCACCCGGGAACCCACCGAGCGACCGGTTAAACGATGCAGTCGAGTTGATCTTATATGCGCTTGCTGCGTGGACAAAGGTTAGTGTGTCAAACGTGAGACCAACGAGTTTTCGGTGCTCGTGGTCAATGAGAAACGTCGGTGCATACATGAGCTGGCTGATACGATGAGGATTGCTCATCCGAGCGTAGTAGCCAACATCCCCACGAAGCGATACTGGCTTCAGGCCCTGGGATTTGGTTGCTTCCCGGAAATCTTTAATGAAACGGAGCAACGGATCAATGTCTCCTTCACTTGCCTTGCGCACCATGGTCTCAATCTCAACGAGCTTCTCAACGTAGTTGCCACGGATAGCGTCGATCTCTGGGCCACCTGCCCTGGTCAGTGGCGCAATTGTCCAGTCATCATCCACGAGCTCGATATCGGTGATCATGTTAGCAACGCTGTCACCGAATGCCTGCCGGAGGAGGTTATGAAGCCGCCGTTCCACACTCTTCTTGTAGGCTGCTTTCTCAGTGTCGCTCATGACCCTCTTCTTGGTCTGGCTAATGAACCGGGCATGCTCCCTGCGAGCAACATCAGAGAGCATCTTGTAAACGATACCTTCACCCAAACGTCCGTTTGCATAACGTTTGAGTGCCATCTTTCCGTCCATGAGAAACTCAGCAGCCCGGGCGTACTCAAGGCCACCGTGGAGATAGTTTGCGAGTGCCCTGATACCAGTAAGCCCCTGTTCCATATCCGGACTGTAGACTTTCTGGTTCATGATGGACTTGTACTTGGTCTGGTAGAAGTTGAGAAGGTTATTCTTATACTCGCTATGCGTGTTGACCATGCTGACGACGTTCTTGTCCTGCCCAAGCTTTATCCCTGGGCCCAGCTTCTGTTCCCGAAGAAGTGTTACCTTGAGCTCGTCGGTACCAGCAACACGTTCGACCGACTTGATGTAGGTATCGCTGCTCGCGCGGACCTCGTTGCCGTAGATATCGATACCAATATGAGTGCCAGCAGGGATGAGTGGTAGACTTCCTTTAGCAGTCGCGACCCTTTCTATGAGCTGCTTGTTATCTTTGGTAACCTTGACAATAACGCTCTCTTCAACCGAAGCAGTATACTTGGCAAGGTTTGAGCCCTGCGGCGTTTTGTAGGTAAAGGCGACGACCGAGCCCTCGCCGATGTTTGGAAGCGGCATCGCTCCAAAGTACACAGCGATGCGACCGATGCCGCCAGGGATTGTTTCAGCGAAGCGCGCCTTGACCAGGCTCTCGAGTGTATCCCGCTCGACAAGACCGAGTTTCGCGGCGAGTTCCTGCTTGGTATAGGGCTTACGGGGAAAGCCGCTCTGCATGAGTGGTCTGAATGGTGACTGTGAGTAAGGACGTTCAAACACATCGGTCGGCGATATCCGTACGACACGCACCTTCCCCTTGGTTGTAAACGCGCTGTCGGAGCTTTTCTGCAAGAGAATCTGGCCAACATCGGCGAGCTTGGTTTTCTTCCCTACGCTGTCATACACTTCTTCGAGGACCTTGGTCTTATGTATCATGGTGCTGAGCGCAGTGAATGAGGGAGCCAATGACCAGTACGGTCGATTTGTCGTGATGGTACGGACATCCGGGAGTGATATAGGCTTCGTGATGATCCCCATGAACGTGTTGATGCTGGGCATGCTCTCACCCGCGAGGGTAACAGAAACCGAGTTGTCTACTGCTGCAATGACTCTATCAAGTAAGGTGGTCGACTCGGTAAGCAGTGACTTGAACTGGAGCGACTTCTTAATAGCCTCGACAGTCTGACGCCCCATATGCTTGGTTACCAGCACCCGCTCGCCCTGGGCCACGGAGAAGCTCGCTTTCCTGACAGGCATGTAGCGGGAGCCACGTATGTTCACAACACCTGTGCGAAGTACCGGAAGGACCACCTCACCTCGCCGGGTAACAGTAGCCTCCCCCAGGGTGTCCCCTACATACTCAATGACTGGAACCACATAGTAGTTCCCCTGGGGGCTATAGACTTCCTTGAGGCGGCTTGCATCGATGGTCAGCCGCGTCGTTGATTCCCTGTACTTCGCTGATGTCTGCTCGAGTACTTGCAGGATTCCGGGGTAGTCGTTCTCGAGGTGGGTTGCTACCGCTGAGATATCGTGACCCAATGTCTGTGCTGCTACTTCTTCTGGAGTGTACCCGCCATGTTTCGCAGCAAGGAGCGTGTTGATTTTTCCAACCCACTCGCGGCTGACACTGACTGTTGGTGAGATGCCAAGCTGCTTGATTGGCAGATACCGCTGAAATCGGTACCGCTGTACGTCTTGTGCAATAGTGTTCAGCGTTGTCTGTCCCATGGAACTGATAATCTCAGCAGCATAGCCGAGGTTAAATGCCTCGCGGGTAGCAAACACGATCCTGGATGCTGCAGCGGCCTGCTGCGCAATTGTCTCCTTGAGCTTCTCAGACGAACGAATGATGTTTCCGTAGAGTACAGTTGAAATGCCAATCAGCGATGCTGCTCCGAGCACGCGTTCGACGAGCGATTGGTCTCCCTGATCGTAAATGGTATCGAACGGGCGCATAGCACCTCCTAGACGAGAGTCACTTCAATATTGATGACATCAAACCCATCGTCAGCTACCTGTATGACTACGCCACCAATCGCCCTGATGATTGACCCAACAATCGCTGGCAGGTCAAGCATGCGGGATATCTTTGCGCCAGTGCTGACTGTTAGTGACCGTGGGTCAGACATATACTTCTGCAACGTGGTGACGCCTTCCTTGTCAGGCAAAGCAGTCGATGGGGTAATCGGAACTCCACGGGTTCGCTCACGTTCAAGCCGGGCTACCTGACCATACCACCCAAGCCCAACATCGTGTGCATTGAGGCCACGGAGCTCCATTGTCTGCATCATAACAGATTCTGGTGCGACTGTTGGATCATATATCGGTGACTCCAGCCCTGCAAGTTCGATAGGCTCTTCCCCGAGCTGTTCAGCTTCAGTTGCCCCCTGATACGCCTTGCCGATCTTCTGATAGAACGCCGGGAGATATTCCCTCGGCAGTATGCTTTCGACTCGGTTAAGCTCTGATGCAGTCACGTTTTCACTAATAGTGTCAAGGAGCTCAGCCTCTGCGGTGCCGAAGTAAGAGCGGAGGGTTGAGTCTTGCGGTATCCTGCCGGCTACCAGTGACGCTGTCATCGTCTTGTTTGCTTCATCCAAG
>Ga0209204_1001102_pt1 | contig 26538 bp, 24 predicted proteins | sample AD_JPNMR2_MetaG_FD_184425 | JGI IMG/M metagenome (GOLD analysis project Ga0209204, IMG submission 184425) | Active sludge microbial communities of municipal wastewater-treating anaerobic digesters from Japan - AD_JPNMR2_MetaG (SPAdes) (version 2) | ecosystem: Engineered > Bioreactor > Anaerobic...
GGGGACATAAGAGAAAATGTAAAGGAGTGGTTAAGAGAACTGCAGAAAAAGGAGATCGAAAGAACAGGAATAAATTCTCTTAAAATTGGATATAATACGGTTTTTGGATATTATATAGAGGTGACAAAACCCAATCTTTCGCTTGTTCCTGACGATTATATAAGAAAACAGACACTTGTAAATGCCGAAAGGTTTATTACACCACAACTGAAGGACTTTGAGGAAAAGATACTGATAGCAGAAGATCGTATACTTGCGATAGAAAAAGAAATAATTGAAAGTGTTAAGGCGGAGATACTCAAATATTCTGCAGAGTTGCATAAAATTTTCTCTTCTGTTGCTGAAATGGATGTTCTCTGTTCACTTGCAGAGGCAGCTAAAAAAAATGGTTATATTATGCCTGAAATAGACGACGGGTTTGAAATAATTATCAATGAAGGAAGACATCCGGTTGTTGAAAAGAATATTGAGGAAATGTTTATCCCCAATGACACCATTATGGATGATAAGGAAAACCACTTTTTAATAATTACAGGGCCAAATATGGCAGGAAAGTCAACGTATATAAGACAGGTTGCACTTATTGTTATAATGGCACAGGCAGGAAGTTTTATCCCGGCAAAATCAGCAAAGATTGGGCTGGTGGATAAAATATTTACCCGCATAGGTGCTCATGATGAGATAAGCAGAGGTCAGAGTACATTTATGGTTGAAATGAATGAAACAGCCAGTATTATAAATAACCTTTCAAAAAGGTCTCTGGTGGTGCTTGATGAGATAGGAAGAGGGACAAGTACATATGATGGATTTTCACTTGCCTGGGCAGTTGCGGAATATCTGGTAGATTGTAAGGTAAGGACACTCTTTGCCACTCATTTCCACGAACTTACAGGACTTGCCGAAAATAATAAAGGAGTTAAAAACTATAATGTAGCGGTTAAAAAAAGTGGTAAGGATGTTATCTTTCTTCACAAAATTATGCCGGGTGGCACTGATGAAAGTTATGGTATCTATGTAGCAAAATTGGCAGGTGTTCCTGATACAATTATAAAACGTGCTGATGAAATTCTTTCTAAACTGGAACTTCAGGGAACACTCAGGGAGCATATCATAGGGGAAATGAAAATAGACACACCTTCACTTTTTGCAGAAGGAAAAGAGAATCCATATGACGAGATTAAAAAGGAAATAGAGATTCTTAAGAAATTGCGGGCTGAAATTCTTGCTATAGATATTGAGAAAACCCCTCCAATTGAAGTGAGTATGAAACTTAAAAAAATTCAGGAAGAGGCGAAAGAAAATGGGAAAGGTTAGATTTCTATCAGAAACAATAGTAAGCAAAATAGCTGCGGGAGAGGTGGTTGAGACACCCTCTTCAGTTATAAAAGAACTTGTAGAAAATTCCATTGATGCAGGAGCGGAAAATATTATTGTTGAGATAAAGGCAGGCGGAAAAAAATTGATTTCTATAAAGGATGATGGTGCAGGTATAGAGCCCGATGATATTGAGAAAATTTTTAAAAGACATGCTACAAGCAAGATAGAGAGCGTTACAGACCTTTACAACATAAATTCGCTGGGCTTCAGAGGAGAAGCACTTTACAGCATAGGGGCTGTTTCAGATGTTTTATTACAGAGTAAAGCCAGAAATTTTGATGGCACGGGAAGAGAGATTCACATCAGGGGAGGAGTAAATGTAGGGATGAGAGATGTATCACGTACAGAAGGAACAACGGTAGAGGTAAGGGAGTTATTTTTTAATACGCCTGCGAGAAAAAAATTTTTAAAATCAGACACTGCAGAATTCAAAAGGATAGTTAATCTTATTATCCCGTATACCATTGCATTTTATGATAAAAAATTTTCTCTTATCCACAATGGTAAAAATATCTTTGACTTCAACCCATCAGAAGATGTGATTGATAGATTCTGTGATGTGGCAGGTATTAAAAAGGACTATGTGGTTTCTGGAATAAGGGAGATAAAAGAGAAAAACGTTGTATTAAAGGTCTTACTTGGAGATATAAATCTTCAATTTCCCCAGAAGAGCCGGCAATATATATTTGTCAATAACAGGCCCGTTTATAATAGAAATATATCCTATGTGATAAATTCTGTTTATGAAGATATATTTCCGAGGGATGTATATCCCGCTTTTGCTGTATTTATCCAGTTACCATCAGAAGATGTTGATGTAAATGTCCATCCCACAAAAAGGGAAGTGAAGTTAAAAGAAGAGAGTTATATCTCCTCCGAACTCTCTGATTTATGCAGGGATGTTCTTTTGAGACAGGGGAGGGCAAAGGTTGGAGGAGATATTGTCTATTCTGAAAAAAGAGAGGATATTACAGGAAAAGTTACTGCTACCTTTGTCTCTGATGTAAAGGAAGGAAAACTTTTTGATACGAAGCCGGTGGATATATCAAGATATGAAGGACTCAGAGGGAAATTGGAGAAAGCGGGCTATATAGGATGTTACCGGAACAAGTACCTTTTTTTTGATGCAGGAGATACCCTTCTGATAATAGACCAGCATGCTGCTCATGAACGGATAAGGTATGAAATTTTGAAGAGCCAGTGGGAAAGCGGCGCAATAGAGATACAGAGAATACTTACTCCTTTGATAATAAGAATAGACCCTGAGGAGATGGTAGCATGGGAGAAAGGGTGTGAGTTTTTAGAACAACTCGGGTTTTTGACAACAAGATGGGATGCCACTTCTATTGCTCTTCACGGTTTTCCTCAAGGGATAAAACAGCCAGAGGTTTCTGTAAGGAATATACTCGCGGATGGAGATTTTACCGGATATGATAAAGATACCCTTGCAAGAAGGGCCTGTAAGGGTGCTGTAAGTGCGGGAGAGGAAATAAAAAAGGAAGAGGCGGTATATATAAAGAATGAACTTTTGAAATGTAAAACACCTTTTGTATGTCCTCACGGACGTCCGACAGTCGTTGAATTTTCGGAGATATTTTTTGACCGGCAATTTCTGAGATAGAGGAGAATATAGATGGTTAAGATAAAAAAGAATGCATATTACAGAATGCAGGTACTTAACTTTATATATAATAATCAGCCAGTTTCAAGGATAAGAATAGGAGAGATAACAGGGATACGACTTGCCACTATTACCGAAGTGGTTAAAGCACTGATTGAAGAAGGGCTTGTGAAGGAAACAGGCAAACTTAAAAACAGACAGGGTATTGGCCGCAAAGAGAATATGCTGGAGATTATACCGGAGGGTAGATTTTTTGTTGGCTGTGAGTTAAGGCCAAGAGAGATACAGGCACTGCTTCTCAATTTCAAAGGGGAAATAGTCCATACTAAACTGTGTGAAATAGCGGATAAAGAAAGAAGTGAAGTGGTCCTATCGTATATAGAAAAATTATTACGCTCATTGATAAAAGAAAAAGGGATACCGCATAACAGAATATACGGTATGGGTTTTGTAGATCCCGGGATTATTGATGTAGAAAAAGGTATTTCTATCTCTTCCACTATAATGCCTTCCTGGAAAAATGTTCCTGTGAAGAAATTTCTTGAGGAAAAGTTAAAATTCAGGGTATTTTTAATCAATACATCACAGGCAAAGGTTCTTGCCGAACATCTTTTTGGAAAGGGTAAGGGACTAAATGACCTTGTTTTTATAGAGTATGGGGAGGGTATTTCCTGTGGCATTATAAGCAACTCTTCAATTATTGGCGGTTATACGGAGGTAGCGGGAGAGATGGGACATTGTAGTTTTCCCGGGAGGGATGAAAGATGCAGGTGCGGGAGAAAAGGTTGTCTTGAAGCAATAGCAAGTATTCCTTCAATAGAAAGAAAAGTGAGAAAGCTTGCTCTACATAAAAATCTGCCATTTCCATTGAGTAATGCATCTATTAAAAATATTATAAAAGCATATGAACAGAACAATCCACTTATTAAAGGGATACTGGACGAGGCATCGTTGTATATGGGGATTGCGGTGGCAAATGTAATTAAACTGCTGAATCCGGAATTGGTAATACTTGATAAAAATTTTTCAGCAATGGGGAAGAAATTTCTTGACAGATTTTTTAATACAATAAAAGAAAGCATACTTTATGGAGAATCAGTAAAATTTACAATATCCTCTCTTGGAAAAGAGCAGGCACCTTTAGGTGGGGCAGCACTTTGTTTACAGAATTTTCTGAAAAAATTGAGTTGACAGAAATTTTTTTAGGTGTATAATTTACAAAAAAGTAAATAAAGGAGGGGCAATGGAAAAGAAAAAAGATGTTTTATATACAGGTTCAGATACAGAAGGAGGTATAACATCTGGTTATCAGATGAATGATGGAGTGAAGTTGAAGGTGTCTTACTCGTTCTTCGGCTCCATATATGATAAGGATGAAGAAGAGGCGGTATTAAAGGCAATGAAGCAGGATTCTCAAACAATGGGACCACAGGTAAAACTCTTTCAGGATGAGTTTGCTAAGAAATTTGAAGTCAAGTATGCCTTTGCGACAAGTAACTGTACAACTGCAATGCATGTGGCAACGCAGGCATTCGGGATAGGCCCAGGAGATGAGGTTATAGTAACTCCCAATACTTTTATAGCCACATCCCTGGTTATTATCAAGGAAGGAGCAAAGCCGGTCTATGTGGATATTGACCCCAGGACATTCAATATAGACCCGGCAAAAATTGAAGAAAAAATAACAAAAAAGACAAAGGCAATATATGTGGTCCATTACGGCGGGCAGATGTGTGATATGAACCCGATTATGGAGATAGCAAGAAAATATAAACTTTTCGTTATGGAGGACTGCGCCCATGCACACGGTGCGAAGTATAAAGGAAGACCTGCCGGTAGTATAGGAGATATAGGATGTTTCAGTTTCCATTCTCTCAAGAATATGACTACACTTGGAGAAGGCGGGATGATTACTACCAACAGTGATGAGTTTGCAGAGAGGATACAGCGTCTGAGATGTATGAGTATAACCCACTGGCCACCTGAACAGAAGGTATTTGAATTTGCGGGCTTTAAGATGGAAAAGAAGGATGTAAGGGACTACTGGATACCATCTCACTTTGATGTCATTGATGATAATGGTAAGTGGGGAAATAATTACAGAATGAATGAGGCACAGGCAGCTGTTGGAAGAGCGCAGTTAAGAAAACTTGATATGCTTGTAGCAAAACGAAGAGAAAATGCACGGTATCTTAATGCAGGACTCCAGGGGATAAAAGGAATAACCCCTGTTTATGAAGACCCCAACTGTTTTCATTGCTACCACCTGTATACACTCTGTGTGGAAGAGGAGGAACTCGGGGCTTCAAGGGATGAATTTATGAGGGTTCTTTACAGAGAAGAAGGAGTACAGGGGATTCTTCATTATCAACCCACATATCATTTCACGGGGATTAAAAAATTATTTAACTATCCTGATAAACTCTGTCCCAATGCAGAGAAGTTCTTTTATAAGAGAGAACTGAACCTTCCTATGCATCCAAGATTGACAAAAGAAGAACTTGATATGATGATAGAGGGAATAAAAAACGCTGCAAGAAAAGTGCGCCGATAATTCTACTGCGGGTACGGTATCTGTTTACAGGATTGGGAGATAGGTAGCTATTTCATACTCATGCACCCGTTTTCTGTATTCGTCCCACTCTATTTTCTTTGCTGCAATAAGGTTTGTGAATATGTGTTCTCCAAGTGTCTCTTTAAGCAGATTACTTCCTTCCGCTACCTCTATCGCCTCTATCAAACTACCTGGCAGACACTCAACTCCTAACTCTTTCATCTCTTCTTCTGATAGATGATATACATCCCGCTCCAGTGGCTCACATAACGGATACTTCTCTTCTATCCCCTTCATCCCGGCTGCTACCATACACGCAAATGCAAGATACGGGTTGCAGGCAGGGTCGGGTGAACGGAACTCTATCCTTGTGGACTTCTCCTTACCCGGCTGATACATAGGCACTCTTATCAACGCACTCCTGTTTCTTCTTGCCCAGCAGATATATACCGGTGCTTCATAGCCCACCACAAGACGCTTGTATGAATTTACCCACTGGTTACACACAAGTGTTATCTCTCTCGCATGTCTCATTATCCCCGCTATGTAGTGCTTCGCCTCTGCTGATAGATAGGTACTATCTTTACCATCAAAAAAGATGTTCTTGTCTCCCTTGAATAATGACTGGTGTGTGTGCATACCAGAACCATTCACTCCATATATCGGCTTGGGCATAAAGGTCGCATATACACCCTTTAATTGCGCTATCTCCTTTACTACCATCCTGTAAACCATTACTATATCTGCCATCGTAAGTCCATCCTTATACCTCAGGTCTATCTCATGCTGTGATGGCGCTACTTCATGGTGGCTATATTCCACATCTATTCCCATCTGCTCAAGGGTTAATATCGTCTCACGCCTTACTTCATTGCCCGCATCAAGGGTCGTAATGTCAAAATAGCCACCTTCATCCAGTATTTCTGTGCTCTTCTCATTCTTGAATATAAAAAACTCTAACTCAGGTCCAACATAAAAGGTATAACCTTTCTTGCCTATCTTCTCTAACTGTTTCTTTAAAATATACCTGCTGTCTCCTTCATAAGGTGTCCTGTCAGGATTTAAAATATCACATATCATTCCTGCTACCGCCCGTTCCTTTGGTCTGTATGGTAATATGGTGAATGTGGAAGGGTCTGGCATTGCTACCATATCTGACTCATCTATCCTTGCAAATCCCTTTATGGAAGAACCATCAAACCCCATACCGTTTTTAAGTGCCCCTTCTAATTCCTCCACTGTTATAGCGAATCCCTTCATCTGTCCCGTTATATCCGCAAACCAGAGACGGATAAACTTTACATCATTCTCTTTTACCAATTTTAAAACATCTTCTTTTGTTAAATTCTTCTTATTCATCTTTTTCTCCTTTCAGTTTTAATTTAACTTTTTTTATTTACACCCATTCCCCTTTGAATGAACCAAAATAAAAAGCCCGGGAAAGCATCTCTGCTTTCACCGGGCTACTTTGCCTTTTTATCTTCTTTGATTTACAACTTTGCTACCTTGCTTTTTTATATTATACCTTTAATTTTTAAACCTGTCAAATTTGAAAGTTCTTAAGAAGTATATTAATGCCCTTATTTCAATTATTTATTTTCTTGGGGTACCGGTTTCTTCATAATTTTTCCCTCCGGGTGAGGCAGTTCCACTTTTTTAATCAGGTTAAGATTCCTGTCAAATTTATAAAGCGTATCTCCCCGAAGTACTATTATACCGCCATTATCCGATGTAACCATCTGAATCTGCGGTGTTATCTGCATCGGGCCCATCATACCCTGTTGCATCATTCTTCTGTTCATTCCTTGACCCATCATAGGACACATCATTCCGGGTTGCTGCATACCCTGCTGCATTCCTTGTTCCATCGGCATATTTTCTGTACGCGGCTTCATACCCGGTTTTGCTTCCTGGCAGAATCCGTAACCAGATACAAGCACTACCGCAAGACATATAATCATATTTCTATTCATAACATCCTCCTTTTTAGTTACCCACCCTTTTGTATTTTGACTGACCACAAGACAAAATAGTTTAGTATGCTATCCGTATTATATCCCCAGAACCTTGAACCATGTCAAGCAGTATTCATGAGAAACGCCTTTCTTTTCAGTTTTTACTTATTAAATTTCTCTCTCCTGTATTTCACTATAGGAATTATATGTTATACTTTCTATTAAGATATTCCTATATAGAGGAAAAACATATAATCACTGAACACCACTTGATAAGAGTAGAGAGGACAGAGAAGGCACTGAAGCACAAAGTAGCAGCAGTATAAAGATAAAAAAACCCCTCACCCGTATCTTCTCTCTCAGGAGGAGGGGGAAAGAAAGAAGTAAGGGAAAGAGGAGAAATGAGGTTCTGTGGTTTTAAGTTTGACTTTTAATCTTTAACTTTTATATTAAACCATTTACTAGGTAAAAATATGATATACAGGGACTTTGGAAATACAGGGGTTAAGTTATCAATCCTTGGCTTCGGGACAATGCGGCTTCCAATGAATAGAGTGCAAGACAAGGAAGTAATTGATGAAGAACTGTCAATAAAGATTATCCGTAGAGGGATTGAACTTGGAATTAACTACATAGACACTGCCTATTTTTACTGTAACGGACAGAGTGAGATAGTAACAGGTAAAGCAATCAAAGGGTTCCGTGATAGGGTCTACATAGCAACAAAATGCCCTATGTGGAATGTGGAGAAAAAAGAGGACTACAGAAGATTTCTTGAAGAACAACTTAAAAAGATTGATGTTGATTACATTGACTTTTATCACTTTCACAGTTTAAACTGGCAGTTTTTTACAGAGAAAGTTATGAAATTTCAACTTATCGATGAAGCAATAAAAGCAAAAGAAGAAGGACTTATAAAGCATATCTCTTTTTCCTTTCACGATAAGCCAGACATAATGAAAAAGATAGTTGACAGTTGCCCTGAAATGGAAACAGTTCTGTGTCAGTATAACCTTCTTGACAGGGCAAATGAAGAGGCGATGAAATATGTAAGGGAAAAAGGAGTGGGTGTTGCTGTTATGGGACCTGTTGGAGGTGGCCGTTTATCTGACTTTCCTGTGTTGATGGATGTTTTCAAAGAAATATATAAAAGTCCTTCTGAAATTGCCTTGAAATTTGTCTTTTCAAATAAAAATGTTTCTGTGGCTTTATCAGGTATGAGTTCGGTTGATATGGTTGAAGAAAATGTAAGGATTGCAAGCTCCCATAATTTTTTGACAGAAGAAGAGAAACATCTAATTGATGAAGTTATAAACAAAAGAAAAGCAAAAGGAGAAATTCCCTGCACAGGATGTCAGTACTGTCTCCCCTGTCCTCAGGAAATTCCCATCCCTGAAATTATAAACCTTTACAATCAATTTCTCATTACCGGGTCGGATAGATACAGAGCGGGATATCAAAATATCGGCGAGGGAAAAGACGACAAAAGGCAGAAGGCAGATGCCTGCAAGGAATGTGGAAAATGTGAAGAGAAATGTCCGCAGAAGATAAAAATAACAAAAGAATTGAAAAAAATCCATAAAATATTCTCTTAACAGATATTGACGGTGGAAATAAAAATCGTGTATAATTTAACGGATGAGAAAACTTACAAATAAGAAATTTTACACGACAGGGGATATTGCAGAGATCTTTGGTGTAAGCAGAATATCTGCATATAAATGGGTAAAGAGCGGTAAGATAAAAGCATTTAAAGTTCCGGGTGGCAGATATAGAATTACTAAAAAAACTATTTCTGAGTTTATTAAAAAAAGTGGATTAGAAGAAAAACTTTCTGCATTGTTTGATACCACCATAAAAATATTAATAGTTGACGACGAAAAACTTTTAGCGAAATCTATAAAGGACTACATTGAAAGTAAATATCCTTCCTGGCATATCAATCTCGCATACGATGGATTTGAAGCAGGCCGTCTGATAACAAATATAGACCCGGATATTATTATACTTGACCTTTTTCTGCCCGGCATTAATGGTTTTCATCTCTGCAGAAGGATAAAAAATGATGAGAGTACAAAGCATATAAAAATTATCGCCATAACCGGATATCCTACAGATGAAAACATTAGAAAAATCAAGGAATGTGGTGCAGATGCAGTGATAGGCAAACCATTTGATATGAATGAACTGGAAAAGATAATAAAGGAACTTATAGAATAGCGGTTATGAAAAATACTTCACTATATTCCTGAAGAATATAAAGCCATATCCTTCCTCTTCTCTGTTTTCTTCTCTATGCCAGTCAGGATAATAATATCTCAATACTGCTCTTTCAGGATGTGGCATCATTCCTACAATAAGTCCATCAGGAGAAGAAATGCCCGCGATATTATTAATAGAACCATTTGGGTTATAAGGATACCCTTTTAAATTTCCATCAGCATCACAATACCTAAAAATAATAAGTTTTTCAACCTCTATCCTTTTAAGAATATCCTCACTTTCTGGTATAAATTTCCCTTCCGCATGGGCAACGGGAAGTTTTATCACAGGAGGAAGCCCTTTGAAAAAAGGAGATTTTGTATCTTCTATCTTCAGATATACCCATCTATCTTCAAACCTTGCAGAATCATTCCAGCCGAGTGATACGTCCTGCTTATCGTTCCACGGAAGAATTCCTGCTTTCACAAGAACTTGAAAACCATTGCAGATACCGATAACCGGTTTTTTATCCTCAATAAACCTTTTTATTTCATCTTTAAGGTTATGCCTTATTTCATTTGCAAGCACCTTACCCGCAGATATATCATCGCCATACGAGAAACCACCCGGTATTACAAGCACCTGATAGTCATTCAATTTTTTGTTGCCTTCTTTAATCCTGTTTATATGCACCCTTTCAGGTAGAGCACCAGCAATTTCAAATGCCCACTCTGTCTCTCTATCACAGTTTGTTCCACCCACCCTTAATATCAATACCCTTGGCTTTACCATTTAAGGCCACCCTTCCAGGTATCTATTGCTTCTTTCAGAACAATTTCCACTAACAGATTTTTCTTATAATAAACCTTTACTTCATCACTCTCTTCAATATTTCCTATATATCTCACATCAGAACCAGCCATAATATTTTCAAATTGTTTTTTAAACTTCCTGTCAACTTCCACAATGAACCTGCCCTGACTTTCGGAAAAAAGTAAAACATCTATAGAATTATTGGAAGATGGTATATTATCAAGATAAACACTCACACCCTTCTCTCCCCCCATAGCCATCTCCATTAATGCAACTATAAACCCGCCGTCTGAACAGTCATGACAGGACTTAATAATTCCACTCTTTATACCTTTATGTATCTTCTTCATTAAAGGAAATGTTTCTGCTGGCAGTGGTTCAGGAACCTTCCCACCTTCTATTTTATGTACTCTATAATACTCAGACATTCCCATCTCATTATGTGTCTTACCGCAGATATACAAACAACTACCTTCTTTTTTCAAATTAGAAGTCACTGTTTTCCTTATGTCAGAAACAATCCCCACAGATGAAATAAGAAGAGTTCCAGGGATAGATGTCTTTACCCCTGTCTTTTTATCAATGAAGAAGTTATTCAAACTATCCTTACCTGATATAAAAGGCAGTTTATATCCTGTAGCAAAGTCATAACAGCCCTTTACACACCTGGTAAGTGCACCAAGGTTTTCCTCATTATTCACATCACCCCAGCAGAAGTTATCAAGTATGGCAACTTTAGTAGGGTCAGCACCAACTGCAACTAAATTTCTCAACGCTTCTTCAATACAGCAACCTGCCATATAATAGGGGTCAATCTTTCCATAAAAGGGATTTATACCACACGCTACCGCTATTCCCTTCCACCTATCATAAAGCGGATTCAGAACAACAGCATCAGAAGGACCGTCGTGGTACATACCCGTAAGTGGCTTAATAATAGTGTGTGCCTGAACTTCATGGTCATACTGGGTTATAACTGCTTCCTTTGATGCAATATTAGAACTTCCGAGGACATTAAATATCCGCTCTTTCCAGTCAATTACACCACTTACTGTAGTTGTATCAGTTAGAGGTCTCTTAAGATAGAAACTTGCCTTTAACTTTCTTGGTGGTAATCCCCTGTGGAGGAAATTCATATCAAGACAGCATACCTGTTCACCGTTGTAAAAAATTTCTAACTTACCACTTTTTATAAACTGTCCTATAACTGTTGCTTCAACATCCTCTTCAGAGAATAACTGTAACAATCTTGTAAGATTCTTTTCCGGGACTGCAAGAACCATTCTTTCCTGCGATTCTGATACCCATATCTCCCAGGGTGCAAGCCCTTCATACTTCAATGGGACTTGCTCCAGATATACCACAGCCCCTACATCCTTTCCCATCTCACCGACAGCAGAGGAAAGACCTCCTGCTCCGCAGTCAGTAACTGCATTGTAAAGATTCTCATCCCTCGCCTTAATAAGAACATCCATCATCTTCTTCTCAACAATAGGATTTCCTATTTGAACGACACTTGTTGATATATCCTTATCCAGAGCCACAGAAGAAAAGGTTGCACCATGTATCCCGTCCCTGCCTGTTCTTCCACCCACAACAACTACATAATCGCCATTGCATACTTTCTTTTCAACCTTATCAAGCGGGATAACACCTAAAGTTCCGCAATAAACAAGACAGTTATTCTGATATCCTTCATCAAAGATAATAGCACCTGAAGCAGTAGGAATCCCCATCCTGTTGCCGTAGTCCCTTACCCCGCTAACAACTCCCCTGAATACCCTTCTCGGATGGAGAACCCCCTCAGGAAGTTTGTCATAGGAAGCATCAAGTAATCCAAAGCAGAATATATCAGTATTAAGGATAGGAAACGCACCCTTACCAGCGCCAAGTATATCCCTTATCACACCACCTATACCTGTTCCTGCTCCACCATACGGCTCAAGTGCAGAAGGATGATTGTGTGTCTCTACTTTAAAGGCAATACCATATTTATTATCAAATTTTATAATGCCTGCATTGTCCTTAAAAACAGAGATACAGAAATCCCCTTTGACCTTATCTGTTGCCTTTTTAATCTCTTTCAGAAGTGTTATCTTCTGTTTCTTCTGGGTTTTTTCTGATTTTTCTGTATATTCTATATCCGCCCTGAAAATCTTATGATAACAGTGCTCTGACCAGGTCTGTGCAATTGTCTCTATCTCACAATCAGTAGGGTTCCTTCCAAGAGATGTAAAATAATCCTGTATAATTCTCATCTCATCAAGGTTAAGAGAAAGAAGATTTTTCTCACTTATCTCCATCAATCTATTTACATCAGCGCCGATAATTTTTACTTCTTCTGCATATCTACCCATTTTTTTCTTCCAGTATATTTATTGAATATTCCTGCACAAGGCGGTTTGCAAGAACCTTATCACATATCTTTTCAAGTTCTTCCCTGTTGAATTGTCCTTTCAGATAGTACCTTTTACCTGTGGAGACCTTTACATCCTTTTTTATTCCTGCATCCTTTATTGCAATTGAAACAGTATCTGCCACAGCATCTGTAACGCCTTTTTTATAAAACACATCTATAACCACAGGGTATTCTAATCCTCTCCTTTTTATATTTTCATCACCCAGAAAATATTCCTGGATAACACCATCTAACAGGACATCTTCTGCTATTTTAGTAATATCTTCAGAAGATAGGTCTCCTTCAAAATGATAAAGGTCCGATGTTAATACACTCTCTATTTCAGGTATACCTGTTTCCCTGATACTTTTTTTAATTTCTATTCCAAAGACATCAGGTATCCCCTCTTTATTACAGATTTCCAGCAGATACACTCTTCCCATTTATTATATTATTCCCTTTTGTTTTCTACTTATTTTAGCATATTATATCAGGAATAAAAGAACTGATATAACTGATATAACTATTATGGTAAAATTAATATATGAATGAAAGAATAGCAATCCTTGAAGATGAAAAGGACATCCTTGAACTTATAGCACTCCATCTTGATAAGTCCGGCTACAGGGTATATAAGTTTTCAAAGGCAGACGACCTGTTCAAAGCACTTACGAAAGAAAAATTTGACTTATTGGTTCTTGACCTAATACTCCCTGATATGGATGGAATGGATGTTTGCAAACAAATCAAGACATCTACATCTCCAGCACTGCCTATTATTATGTTAACAGCAAAGTCAGAACTTACAGATAAGATATTAGGACTTGAGATGGGTGCAGATGACTATATCACAAAGCCGTTTTCTCCAAAGGAAGTAATTGCAAGGGTAAGGGCTGTATTAAGAAGATACAAAATTTCAGAGACAGGAGAAACGATAAAAATAGGAAATTCTGTTGTAATAGATATGACAGGACACAATGTATATGTTGATAACAAAAGATAGACCCTGACATTTGCAGAGTTTGGCATATTGAAAATACTGGCATCAAAAAAGGGATGGGTATTTTCAAGAGAGAAGATTATAAACCTGTTATGGGAAGGAGAAAAAGTAGTTATTGAAAGAACTGTGGATGTTCACATAAAAAATCTAAGAAAGAAACTTGGAAAGTCAGCAAAATACATAAAAAACATAAGAGGAGTGGGATACAAAATAGAAGAATGAAAATTATATTTCTATCTCTAAATATTTTTTATCTTATAGTAATTATTATCCTTTATATCAGGATGAAGTACTTTTCCATAATGTCCATTAGACATATTGCGGAATATGAAGAAATAAAAAATCTATACCACCAGATAGAAAAACAATTTTATAAAATTATCTATTCCATACCACAACCATCTTTTATCATTGACAGAGAAGGGAAAATCATCTTCACTAATCCAGCAATAAAAGAGATAACAGAAGGTGAGTTAGCAGAAGGACACAACTACCTTGAATTTTTTAATCAGCCGGAGTTTATTGAGGCAATTCAAAAAATCCAGAATGACAAAGAAAATATTCTAAAAGAAATTGCTATAGGAAACAGAACATATCTTGTTTTTTTTACACATCTTGATAATGAAAGAATTTTTGTATTCTTTAAGGATATAAGTGATAAGAAAGAGATAGAAAGGATAAAAAAAGAGCTGATAAGTAATATGTCCCATGAACTGAAGACCCCGCTTACTGCCATAAGGGGCTATATTGAAACATTATATGATGAAGTCCCATCCACCCTTAAAAGTCATCTGGATATAGTTAAAAAGCACACCGAACGGCTTACCAGTATAGTGAATGACCTTTTAACCCTATCTGAACTTGAAGAGACAAAAATATACTTTCAGGATATAGACATAGAAGGGATAATAAAAAAAGTTGTTGATACGTTTGATAGAAAAATAAAAGACAAAAAGCTAAATCTGACACTTGAAATAGATAAAACAAATAAATATCTGAAAGGAGACCCTTACAAAATAGAAGAGATGCTGATAAACCTTATAGATAATGCGGTGAGATACACGGATAAAGGAGAAATTCGTATAAAAACAGAGAGGAAAGATGGGAATCTGATTACAACCATAAAAGATACTGGCATAGGAATACCTGAAAAAGACCTTCCCAGAATATTTGAAAGATTCTATGTTGTTGATAAGACCCGTTCTAAAGAGACAGGTGGAACAGGTCTTGGACTTGCTATTGTAAAACATATTGTACTGCTCCACGGCGGCAATATAGAAGTAAAAAGTTCTCTCGGATATGGAACCGAAGTTATAGTATCTCTCCCAATAGTCCAGAAAAACCCATAAAATCCTGGTAATATAACCCCACAAAATTTAACACAATCTTAACACAACCTTTATTCCTCCTTTATTTCACAAAGGTAAAGTATATGCGGATAAAAAAATCCTTCTTCTCAAAAATGCCAGAAAGAAGGTGAAAAAAGAAGGTCAGGCAGAGGAGAAGAAACAGGTAAAAATGGACAATAATAATAGAGGAGGGATAAAAATGAGACGGCTGATAATAACTCTGATGGTGTTCCTTGTAGCGGGATTCTCCTTTGCATCTGAAGTAGAGCGGCTTGTAGATAAATTGGTGGAGAAAGGAGTCCTCACACAGGGAGAAGCATACAAAATACTTGCAGAGGCAGAGGAAGAGGCAAGAAAACAGGAGGCACTTGCAAGAAAAGACACTGATAAGATTTCCGGATGGATAAAAAATACAAAGTTTAAGGGAGATATACGGTTAAGATTTGAGAACGCAGAAATGGACAACCAGGATGGTTCCTCCATAGCGGACAGAGACAGAACAAGGATTAGATTCAGATGGGGATTTGACACAAAGGTCAATGACAGAACAGAGGTAGGTTTAAGAATAGCAACAGGAGACAACACCGACCCAACCAGTGCCAATCAGACATTCACAAAGGGATTCAGTGATAAAAATATATGGTTGGATAGGGCATACTTAAAGTATAACTTTGCGTCTATTCAAAACCTTTCATTCACAGCAGGTAAAATGGCAAATCCTTTTCTTTCAACTAACCTTGTCTGGTCAGGCGACCTAAACCCTGAAGGATTATTACTGAAAAAAGAGTTCCCACTAAAAAAAGAAGAAGAGAAAGAAATGGGCAGGTTTTTCGTATCTGCCGGGTACTTCCCTGTGTATGAAGACAAGGATTCTATTACAGACCCTTATATGATAGGAACCCAGTTAGGATACACAGGAACAATAGGAGAGAAGCCATTCAAGGCAGCCATTGCATACTACGACTACGAAGACATAAAAGGGCAGAAGGCATCCAGCATATCACCCGATTTTTATAACAAAGGAAACACCCTTTACGGAGCAGATAAAAGATATCAATATGATTATGATATATTAGGCGCCTATCTGGAATTTTCTCCTGTAGAATTTTCTGTGGGTGAAAGAAAGATACCTCTTACGATATATGGTGATTACGTAAGAAATCTCTATTCAAGCGTGGATGGAGATACCGGCTTTTTATATGGTTTCAGACTAGGTAAAGTAAAAGAGCAGAAGACATGGGAGTTCAGTTACGACTACAGGCGACTTGAATCAGATGCAGTACTTGAATTTATGCCTGATGGTTCTTTCTCTGAAGGTGGAACAGACGCAAAAGGACATACATTCGGGTTTAGGTATGCAACAACTGACAATTCTACACTTGGAATTAGCTACATGATAGCCGAAGGTCTTGGAACCAATAAAAAGAGAGATGTTAATACACTGCAGATTGACTATGCTATATCATTTTAAATACAGGAGGGGAAAATGTTTAAAAAGATATTGATGGTAATGACTGGGTTAACACTCGCATTGAGTGCAAGTGCCCAGCAGGAAATTATTATGGCTGGTTCAACAACAGTGCTTCCTGTAGCACAGAAAACAGCAGAGGTCCTTATGTCAAAACATCCTGATGTAAAAATCTCAGTGAGGGGTGGTGGTTCAGGTGTTGGAATAACAGCGTTGATAGAGAAAAACTGCGATATAGCCAATTCATCAAGACCAATAAAGGACAAAGAAATACAAACAGCAGCAGGCAAAGGTGTAAACCCTAAAGCCAATGTAATTGGACTTGATGGAATTGCTGTTATACTCCATCCATCAAATCCTGTCTCAGGACTTACCGCGCAACAGATAATCGGCATATACACAGGAAAGATAAATAACTGGTCTGAGGTAGGCGGTTCAAATCTGAAAATAGTGGTTGTATCAAGAGACAGTGCATCCGGAACTTTTGAGGCATTCAACGAACTTGCGCTTAAAGGTGGAAAGGTAAGGCCTGATGCCCTTATGCAGGCATCAAATCAGGCAGTAGCAACGACAGTAGCGCAGACACCAGGGGCTATTGGATATGTAGGAATGGGCTACATCAGTGATAAAGTAAAGGTAGTTGCTGTAGATAATGCGGTACCTTCAAAAGAAACTGTTCTGTCAAAGAAGTATAAATATGCGAGACCATTGTTTATGTACACTGATGGAGAACCTAAGGGAATAGTAAAAGAATACCTTGACTTTGTTATAAGTAAAGAAGGCCAGAAACTTGTAGAAGAAGTTGGTTTTATAGGTCTTAAGTAATACTTACTCCCCTCACCCTCTTCCCTCTCCCCGCCCAGCGGGGAGAGGGAAGAGGGTAGAAAATTGCATAATATTTAAACAATCTTTAACGGAAGATGTATAATATAAGGAACAAAAATGAAAAAGAAAGTACTGTTTATATGTGAGCACAACTCTGCAAGAAGTCAGATAGCAGAGGCATTTTTAAAAGAGATAGGTGGAGAAAATTTTGAGGTTGAGAGTGCTGGAATTACACCAGGAACACTTAATCCACTTGCTGTAGAAGTGATGAAAGAAGTGGGTATAGATATATCACACAAAAAAACGCAGAGTGTATTTGACCTTTATAAACAGGGGAAAAGATATCACTATGTTATAACTGTATGTGATGAAGCAAAAGCAGGGAGATGTCCTATATTTCCAAATACACTTAAGACAATCCACTGGAGTTTTGAGGACCCTTCATCATTTGAAGGAAGTTATGAAGAAAAACTTGAAAAAACGAGAAAAGTCCGTGATGAAATAAAGAAGAAAATAGCAGGGTGGGTAACAAATGTATAGAATAAAGGAAGAGGTTTATAAGTGGATATTTGCTTTTCTTGCATTCACCTCTGTAATATTCCTTGCAGGAATTACCATAACACTATTTACTGAATCACTTCCCCTTTTCAAACACTATCCTTTAAAAAATTTCCTTTTTGGCAGGTTCTGGTATCCAACCTATGAACCACCTGAATTCGGGGCATTACCACTTATACTTGCCTCTTTATGGGTAACTGCTGGTTCTGTCTTTATTTGCGTCCCTTTAGGAATAGGAAGCGCACTTTATATAACAGAACTGGCAGGACCTAAACAGAAAACGATATTAAAGCCCCTTATAGAAATACTTGCAAGTATCCCTTCAGTCGTATATGGTTTCTTTGGAATGGTAATAGTTGCGCCTTTTATACAGAAGATATTCAACCTTCCAACAGGACTTACAGCACTTACAGGAAGTTTAATCCTGGGAATAATGGCTACACCAACAGTGGCAAGTTTATCTGAAGATGCTGTAAGTGCTGTTCCAAGAAGTTTCAGAGAAGCGTCTCTTGCACTCGGAGCAAACAGGTTGCAAACAATTGTAAAAGTAATAATACCATCAGCAAGTTCAGGTATCTTTACTGCAGTAATACTCGGAATAAGCAGGGCTATAGGGGAAACAATGACCGTCCTTATGGTAACAGGTGGGTCAGCAATAATACCAAAGTCATTCTTACAGCCAGTCAGACCCATAACAGCCACAATAGCCGCTGAGATGGGAGAAGCGGTTATGGGAAGTTCCCACTACAATGCACTATTTGCACTGGGTTTGATATTATTTTTAGTAACACTTTTCTTTAATATACTGGCTGAATTCATAAGCAGCAAACACAGAATCAAGTTAGGAGCAGGAAGATGAAGATAAAAAAAGCAGACCTTTACGAAAAGATTGGCTTCACAATACTATTTTTAAGCATTTTGACAACACTAATTTTCCTCGTGACAATACTTTATTTTATAACCGTAAGAGGAATAAAAATTATATCCTGGGAATTTTTAACACAACAGCCAAGAAGTGGTATGACAGAAGGTGGTATAGCACCTGCTATAGTAGGAACACTATACCTTACATTGGGAGCGATATTATTTGCAGTTCCCATAGGAGTGGGATGCGCCATTTACATCAATGAATATTATCCTAAAAACATTATAGTTAATCTTCTTCGAATAAGTATCAATAACTTAGCAGGGGTTCCATCAATCGTCTTTGGTCTATTTGGACTTGCTGTTTTTGTAAAGTTTTTCAAGTTCGGAGTATCTATTCTTTCAGGTTCCCTTACACTTGGTATTTTAATTCTTCCATCTATCATATCTGCTTCTCAGGAGGCACTTATGGCAATTCCCTTCTCTCTCAGAGAGGCATCGTTAGCACTCGGAGCAACGAGATGGCAGACAATAAGGAAAATTATCCTGCCAGCAGGACTCCCGGGCATCCTTACCGGTGTTATTTTGAGTATCGGCCGCGCTGCAGGAGAGACAGCACCAATACTTTTTACAGCGGCTGCATTTTATGTAAAGGGCTATCCAAAATCTATTTTTTCTGAAGTAATGGCTCTACCATACCACATATACGGACTTATGACGGAAGGTGTATATCCTGAAAAACAGACACAGATTGCCTACGGCTGTGCTTTAATTCTTATGTTTTTAGTCCTTACTATATCAGCGATAGCAATATATTTCAGACAGAAACAGAGGAGAGGTTATTATGGATGATGTACAGATAAAAGTGGAAAATTTAAATTTTTATTATGGAAAGTTTCAGTGTCTCAAAAATATCAATATGACCATCTATAAAAACCGTGTGACAGCAATTATTGGACCATCAGGATGCGGAAAATCCACATTCATCCGACTTTTCAACAGAATGAACGACCTTATCCCTGGCGCAAGGGCAGAAGGCGCTATATATCTTGACGAAGAAAACATCCTTTCTTCAACAACGGATGTCGTAGAATTGAGAAGAAAAGTAGGGATGGTATTTCAAAAACCCAATCCTTTTCCCAAAAGTATATTCAGGAATATCTCTTATGGGCTTGAAATCCACAACATAAAGGATAAAAAACACATTGAAAACAAAGTCGTCTCTTCACTTAAGAGTGCAGCGCTGTGGGAAGAAGTAAAGGACAGGTTAAGTGATAATGCACTTACACTTTCAGGTGGTCAGCAACAGCGACTCTGTATAGCACGATGTTTAGCGGTTGAACCTGAAGTAATCCTTTTTGATGAGCCCTGCGCGAGTTTAGACCCTATCTCTACAAATAAAATAGAGGAGTTGATTACTGAACTGAAAAAAAATTATACTATAATAATAGTAACACACAATATGCAGCAGGCAGCAAGGGTCTCTGACTATACGGCATTCCTTTATTTAGGTGAACTGGTGGAATACGAAACGACAGAGAAAATTTTTACCGTACCTTCCAATCCAAAGACAGAAGAATATCTATCCGGAAAATTCGGATAAAAAAGAGAGGTGAATATGATAGAACAGGAAATCCATCTGCTAAAAGAAAATATCGTATCCTATGCTTCACTAACAGCCAGAATGATAGAAGAAAGCATTACTGGACTTATTGAAAAAAATGAATCACTCCTGAATAAGGTAATCCAGACAGATGAAGAAAAGGCAAATCATACAGAAATGGAAATGGACGAAAGATGCATAGAAGTTATTGCAAGGTACGAACCGAAAGCAAAGAATCTGCGTACAGTCCTTATGATAATGAAGATAAATAACGACCTTGAAAGGATAGGAGATGAAGCGGTAAATATCGCTGAAAGTGCTCTCTATCTCATTAAAAAACCTGAAGTTAAAAAACTTATAGACATCCCGAGGATGGCAGAAATCAGTATAAAGATGCTTAAAGAAAGTATCAATTCTTTTGTTACAGAGAACTCTTCTCTTGCAAGGGAGATATGCACCAGAGACGACATTGTTGACAGTTTAAGAGACCAGATTATCCGTGAGCTCATAACATATATGGTTACAGACCCTGCAACTATAGAAAGGTCATTACAGATTATAAGAATTGCAAGGTCGCTGGAAAGAATTGCTGACCTCTCAACGAACTTCTGCGAAGATGTTGTATTTATGGTTGAAGGAAAAAATATAAAACACCACGCCGAAGAGTAAAATAAGAAGGAAGCAACTCCTTACCCATACCCTCCGCCTGCGATAAAGTAGCATATGGCAAATAGCAAGTGGCATGTGGCATACATCTGCAATAAATCTGCGGCGTACAGGTCTCTCCGCCACTGAGACATTGACGGACTTACGCCCCAAAGGGAAGAGGGAACAAAAAGTATTACCTATGTTCAACTTGTACATTAACTTGACAAAATCTTATTTAAGGTATATAATAATAACAAAATGGATATTAAGGTATCCCCAAAAAGCAAGTGGGAAGAAATTTTTGATACACTTAAAAACCGCCTTGAAAACGGAGAATACTCAGTTGGTACCCCCTTTTACACCATAGATGAGATATGCCAGAAATTCAATGTAAGTAGGATTACTGCTAAAAGGGTCTTTCAGGAACTGAAGAATGAAGGATGGATTCTGCCTGTCCGTCGTCGTGGAGCCATTGTAAACCGCAGTCATATTCAGAAAGATATTTTTTTCATTGTAGGTTCCCCTTTTCTTGAAGAACAACCATCAGTTACATCTGACTATTTTGTAATAAATCAGTTACTCAAAGGTATGCATGCGGAAGAAAAGTTTTATAATGTAAAGATAACAACGATAGGGCACAGGTTCTTTTTTTCCCACTTAAAGAATTTTATCAATAAGGATGTTTTAATGTCTGCCCAGCTTCTTTATGATTTTAAGGACTGGTTTGAAAAACATCCATCTACCTTTCAATTTTTGAAGTCGGATATCCAGCCTGTTTTACTTCATTCCTTTGAAAAGTATGAAGGTTTTTCAATGACAAGAACTGATTATGAAAAAGGAATAGGACTGGCAGTTGAGCATCTTGTTAATAAAGGACATAAAGATATTGCCTATCTGACAAAAGACATAAACTTTCCACCATTCTATCTGAGATTTAAGGGATTTATAGATACATTGAAAAAGAAAAATATACCGCTGAAGATGGACCTTGTAAAAGTTACTTCGGATATCAAAAGTAATGTAATCTGGGATGATGTCAAAAAGTTATTCTCTCTGAAGAAAAGACCAACAGCCATCGTCTGTGCAAGTGATGTTATTGCAATAAATGTGCTTGAATACTGTGAAAAGAATGGTGTTCGTGTCCCGGAAGACATAGCAGTGACAGGATTTGACAATCGCGGGGAAACAGAATTTTCACCACCACCACTCACAACTGTAGACAGTAAACTTGAGGAACAGGGAATAAAAGCAGTTGAACTTATTATTAAACGTTCAAATACAAGAGTATTAGAACCTGTCGTTATAACATTAGAACCAGAACTTATAATAAGGAAATCAACATGATAAGTGTAATTTCCCTTTTATACATTCATCGGCTGTGCCGATGGATGATTATATATATTAAATTTTAATGGAGGTGCAAAATGTTTAGAGAAAAAGTATTCTCTTGCAAATCAGATGGCTTCACGCTGATAGAGCTGCTGGTTGTGGTAGCAATCATTGCTATTCTCGCAGCAATGCTCCTCCCAGCACTCTCCCAGGCAAGGGAGAAGGCAAGACAGGCAGTATGTATGAATAACCTGAAACAGCTTTTGTTAACCTGGCGTCTTTATATAGACGATTATAATGGTTATCTACCTGTAAATAATCCTGAAACTGTATGGGGATATTACGGGAAAGTAAACTGGGTATATCTTTTGATACCCTATACTAATGTTAAATACAAGACATATTTTGATGGGGGCACTAACAGATTATATGTATATCTTCTTAACAGGTCTAACATTTTTTTGTGCCCGTCAGTAGCGAGAAATTATACCCCTGGCATAACTACCAGTGCTTATATTTCCTATGGAATGAATAGAGCCGGCGTCGGAGGAGAAGATACGGTATTTTTAGGATATAGTTCTTCTTCTATAGATAAATACAGACCTCCCATGAAAAAAGAATCACAAATAAAGAAGCCGGGTGATACCCTTGTATTCGTAGATAGTTTTGATAAAGCAGGTGCTTCAAACTTTGATATAGACCCATCCAAACTAACAACAGCAACATCCAAGGTGGCCCTTAGACATTCTTCTATGGCAAATGTTGGATTTGCTGATGGGCATGTCGCATCTATGAACTATTCTACACTATGTGCGCCTTATGTTACACCTGCCTATCCATCAATTATAACAAGTAACCTGTGGGGCTGGGGGTATTAAAAAATTTTATAAGAATTCAGGAGGAAATCTATGTATAAAAAATTTATGTTGTGGTTTGTGCTGTTTTTTTCGGCATCAGGTTTATATCTTTCTGCAGAAGAGCCACTCAAGATGGACTTCAAGAACTTCTTTGCTACAAAATCCTGGCCTATTGTAAGTAAAGGGTTTACAGATGGTTCTGTTACTCTGGAAAACGAGATTTTTGTGAAGACACCCCCTTCTCTAAAAATTGATTGCAGCAAAACAAGTGAAAGGATTGCTTCTGTAACTTTCTATCTCATAAGAAAAGATTTTGAAATGTTCAGGGGGAAAAAGGTTACATTTCAGGCAAAAATAAAGAGGACTGCAGGAACTGAAAAACCATATGTACAGGTAAGATTCAGACACTTTGACGGTAAGAACTATCAGTATCTCTTCGGAACATCCCAGCCAATTGATATTTCTAATTCTGACTGGACTGAATTAGTATTTACCTGTGATATTCCTTCGCAGGAAAATGTCAATGCTGCTGATTTTCAAATATATGTAAACAATACATCAACTCCGACAATCCTTATTATTGATGAATGCGCAATAGTTGAATCTCCTGCTGATAATAAACCCGCATCAGAGAGTGGGCAACAGCAATCAAAAGTAGAGCAAGAGGATACCTCTTTTTTTTTAAAAACTTAAACAAACAGGATACATCTCCCCTTGAGATTGTAAAAGACGGAAAGCCCGTTGCAGTAATTGTTACAGCCCCATCCCCCACAAAAACCGTTCAGTATGCAGTTAAGGAACTGAACGAACACCTGAAGTTGAGTACAGGGGTATCTCTTACTGTAGTTACTGATACAGAAAATATCTCTGTCCCATCAATTCATATAGGAACTACACGTCTCTCAGTTCAACTCGGTCTATCTCCTGATATTCTTCCTCCTGATACCTGGGTTGTTAGAAAGGTTGGTAAATCTCTTGTTATATCAGGGGGCGATAATAATTCTGATATTCATCCTGTGGGTAAAAATCTCGTGCCTTTTGGAACACTTTTCGCCACGTATGAATTTCTTGAGAGAGTGGTTGGAGTCCGCTGGTACTGGCCAGGAGAAGATGGCAGACTGGTTCCCAAACATACAGATATAACAGTCGGGTCTGTTTCCTGGCAGGGCTCTCCATCATACGAAACAAGATTTGCATTCTATGCGGTCCCGCAGGGTGTCTCTTCTGAAGATGCATGGGTCTGGTGGAGAAGAATGAGATGGGGTGGCAAAGAAGGTAATCCCATAGGGATGCACTCTTTTGGTGGATGGAATGAAAAATACGGGAAGCAACATCCTGAATGGTTTGCCTTGCAAAGAAATGGAGAAAGGTTAAATACGGTTGACCCTGAAGGCAGAAAAAATGGTCATTTATGTTATAGCAATCCTGATGTTATCAATGCAGTTGTAAAAGAGGCAAGGGAAGTGTTTGATAAAAATAATGACCTTAAGTACTTCACTGTAATGCCAGGGGATAGCAATGAGATATATTACTGTCAGTGTAAGGACTGTCAGGCGCTTTTAAGACCACAGGAACCTCCGGGAAAAACACACAGTTATGCAATCTGGACATTCGTTAATAAAGTTGCTGAAGAGGTTCGTAAAACTCATCCCGACCGTTTTATTACCTGCTGTGCTTATGCAGGCTATAGAATTCCACCTGAAGATGTATATTTCCAGCCAAATGTAGCGGTAACTTTTTGCGTGCCGGATGAATTGAGAAACCCATGGAAACAGGACTTTAAACAAAAATATGTGTCAGAAATTAAAAAATGGGACAGCAAAGTTCAGAACCTTTATGTTTGGGACTACTGGTTATATCGCTGGGTACCAGGCCTTTATGGAGCTCCTGCCATTTTCCCGCATATTCTGCCTGAAATATACCTTCTTGAACGGAATCGTGTAAAGGGCCATGTAATTGAACTGTGTAATAAAGATAGTTCCGGTGTTCTGCAGAGTTCATGGCAGGACTGGATGATGGACCAGATTAACTTTTATGTAGGGTTTAAACTAATGTGGGATTCCAACCTTGATGTGGATACTATCCTTAAAGAATACTATCAGTTTTTCGGCCCTGCAGAGTCATTAATCAAGAAATTTTATGAAACTATGGAACAGGCATTTTTAAATCCTGAAACGAAGGGAAAAGAATTAAAATGGGACTGGAATACCTGCTGGCATCAAACATATCCACCGGAACTGGTAAATCAGGTTATGAATTATCTTAGAGAAGCGGAGAAAATTACCCGTGGCAATGAGCCATATCATACAAGAGTAGAAAAAGTTTTGAAAGGGTTTTTAACTTTTGAACTCGCAAGTAAAAGATATTCAGGAATTTCAACTTCTGCTGTAGAAAAAGATAAAAATATAATTGTACCTAAAATATCCACCGCTCCTGAAATTGATGGAAAACTGGACGAAAAAATATGGGAAAAAGCAATTATTCTTGATAAGTTTGTAGATTTATATAATTCCCCATCCATAGTTCAAACAGAGTTTTTAATGCTTCAGGATGGAGAAAATTTTTACATAGGAATACGTGCTTATCTGCCTGAAAAAGTGTCCAAAAAATTTGTTCATCCTAATACTGTTGATGGCACAATCTGGGATTCAGAAAGTTGCGAGATATTTTTTGCCCCCGATACAAAAAGCAGTTATCAGTTTTTAATAGGTCCTGAAAATGTCTTTACTGATATATATATACCGGATATTAAAAACTTCTCAATGGAAAATATAAAGTGGAATGCAAATGGTATAAAATATGCTACCGTAACAAAAAATGAATTATGGACAGCGGAGATTAAAATACCTTTTTCCTCTATAAAATTCCTTTCTGAATCTGAATTCAGGGTTAATTTCTGCAGAAACTACTATTACCCTAACAAAGAAGAAGGTCCAAAAACAAAGTGGGTACAGGAATCTTCTTCATGGCTGCCTGTTTTTGGCTCGTTCCACAATATTGACGCATTCGGTTTTCTTAAAATCGCACATTGAAATCCCTGTTTTTAAAATCATAGATATTGACAGATTTATATATAGGGGTATAATTATACCAAATTGGAGACAATGACTCAGAGCG
>Ga0209204_1001106_pt1 | contig 26500 bp, 14 predicted proteins | sample AD_JPNMR2_MetaG_FD_184425 | JGI IMG/M metagenome (GOLD analysis project Ga0209204, IMG submission 184425) | Active sludge microbial communities of municipal wastewater-treating anaerobic digesters from Japan - AD_JPNMR2_MetaG (SPAdes) (version 2) | ecosystem: Engineered > Bioreactor > Anaerobic...
TTCAAATTTAATTTATTTTTTGGATTTAGCCAAAGTTTTTGCACCTTAAAAATTTGAAACTAAAAGAAATTTTGAAACTATTAAATTTTACTTTGGAAAAAATAAAAAATTTTCAATCAGGTAAGTTCTACGTCTATTGTTTTAAAACCTCTTTTTTACCAGTTATTGATATGTATTTTTAATTTTTTTCCTATAATTTTCCTATTGTATACAGCACAAAATAAATTATTTTTATATATATCCAATTTGCAGAATTTTCATAGACTTTATAGTTAAGCTTATTTATTTAATATATTGATATAAAAAGGGTTCGTCAATTGAAGTGTTCTGAAAAAGGTATGGATTTTTATTTGCCTGTATGTAAATTGAAAATTATCATGTATATTTGTTTAAGAAATTTGTTTTTTGATCAATCTATGAAAAAATTTATCTTAATTTTATTTATTTGTTTTTCTTGTGAGATGGTTTTCTCAGAAAAGCAAGTTTTTTTTCAGCATTATTCAGTTGAAAATGGCTTATCTCAAAATACGGTAACTTCCATTATACAGGACAGTAAGGGTTTTATATGGTTTGGCACCTGGGATGGCTTAAACAAGTTTGATGGTTATGAATTTACCATTTATAAATCACAGCCCGGTGATTATAGTAACATTGCTACCAATCGAATCGATTTTATTTATGAAGATAAATTGGGTTTTCTCTGGATTCAAACTTATGATGGCAGAATTCATTGTTTTGATCCAAGAATAGAGCAATTTTATAGCTTACCATATAAAACCAATCGGTTTGAATATGGAGTTGAAAGAGAGAAACGTTTTATTGAAACTTCAAAAGGTGAAATTTGGATTGCTACCAATAAAATAGGTGCTATTCGAGTTATAAGTGATCCGAAAACTCTTAAATTAAGCACTATAAACTATTCTACCCTGTCTGAGGAAAACATTAACGATAATCATATAAATTTTATCAAGGAAGATAGTGAAAAAAATATCTGGCTGGGCACAAATAATGGATTATGTTGTGTTGAGCCAAATTCTGATCAGATAAAATCCTATCAGCTCAACGAAAAACAGTTCTCTAATGCTTTTTACTGCTGCATGGAAACCCACGGTCAACTTTGGTTTGGTGATAGCAATGGAAATGTCTGGAATTTTTCAAGTAAAAAAAATCGTTTTACTAAAACTAATCTTTCCACAAATTCAATTGTTACGGATATAGCGGCTATTGACAATCAACATATTGTAGCCACCACTGATAATGAAGGTTTTTACATTCTTGACGCTTCTTCAAAAATAATTTCTCATTTTAATAAAAATAATTCTTCCCAGATTACAGATAATAACTTCAAATCGGTTAAAGTAGATTCAGAAGGCATAGCATGGTTTGAAAGCGAACAACCTGGTATATTCCGTTACAGGTTGACAGACAACTCTTTAAAATATTTTCAGCCTAAAGTAGATGATGTAAATCCTATTTCCATTCTACCGAATTTTATGATTTTTGAGGATATTTATCATCAACTCTGGATTAATCCACAAGGCGGTGGTTTTTCAAGATACAATCGTGAAAAGGATGAATTGGAATATTTCTACAATGAGCCTCGCTCTCCCCATCAACTTTTTACAAATGTTATCCATGCGGCTTACGCTGATAGAAACGGAAATTTGTGGTTGAGTACTTACAATAAAGGCATTGAAAAAATTAGTTTTTACACTCCGCAATTCCATTTAAGAAAAGTAAACAAAAATATCTCGTCGCTTACCGCTAATGAAGTAAGAGCTTTTTTACAAACTTCAGACAATTATATCATTATTGCGACTAAAGATGGTTCTATCCATTTTTTTGATGAAAAATTGAACGAATTAGGTATTCTGTCTCAAAATGGACAATTAAATTCTGGAAATAAAATTAATGACATGGCTTATTGTATGTTTGAAGACAGCAAAAAAAATATTTGGATTGGTACCAAAGGCGGAGGTGTATTAAAATTAATTCCACGAGATAGTAACAACAAAATTCCCAGCTATCAAATACAACGATTTGAAAATAACCCTCTTGACAACAATAGCTTATCTAACAATAATATTTACAGTATTATTGAAGACAAAAATGGACATATACTTATTGGAACTTTTGGTGGAGGATTAAATATTCTTACTGAAGGAAAAGAAGGCGTTTCTTTCATCAATTTCAAAAACAAATTAAAAAATTATCCTATTAGTACCTGTCCGAAAATTCGCCATTTACTGCTGGATAAGAATAACACACTTTGGGTAGCGACTTCAAACGGACTTTTACAAATGGACGATTTTTTGACCTCAAAAATGAAAATATATCACATTGAAAAATTGCCTAATATGAGTGCCAGTTTAAGTAATAATGATGTGCACTATCTTCATTCAGATAAAAAAGGTCAACTATGGATTGCTACTTTTGGTGGAGGTTTACTCAAGCTCAAAGACAAAGCTACGGACCATTCACCTGCTACTTTTGTCAATTATTCCAACAAGGAAGGGATATATAATGACATTATTCTCAGTATTCAAGAAGATGAACAAGGCAATTTGTGGTTAAGTTCAGAAAACAGTATTTCTCGATTTGAACCATCGACACATTATTTTCAAAATTATCAAATCCTGAACGGAATTAATGATGTGTTTTTTTCAGAAGCAGCAAGCTTATTTACCAGAAAGGGCGAGATGCTTTTCGGATGTAATAAGGGATTTTATTATTTTATTCCTCGACAGATTAAAAAAAGTAAGGAAATTCCACCCATTGAATTTACTCGACTTCAATTATTCAATCAAGATGTAAAAATCAGAGAAAAAAATTCACCTTTAAAACAAAGCATTACTTATTCCAACATTATTGAACTCACACATAAACAATCTGTTTTCAGTATCGAATATGCTGCACTTGATTATGTAAATCCAGAAAAAATTCAATATGCTTTTAAATTAGAAAATTTTGATAAAGATTGGAATTATGTTCAAAATCAACGCAAAGCAACTTATACCAATTTGCCAAAAGGAACTTATTATTTTAGAGTGAAATCCACCAACAATGAGGGAGCAATGGTAAACAACGAAAAAATGATTACTATTAAAATTTTACCTTCTTTTTGGGAAACTTCGGTTGCCTATGTGTTATATGGAATTGTTTTTCTACTCTTACTTTACACTGTTTACTACCTGACCAGCATTTACCTAAAACTTAAAAACGAAGTTATCATTGAACAAAAAGTAAGTGAAATAAAATTACGGTTTTTTACTAACATCTCTCATGAATTAAGAACGCCACTAACTTTAATTATAGGACCTATAGAAAATATCTTAAAAAACGAAAAACTATCTACTACAACTCACGAGCAACTTAAAATTGTTTATAATAATACCAATAGGATGATGCGATTAATTAACCAAATTCTCGATTTCAGAAAAGTTCAAAACAATAAAATGCGATTAAAAGTTCAACCCATCTATCTGGTACCATTTTTACAAAATATTTGCTCTAACTTTAAAGAAGAAGCTCAGGAAAAAAATATGGATTTCAAGTTCGTTAACAATGCTGGGGATGTAGTATTGTGGCTGGATATGGAAAAAGTAGATATAATTTTCTACAATCTTTTATCGAATGCTTTTAAGTTCACTCCCAACAACAAAAAAATTGAAGTTCGCATCGAACAGAGCAATAACAATGAAGACATCCAGATAAAAGTCATTGATGAAGGAATAGGAATCCCAAAAGAGAAAAAACCATTTTTATATGAACGATTTACCTCCCATAATGAAATAAATACCCTAAGCAACCTATATGGCAGTGGAATTGGTTTAAATCTCGTAAAAGAATTTGTGGATTTGCATAAAGGAACAATTGAAGTAGAAAGTGAACCAGGAGAAGGTTCTACCTTTACTGTCGTTTTTCATAAAGGAAAAGATCATTTTGGCGATGAGGTAGATATTTTAGAAGAAAAAAGTAATGTGCTTTTACCTGTTGATGAAAGTTTAATCGACCAAAATGATGCTAAAATTTCTATTGAAGAATTGGAATCTTATTATAGTACTGCAAGCAAAGAAGCACCCTTTATTCTGGTAATTGAAGACGACAAGGACATGCGTCATTTCTTAAAAATGATTTTAAGTAAAAATTATCGTGTTGAAAGTGCTATAGATGGTGTTGATGGATGGGGGAAAATTCTTTCATTGTTTCCCGATTTGGTTATATCAGATTTAATGATGCCCAATAAAGATGGTTTGGAACTTATACAACTTATCAAAGATAATGAAAAAACAAGCCATATCCCTGTAATTTTGCTGACTGAAAAAAATGCAGTTGAAAGTAAATTACAAGCCTATCAATATGGAGCTGATGATTATATTACCAAGCCTTTTAGTCCTATTTTACTGGAAGCAAGGGTAGAAAATCTTCTTCAACAAAGGAAAAAACTTCAAGAAAATTATCGAAAACGATTATTCGATTTAGAACCTTCTACCGTCAAAACCTCTTCTCACAATGAAATATTTTTAACAAAACTTTTAGAAGTAATGGAAAAAAATATGGACAATGATAATTTTACAGTAGAAGATTTGGTTTCAGAAATGGGATACGGACGTACTGTATTCTTTAATAAATTAAAAGGACTCACTGGTCTTTCTCCAATTGAATTTATAAAAGAATTACGTATAAAACGAGCTGCCCAATTTCTCAGAACAGGTGAATATACAGTTTCAGAGGTAACTTATATGGTAGGGATGAATGACGCTCGATATTTCAGCAAGTGTTTCAAAAAAATCTATGGAGAAACACCTTCGGAATATAAAAAAAGATATGAAACAGAAAATAAAAGTTCTGAATAGTTAAAAAAGTAAGGACTCTTCATAAAAATTCAATTTTTACAAAGAGTCTTTACTTTAAATTTCCGTTTGTTTATTTATTCCTGAAAACTATTGTATCATCAACAGCATCTATTATCACTGTCTGATTACTTTGAATTGCACCTGCAATAATTTGTTTCGACAAATCATTAAGAATCAGCTTTTGAATGACTCGTTTAACAGGACGTGCTCCAAACTGTGGATCGTAACCTAAATCAGCAATCAATTTAATTGCCTTGTCTGTGGCTTCTAATTGAATACCATTTTGTTTGAGCATTTCCTGAATATTCTTCAGTTGCAACCGTACGATTTCTTCAATTTGAGGCCGATTCAGCGGTTTAAACATAATGATTTCATCAATCCGGTTCAAAAATTCAGGACGAATGGTTTGTTTTAATAATTCAAATACTTCATTTCTTGTTTTTTCAATAATTTCATCATGATTATATTCATTTAATTTCTCAAAATTTTCTCGAATTAAAGAGGATCCAATGTTAGAGGTCATGATGATAATAGTATTTTTAAAATTCACAATTCTTCCCTTATTGTCAGTCAATCTCCCATCATCCAATACTTGAAGTAAAATATTAAATACATCAGGATGAGCTTTTTCAATTTCATCAAAAAGTACCACGGAATAAGGTTTATGACGAATTGCTTCTGTCAATTGTCCCCCTTCTTCGTAACCCACATAGCCAGGAGGCGAACCTATTAATCGTGTAACAGAGAATTTTTCCTGATATTCACTCATGTCAATTCGGGTCATCATGTTTTCATCGTTGAACAAGTATTCAGCCAAAGCTTTTGCCAATTCGGTTTTTCCAACGCCAGTCGTACCAAGAAAAATAAATGAGCCAATGGGACGTTTAGGATCCTGCAGACCGGCTCTACTGCGACGGATGGCATCTGCTACTGCCTGAATGGCATCATCTTGACCAACAACTCGTTTATGGAGTTCTTCTTCCAAATGTAATAACTTTTCTTTTTCACTTTGAAGCATTCTTGTCACAGGTATGCCCGTCCATTTGCTTACAATTTCAGCAATGTCTTCGCTGTCAACCTCCTCTTTTATCATTGGGTTCGAGCCTTGTATCTTTGCAAGTTCCTCTTGGTACTTAGCTATTGCATCTTCCAGAGCTTTGATTTTTCCGTAACGGATTTCAGCTACTTTACCATAATCTCCTTCTCTTTCAGCACGTTCTGCCTGAAATTTCAGATCTTCTATCTCGATTTTGGCTTGTTGAATTTTATCAATCAAAGCTTTTTCGCTTGACCATTTTGCTCGTAAAGCTTGACTTTTCTCTTTCAAATTAGCAATTTCCTGATTCAATTGTTCTAATTTCTTTTCATCATTTTCCCTTTTAATAGCCTCTCGTTCAATTTCCAGTTGTTTTATATTTCTTTCAATAACATCAATCTCTTCAGGAACAGAATCAATTTCCATTCTTAATTTTGCAGCGGCTTCATCAATTAAGTCAATGGCTTTATCAGGCAAAAAACGATCAGTAATGTAACGATGCGAAAGTTCAACAGCAGCTATTAGAGCATCATCTTTTATTCGAACTTTATGATGATTTTCATATCTTTCTTTCAAACCACGTAAAATAGAAATTGAACTTGCCACGTCAGGTTCGTCAACCATTACTATTTGGAAACGACGTTCTAACGCTCTGTCTTTTTCAAAATATTTTTGATATTCATCTAATGTAGTAGCACCAATAGCTCGCAGCTCTCCTCGAGCTAAAGCAGGTTTTAAAATATTGGCAGCATCCATTGCACCTTCACTTTTGCCTGCCCCAACCAACGTATGGATTTCATCAATAAACAAAATAACATCACCATTGGAATTTACTACTTCATTGATAACGGCTTTCAACCGTTCTTCAAATTCACCCTTATATTTAGCTCCAGCAATCAAGGCACCCATATCCAGTGAAAATATTTGTTTTGTTTTCAAATTTTCAGGCACATCACCTCTTACAATTCTTTGAGCCAAGCCTTCAACAATAGCCGTTTTTCCTGTTCCTGGTTCGCCAATTAAAATTGGATTATTTTTTGTACGACGACTCAAAATCTGTAAAACTCGTCGAATCTCTTCATCCCTGCCAATAACAGGATCAAGTTTTCCTGCACGTGCCTGTTCGTTCAAATTAATTGCATATTTATTTAATGCATTATAAGTTTCTTCTGCTGTTTCAGAAGTTACTTTCCTTCCTTTTCGCAAAGTATTGATGGCTTCAGAAAGCGTTCTTTCATTCACTCCTGCATCATTCAACATTCGCGTAACTGCATTTTTTTCAGTTACGAGTGCCAATAAAATAGATTCCAGAGACACAAACTGATCACCAGATTTAGAAGTAATATCTATTGCCTTTTGTAGTACTGCATTTGTCTCACGACTTAAATATGGTTCAGCACCTGACACTCTTGGGTAAGCATCGATCATTTTATCTAAGGCTAAATTCAAGGCATTTGTATTCACTCCTAATTTCCCAAATAAATATTGGACAACATCTTCTCCCGTTCGGAGAATTGCCTTTAACAAGTGTGGAGTTTCAATAGCTTGTTGACCCTTGCTCTGTACCAATTCAATAGCATCTTGAATGGCTTCCTGAGATTTAATTGTAAAATTATCAAAATTCATAACTTTAATTTTTTATATTAAAATAAAATCTTTTTAAATTGTCTTTTATTAATAAAAATTGAAAAATAAATTTAAAATTTTATTTTATTCTCTACAAATTATTTACCAATTAAATATTTCGGTAAGAATGTCTTTTTTGTCGAAATAGTATAAAGAAGCACTGACAATATTTCAGTAAAAATTATTCCCTTAATATAAAGTTGAAATTGTAACTTGGAGATGACAATTTTTGTAATTCTTTTTTTTCTGATAAAAAAAAATTATTTTTGTAAAATGAAAATAACAAAATTATAATTACTTATAAACAAGGTTTTAATATGAGCGATAAAAAAAGAGTTTATATTTTCGGCAATGGACAAGCAGAAGGCAATGCCCAAATGAAAAATTTATTAGGTGGGAAAGGAGCTAATTTAGCCGAAATGAATTTGATTGGAATTCCTGTGCCTCCGGGTTTTACTATTACTACTGAGGTTTGTTCTGAATACTATCAATTAGGAAAAGAAAAAATTGTAGAAATTTTGAAACCAGAAGTGGAAAAAGCAATGGAATGGATTGAAAAACTTATGAAATCCAAATTTGGAGATCCTGAAAATCCTTTGCTCGTTTCGGTACGGTCTGGGGCGCGTGCTTCCATGCCAGGAATGATGGATACGATTTTAAATTTAGGATTGAATGACGAAATTGTAGAAGGATTAAGTAAAAAAACAGGAAATCCACGCTTTGCATGGGATTCCTATCGTCGTTTTATTCAAATGTATGGTGATGTGGTCTTGGGAATGAAGCCTGAAAATAAAAATGACGTCGATCCATTTGAAAAAATAATTGAAGATTTAAAGAAAGAAAGAGGAATAAAATTAGATACTGAACTTACTGTTGATGATTTGAAAGAACTGGTAGCAAGATTTAAAAAAGCTGTTCGAGAACGGACAGGAAAAGAATTTCCAGAGTCAGTTTATGACCAATTGTGGGGCGCTATTTGTGCTGTATTTGATTCCTGGATGAATGAACGTGCCATTTTATATCGGAAAATGGAAGGTATCCCTGACGATTGGGGTACTGCTGTTACTGTTCAGGCAATGGTTTTTGGTAATATGGGTGATACTTCTGCTACAGGTGTAGCTTTTACACGAAATGCTGCTACAGGCGAAAATGTTTTTAATGGAGAATATTTAGTTAATGCACAAGGTGAAGATGTAGTAGCTGGTATTCGTACTCCTCTTCAAATTACAAAAGCAGGTTCACAACAATGGGCAAAACTTGCTGGAATTTCAGAAGAAGAAAGAAGAACAAAATATCCTTCTATGGAAGAAGCTTTACCGGATATTTATAAAGAACTAAATGAAATTCAACAAAAGCTTGAAAATCATTATAAAGATATGCAAGATATTGAGTTTACTGTTCAAGAAGGTAAACTTTGGCTTTTGCAAACAAGAAGCGGTAAAAGGACAGGAACGGCTATGGTTAAAATTGCCATTGACATGCTTCACGAGGGCATTATAGATGAAAAAACAGCTTTGTTAAGAATTGATCCTTTAAAATTAGATGAATTACTGCATCCAATTTTCGATAAAGAATCGTTGAAAAATGTCAAAGTTATAGCTAAAGGTTTGCCAGCTTCACCGGGAGCTGCCAGTGGAAAAATTGTTTTCAATGCCGATGATACTACTGAATGGGCAAAACAAGGTGAAAAAGTTATCATGGTACGCATTGAAACTTCACCTGAAGATTTGGCAGGTATGGCAGCAGCTCAGGGAATATTAACTGCACGCGGGGGAATGACTTCTCATGCTGCAGTCGTAGCTCGTGGAATGGGGAAGTGCTGTGTATCAGGAGCTGGAGCGTTGAAAATTGATTATGTCAACAGAACTATTCAAATCAATGATTTAGTTTTAAAAGAAGGTGACTATATTTCTATCAATGGATCCACAGGAGAAGTTTATCTCGGAAAAGTTCCTACCAAAGAACCTGAGTTAGATCCCTACTTCATTGAATTATTGACATTAGCTGACAAATACGCTGATCTAAGAGTTAGAACCAATGCAGACACTCCGCGTGATGCTTCTGTGGCAAGAAAATTTGGTGCTACGGGTATTGGTTTATGTAGAACTGAACACATGTTCTTTGAAGGAAATAAGATTAAAGCCATGCGAGAAATGATTTTGGCGGAAGATACTGAAGGTAGAAAAAAAGCTTTAGCAAAACTTCTTCCTTATCAAAGAGCTGATTTTGAAGGAATTTTTGAAGTTATGGAGGGACTGCCTGTTACTATCCGTCTTTTAGATCCTCCCCTACATGAATTTGTTCCCCACGATGAAAAAGGTCAACAGGAAATGGCTGAAGCAATGGGTGTTCCTTTAAAGAAAATACAAGAACGCGTAGAATCATTGCGTGAACAAAATCCAATGTTAGGTCATCGTGGATGCAGGTTAGGAAATACTTTCCCAGAAATTACTGAAATGCAAACACGTGCTATTCTCGAAGCTGTCTTGAATCTGAAAGCAAAAGGAATCAAAATTATTCCAGAGATCATGGTCCCATTAGTAAGTGTAAAAAAAGAGTTAGTTGAGCAGGAAAGAATTATTCGTGAAACAGCAAATAAGATATTTGAAGAGAAAGGAGATACTATTGAATATAAAGTAGGAACTATGATAGAAGTTCCCCGAGCAGCATTAACTGCTAATGAAATAGCTGAAAATGCTGACTTTTTCTCATTTGGTACCAATGACCTTACTCAGATGACATTTGGGTTTTCACGAGATGATATTGGTTCTTTTTTACCAATTTATTTAGAGAAAAAAATTATTGAGTCGGATCCTTTCCAGATACTTGATCAAACGGGCGTAGGGCAATTAGTAAAAATGGGTGTTGAAAAAGGTCGGACTACAAAACCAGATTTGAAAATTGGTATTTGCGGTGAACATGGTGGCGAACCTTCTTCTATAGAATTTTGTCATCGTGTGGGAATGGATTATGTAAGTTGTTCTCCTTATAGAGTTCCTATTGCTCGGGTGGCTGCAGCTCAAGCTGCCATAAAAAACTAAGAATAGATATTTACAAAAAGGGTAGTTCAATTGAGCTGCCCTTTTTGGTAAACCGAGAATTATCATTGATAAAAAAAATTTCAGCCAAACACATCGTTACTCGGATAAATACTTAAAAAAAAGAAAATATCATCTTTTTGTCATATACTAAAAAAACATTTGTGATGATTTTCAATATTTTATATACTTTTCATTTAAGTCATAAAACTTGTTTCTAATGACAGTTCTATAATAGAATTAAAAAAGCTGTTGAATCCTTTTGTCAATCAAATAATTATTTATAACTTTGCAAACGCTTTTAAGAAAAATGTCAAATTTAAAACGTTAATAATTAGTATGTTAAATCATTATGAAACCGTTTTCATTTTAACTCCCGTTTTGTCTGAGACTCAGATGAAGGAAACGGTAGAAAAATTCAAGTCCCTTTTGCTTGAAAATGGTGCTGTAATTACCAATGAGGAAAATTGGGGATTGCGAAAATTAGCTTATCCCATCCAGAAAAAGACGACAGGTTTTTATTGCCTTTTGCAGTTCGATGCAGAACCAAATGTAATAACAACATTGGAAACCAATTATCGTCGTGATGAACGTGTGATACGTTATCTTACTGTCCGTTTGGACAAATATGCTTATGAATATGCTGAAAAAAGGAAAAATGTTAAACTTAAAGAAGGAAAGGAGAATTAAAAATGGCAAACAACAACGAAGAAATAAGATACTTAAATCCTCCTACCGTTGATATTAAAAAGAAAAAATATTGTCGCTTCAAAAAAAGTGGTATTAAATATATCGATTATAAAGATCCTGAATTCTTGAAAAAATTTGTAAACGAGCAAGGAAAAATTCTCCCACGTCGTTTAACAGGTACTTCGTTAAAATATCAACGCAGAGTAGCCCAAGCCATAAAGAGAGCTCGTCATCTGGCTTTACTTCCTTTTGTAACTGATTTATTGAAATAAAAACTGGAGGGTAAAAAATTATGGAAGTGATATTGAAAGAAGATATCAGCAACCTTGGTTATAAAGGTGATATTGTGAAAGTAAAAGATGGTTATGCAAGGAATTACCTGATTCCAACCAAAAAAGCCGTGATTGCTACCGAAAGTGCAAAACGAATGCTAGAAGAAGATAAGAAACAGCGTGCACACAAATTGGAACGTATTAAAAACGAAGCACTTGAATTGGCAGAAAAAGTAAAAGATATTACATTGGTAGTAGGTGCAAAAACCAGTTCTAAAGGAAAAATTTTTGGTTCGGTTGGACCTATTCAACTGGCAGAAGCTTTTGAAAAGGCTGGTTTTACTATCGACCGCAAATTGATAGAATTAAGCGAACCTGTTAAGGAGGTTGGTTCCTATAAATTGACACTTCACTTGCATAGAGAAGTTACAATAGAAATTCCTTTTGAAGTAATTTCTGAATAAGTCAGATATTTAAAAAGAGAGCAAATAAAAAAACCGATAACTTAAAAGAGTTACCGGTTTTTTATTTGATTTCAAATACTGATTTCATTTTCCAATGGTTTCCCGTCTAAAAAATCCTGAATATTTTGCAAAGTAATGCGAGCAATTTCGTCTAAAGCCTCTCTGGTAAAGAAAGCTTGATGAGAAGTAACAATTACATTATTGAAAGTAAGCAGTCGAGCCAAAATATCATCATCAATAACAATATTGGAATAATCTTCATAAAAATAATCACTTTCTTCTTCATACACATCCAGACCAGCATAACCTATTTTTTTCTTTTTAAGTCCATCAATTAATGCTTTTGTATTGATAAGCTTTCCTCTTCCAGTATTAATAATCATTACGCCATCTTTCATTTTCTCAATGGAGTCATAATTGATCAGATACTCTGTTTCTTTTGTTAATGGACAGTGCAATGAAATAATATCTGAATGTTTATAAAGATCATTCAAAGTAGTATATTTTATTCCTATACTTTTGGCAAACTCATGATCGGGATAAGCATCATAAGCCAGAATTTTCATTCCCATGCTTTTCAGAATCTGGATAACAATTTTCCCAATTTTTCCTGTCCCAATAATGCCAGCCGTTTTTCCGTTCATTTCGAATCCCATCAATCCTTCCAAGGCAAAATTTCCCTCACGCGTTCTGGAATAAGCCTTGTGAATTTTTCGGTTCAAAGTTAACATCAATGCTACTGTATGTTCTGCAATAGAATGGGGTGAATAAGCTGGAACATGAACCACTTTGATACGTCCTTTTGCTGCTTTCAGATCAACATTGTTGTAACCAGCACACCGGAGAGCTATTAATTTTACGCCGTTTTCTACCAACATGTCTATTACTTCGGCGTTGGCTTCGGCATTTACAAAAATGCACACTACATCGGCTCCTTTGGACAGAATGGCGTTATCTTTGTTTAAATGACTTTTATAATATTTTATTTCAAAGCCATATTGTTTATTTTTCTCGTTAAAAGTGGCGATGTCATAGGATTTTGCATCGAAAAAGGCAATTTTTGTTTTCATTATTTAAGTTATTTATTTATACATTACAAGTATTGTTTGTGGAAATGATTGAGCAATAGCTTATTTTTCAACTTCAGGATAGGGAATCCGTGAATGATAAATATTTTTTATTTTTTCTTTGAAAACGGCTTTTACTGTTTCAACATCTCTGAAACTAATGGGAGATTCCCTAAATTGTCCCTCGTTGATTTGTCCATTGATGATATCTTCTACCATTTGTTCTATGTTTTCTTCACTGTAAGAGTTTAAACTTCTTGAAGTGGCTTCTACCGCATCAGCCATCATCAGGATAGCTGTTTCTTTGTTGTTGGGAAGCGGTCCAGGATAAGTAAAAGCTGCTTCATTTGGTTGGATATCTGGAAATTGGTTAATGAAAGAATTATAAAAATATTTTGTTTTACTAGTGCCATGATGAGTGGCAATAAAATTGATAATTTGTTCAGGCAAATGATTCTTTTTGGCAATTTTAACCCCTTCAGTCACATGTTGAATGATTGTTTTGGCTGCTTTTTCATAATCCATTTCCAAAAGTGGATTTTTATTTCCTATCTGATTTTCAATAAAAAATTCAGGATGAATCATTTTGCCAATATCGTGATACAAAGCTCCCGTGCGTACCAGTAAACTATTGGCATTGATTTTTTTTGCAGCTTCAGTGGCAAGGTTAGAAACTTGCAGAGAATGTTGAAAAGTGCCAGGCGCCACTTCGGCAAATTTCATCATAAAATCGCTATTGATATTGGTTAGTTCTATCAACGTAATAGCTGAAATTAATCCAAAAATCTTTTCAAAAATGTAAATCAACAAATAAGCGAAAAGTAAGAAAATACAACTTACAGCAAAATATAAAATAGGTATCCAGTCGATTCGTTTCCATTCTTTTTCAGTAATAAATTCAAAACCTATGTACATCAAAGTATAGCTCAGAAAGATATAAAAGGCTGTTTGAGCTAATTGTGAACGTTGAGTCATATCTTTCAGGCTGGAAACCGCAACCATTCCTGCGGTGATCTGCAACAATACAAATTGAAAAGGATTGTCCACCATCAATGAAATGATGAGAATAGTGATAATATGCACAAATAAAGCAGTACGGGAATCAAAGAATACTCGTACAATAATAGGCAGCAAAGCAAAAGGAATAAGGTAATAATTTAGTGTGGTATAACGAATCACAACAGAGGTAATGCCGATTATCAAAATCATTAAGATGGCGATGAAAAGCAAATTATTAAATTTCTCAAAAATACGTGGACGGAAAAGGTTAAGGTAAAATATCAGCAAAATTAGCAGCTCCACAATAATAATTATTTCACCCATAGGTACCAAAAATGACTGTCCAATAGAAGAATTTCTTTTATCAAATTCAATTTTAAGCGAATGTAAAATAGCGTATGTTTCAGGGGTGACGATTTCTCCTTTATCGATGATGCGTTCTCCTCGTTGTACCATTCCACTAGTAAGGGAAAGGTTTTTTAGTAAATCTTCTTTTGAAAGTTCAGAAGTAATACTGTCGTATCGTAAATTTTCAACCAGATATTTTTGTAGATTGAGTGATAAAATATCCTCAGGTGAATTTTTTACTATTTCCTCATAAGCCTTTTGAGGTGTATAAATTTTATCTATATTGATTATTTGAGAAACTCTCGAAGGTAGAATACAGTAAATATTTGTTTTATTATTTTTCAGCAAATTGTTATATTCTTCTGAAGAAATAATTCCTTGAGAATAAATGAATTGTAGCTTTTCTCTCAAGTAATTTCTTGCGATGACAGAGTTATTTAATTGAATTTCGTTGTCACGAAGCAATTTTTTAAGCTGAGTTTCATAAACGGTAGTATCAAGGACGTAATAAGGTATATAATTTTTTAAGATTTCATTTTTTTCTTTGATTACTTGTTCTTCACTTTTGTAAACCGGGAAATTGAAAGGAGCTGTCAATAGTTCATAATTCCACGGTTTGCCTATTTCAAAATGATAATTGAATTTATTTTCTTTCGGGAAAAGCAAAACAATTGCAATTACTACAGCAGAACCCAATAAAATTTTAAAAATATTTTGTAGTGAAGATTTCGAAAAATTTAATTTCATAATTATTGAGTATCTATTTTTCTAACAGAACTTAGAAAACACTAAAGTATAAATTAGTTTGAAGTTATTAATAATTAGAAGGCGAAAATTACAAAATATTTCAAGATGAAAAGATAAATTTATAAACTTTCTGTAATTTTGTGATAAAGAATTAAAAATAAAGATACAATATTGCTTTTAATGTAAGTCAAAAATGCAAGGAATTGTAACATTAAGTTTGGTGCCTTTAAGAGTTGAAGATAATGAATGCAGCGAGATGTATTCGCAGCTTTTGTTTGGTGAACGAGTCGAAATTCTTGAGACGCGAGAACGCTGGCTGAAAATCAGAAATTTAGCGGATAATGCTGTTGGTTGGATAGATAGAAAAATGATTGAGATCCTGGATTCCATTGAAAATGAATCAATTGAATCTTGTTATTGCACACTTGTACCTATTGCAGAAGTTCGGATCATAAACAAAAATGAAAAAATGCTTTTACCAGGCGGAAGTTTACTTCCAGATTATGAAAATGGAAAGTTTCACATACAAAACAATATTTTTGAAGTAAATCCAGATGAAGCAGGTCGACCACTTAAACCTTCTGGGAATCAGCTTATTTCGTTGGCTAAACAATATTTGAATTCACCTTATTTATGGGGCGGAAAATCTGCTTTAGGAATAGATTGTTCAGGATTGACGCAAGTAATTTTTTCCATATGTGGCATTTTTTTACCACGAAATGCTTATCAGCAAGCAGAAAAAGGTAAACAAGTTCCTTCTTTGAAAGAAGTTCACGCCGGTGATCTGGCTTTTTTTCAAAACAGTGAAGGGAAAATTGTCCATGTTGGCCTTTTGCTCAATTCTCATCAAATTATTCACTGTTCTGGCTGGGTTAAAATTGAAAACATTGATTCAAAAGGTATTGTTTCTTCAAAAACTGGAAAATATTCTCACTCGTTTCACTCTATCAGACGATTGATTTAATAACCCATTGGTTATTTTCATCTTGATAATTTCATCATTTCTTATTTTTTTAGAACGTAAATTCAAGTAATTAATGCAACTTTTTCAGGGGAAATAAAAGATAAAGGAAAATTATTTTTCAAGACAAAGGAAAAAAAATGAGATGTCCATTATCTGGTTGAATGGCAAAATGACAAAATGACAAAAGAAGAAATGTCTAAGTTATTCTAACAAAACTTTTTACAATACAAAGATGCTATTTTGTAAAGTTACAGTTTTGTTATTTTCAATAGGCTGATTTTCAACCACTTCCTTTAAAGTAGTTGGTTGAATTATTTTAAGAAGCTTACAACAGTGCCAACGAGCCCAATTAACATAATGATGCTTCCAGTAATTTGATTTATAGCTTTCAACTGATGAATACTGACTTTTGAACGAAAATGACTTACAAGAAAAGTTAATGCTAACCACCAAATCATTGCACCAGCAAAAATAGAAAGGAAACCGCATAGGATAAGGAAAGAATTAGTTGCTCGAGTAATAAAATTCAAACGAGCAAACAAAGCAATCAAAACAAAAATGATCAAAGGGTTGGAAAAAGTAAGTACAAAGGAACTGATAAAATCTTTAAAAAGATTATCGTGGGCAGGTTCGTTAGGTTTGGGTTGAAGAGCAGGATTGCTTTTGAAAATGAAATAACCGAAAAAAATTACTATTATACTGCCAATAAGCTCAATGATGAGTTGATTTTTTTCAATAAAGCCTATAACAAAATTCAGGCAAAATAAAGTGATAACAGTATATATTAAATCAGAAAAAGCAGCACCAATTCCCGTTGCAATACCATATTTGATACCTCTATTCATAGTACGTTGAATAACCAGCATACCAATGGGACCAATGGGTCCTGAAATAAACCAACCAATAATAATACCTTTGAGGATAATTTTTAACATTTATCTTAACTTTCTCGGTTTGAAGGGGCAAAGATAAATCATTCTTTTTCATTAAAAAAACGGAATAAAAAAAATCAACACTTTTTAATTGTTTGAAGTTTCGAGTGGAAACGTTTCAAGAAACGTCTTCAGTAAAATAGAAGAAAAAAAATATAAGGGGTTCTCAGTGTGATAAATTATTCATTTTCAAATAGTTCAACAGGGAAAGTATAGAGTTGCATAGAAAAAATTCTTACAAGATAATTTAGATAGATTGATGTTAGATAATTAAAACGAAGCGAAATTGCCGAAACAACTGTTCATTTGGGAAAGTAACGTTATATTATTTCAAATAAAATTTGTCCCCTAATGAATTGCGGATAATTATTATAAAGACTCAATTTTATCTAATTCCATTCACTTATAATGCGACAAATAAAATTAAAAACAAAAAAATACTCATATTATGTCAATTTTTACCTCTTTTATAGAAAAAAATTATTGAAATTTATCAATTAGAAAACTAATTTTACAGGAAACTTTTAAAATTTTACAAAAATGAATGCACGACAATTTCCTTTATTATTGCTTGTTATAGCAACCGTTTCTTCTGCTGCTGTCGAAATAAATTTAAAGGTGACCAATCCCAATAAAAAATTTGTTGCCAATGCACCCGTAGTAATTCAGTTGCAAAATTTGAAGAACATTTCTTCAAATGAAAGAAGTCAATTGGCTGTTTATGTTGATAATAAACAAATAAGCAGTCAACTGGACGATTTAAATAAAGATGGAATTCAGGATGAATTGGTTTTTTTATTGGATTTAAAAGGTAAAGAAACGCGTAAGGTGGTTATAAAAACCATACCTGATAGTGAACGACAAAAATTTCCCCCTGAAGTTTATGCTGATTTAATTTTAAAGACAAAGGATGGGGAATGGCAATACTTAAATGAAATTTCGTCTTCAAAAAATGATATGTATAATAAGCTCCATCATCATGGAGTAGCATTTGAATCGGCTTTAATAGGCTACAGGATTTATTTCGACAATAAAAGCACAGTAGATATATATGGAAAAAAGAAATATCGGCTTGAGCTTCCTGATACTGAATGGTATCCTACCTCTGAACAAATTGCAGCAGGATATGGAGATGATGTGTTACGTGTTTTACAAACCGTAGGAGTTGGTACCGTGAAAGGATTCACAAATGGACATACTGTTCATATTGATAAATTTGATAAACGTACTCAGCGAATTGTTGCTTTAGGAAACCTGCGAGCAGTTGTGGAATGGGAAGTAGAAGGTTGGGAATACGAAGGGGAAAAAATAAATATCACTGCTCGCTATATTTTATATGCTCGTCACCGGGATGTTGCTGTGGAAGTAAGAGCTTCCGAAAATATTAATCAACTGGCTACAGGCGTACAACGTATTGATGCAGGAAGTTTATTCAGTAATAATAAAGGTTTGGTAGGTTCGTGGGGAGCCGACTATCCTGTTGACGATACAATACATTATGAGAAACAAACATGTGGTTTAGGAGTGTATGTTCCTAAAAAATACGTACTTCATCATCAAATTGATGATGCGAATAATTTAGTAATTATGCAGTATTTAAAAAACGATGTGCTTTGTTTTCATTTTCTTGCTGTCGCAGTCACAAAGGAAGAAGAAAATAAAATACATAGCGATAAGGAATTTTTTACTTTTTTAAAACAATGGAGTTTAAATTTAAAGCCTGTTCAAGTAAAATTTTGAGAAGTCAAAAATTATTTTTTCTTCTTTGATTTTTTAATTTTCTTATAATAAGAAGTACGAGTTTCAAGATATGAGGTGGGGGTTTTGCAAGTTTTGAATAAAGAGTTTCGAATAAAGATTCTTTTGCTCTCGCACGGTTGCATTGTGCAAGTAAGTGCGACAGGGCTGAAGAAAAAAATAAATTTTCCCGATTTTTAACCACTGATAAAATCAAACATTTCGATAAACCAATATTTGTCATAAAAAAACCTTATCAAAAACCTTTAACCTTCATAATAGGGAATGTTTCCTATAGCTTACAACCTTATTATCTTATTTTGTTCAATTTTTAATAAGGTAATAAGGTTAACTTTTGGGAGGATTTGTTTTGTTATTAAGGTTGTCAGCAAAATAAGGTTGAATAAATCAATGTCACGGGACAGTCATATTCTTTGAATTTTGACCCCACCGATGCCACACGATACAATCGTGTGGCCAAAAAGCTACGGACTCTAAACTCGTACCTCGAAAAGTAAGGGTCTTTACTTGTTCCTTTTCACATAATTACCATCCTGGTAGAAAATTGATTCCAAAGGTTCCGTTATGAAATCCTCCATTTTGGAAGGGGAATGCGTAATAAGGTTCAATTACCAGATAACCAAAAAGATTGATACGTAAAGAAACGCCAGCACTGCAAACTGGAATTCGTTCATCAAACTTAGAAGGCTGCCAGTGAAATTTTACAGTCTCTCCTTTGTTCCAAGCTACACCAGCATCAAAAAACAAGTTCAAATCAGTAAGAAAAATGTCTGATTTGATGGGAGCTAATACCTGAGGACCAGTAAACGGGAACCTCAGTTCCACATTGCCTACCACCATTCTCGAACCCGCAAGATTAGAAACATTGAGAGAATAATTGGCATAATTCGACGAACTATAAAAAGAAATATCTTCATAACCTCTAATGAGCCATGGATAAGCAATATATAACGGAGAAGCCAGTTGAATTTGAGAATTGCTTCCATACAATCCTTCATGCATAATTCTAAAAGCTAAACCAACGGGCTTTGAGAAAAAATATTTACGATAATCTAATGTAAGATTGAATAAATTGATATTTCCAAAATATTTATCTACTTGATATCGACTTCTCTTTCCTTGAAGCGGTGAAGTCATTCCAAAATAGGAGTTATCTTCTACATAAGCCAAGCTTGCTATTTGAAAGTTGGTTCCGGATGGTGCTGGAAGTTTTTCTCTTTTTCCTCCTAAGTAATCACCCCATGCATCATAATAATTATGATACCTATCTATTCGATATGAATACCACGAAGCCGACAAGGCAGCTTCTATTCTTCTGGTTTGCGAAAAAGGATAGTAAGAAAATAAGCTAATGTTATCTTCAAACAAGCGAATATAATCTAAAACCAAATTATCTACTACGAGGTAATCTTTTTGGTTGATAGTTAAAGTGTCTATTGTCCAGAACATATTTCCACTTCGGTAAGGAATATGCGAAAGAGAAGTTCCCCATTTTACTTTATTGGTTTGATTAATATAGGCAACTTCTCCGCCAAAATCATAAATTTCACCATTTAATGACAAGGAAGTATAAAGTTGATGGTTACTCAACATATCACTGAAAATCATAAAAATGCTGCCTCCCATTTCTGTTGTATTGACAGGTCCAGTTGAAATTCCGATTCCTGCCGTATTGGAGATATAGTCTAATTTAAATTTTGGGCGATAAGGTACTTTACTAACAGAATCAACCGGTAATGCTAAAAGTGGTGGTCGATGATAAAGCAATGAATCCACTATATTTGGTCCTACATGTTTTAATATAGGAAGCGTGGAAGCATCAAAATTCACACTATGCTTATCTACTTCATTCGCAATAAAATCATGATCACTTGCAATATAAATTTCATAGTTTTTATTGAAATAATAAGTATAGGCTATTAAATTATTTTCTCTATCGGTTGTAATAGCAGGCGAAAATAAGGTTATACCACTGATGCCTGTCATGAATTCTGTCAAGCGATATACTTTGTCGGTTTGTAAATCATATTTGTACAAATTTCTAAATCCATCAGCATCAGATAAGAAATAAATAAAATGACCGTCATTTGAAAAGCGAGGATTTAAATTATCAGCCATAGGAAAAATATCCAGATTTTTGCTTTTTTTGGTTTTCATATCCAGCAAGCTTAATGCAAAACTAAATTTTTTTGAGCCACCACGGTTAATTTTTTCAGTTGCATAAACGATATAATTACCATCAGGCGACCAGGAAGGATGAATGTTAGAAAATACATCATGGGTTATTTTTTCTATTTCTCCTGTTTCAAAATTATAAAGATATAGATCACCAATTCCTTCTATTAAACCTGTAAAAACGATATATTTACCATCAGGTGACCATTCAGGATTTGAGAAAGATTCTATTCCCTTCATTTCAATAAGTTTTACTTTATTTTTAGCAATGTCAACAACCGCTAATTTGTTTCGTCCTTTACTAAAGACAACGAAAGCAAATTTTTTACTATCAGGCGACCATGTTCCTCCTGATTCAATAAAACTAAAATCATCTATTTCATGCTGATGGTTTATGCTTGAAATTTTTTTAATAATTTTTCCTGTTTTGGCATCTGCTAAAAACAAATCAAGTGTAAATATATTTTTTTCAGAAAAAAAAGCCAGATATTTCCCATCAGGACTTAGAGAAGGACAAACATTCATAGAACCTGCATTGGTTTTAGAAATGATTTTATTTCCAATAGTCTTGTAAGTAGTATCTTTCATGTATTGTTTATAATGATTTTCAGTAGCCGCTTTCCACATGCCCGATAAAGTTTTTGAATTAAAGTGAAAAACAGAATCAATAGCAGGCTCTAAACCATATAAGGCAGTTTTTTCAAAAAAAGGCATAATGATAGTATCACCCCATGTTTTTCCGAGAAAAGCCCACAATGCTTGTCCATAACGGTAAGGAAAATATTTGGAAGTATTGGTTAAATCTTTTATGCTTGGAAAATCTTTATTAATAATGGCATCCCTCATCCACATTGAAGTATTGGCATCAACACTACCAATCGAAAAATATTCAGCCATTCCTTCCACCATCCAGAGGGGTATATTATTCAGTGAATAACGTACACTATCAGAGCCTAACATTTTATGATATTGAAAAGCATGAACCAATTCATGTCCTAACACATGGTCAGTCTGATACAAACTTGGCGCAAAAGGTAAAATAACTCTATTTTTTAAACTTTCTGTCACGCCACCAGTTCCTTCGCTAATGATGTCGCTTATAATGTTGGTTTGTTGAAAATCAGCATGATTGGAATAGAGGATAATAGGATTCCGAAGTTTAAAAGTATCTTTAAATTGGATTTGATGTATACGATACCATTCTTCAGCCCAGGCAGCAAAATAATTGAGGATGGTATCATTTTTCAGGTAATGATATATTTCAAAATGAGGTGTTTGCAACACTTCAAATTTGAAGGTTTTGTAACTTGGTTTATTTCGACCGAAAGATGACTGTGCCGTCGCATTAAAAATTATACCTGCTGAACTCATCAAGCAAGCTAAAATTATATATTTTATTTTCTTCATTTTTATTGCTACGTAAAGAATTTTATAATGATAATAATAGAATAAAGATAGAAAAATAAATACTTCTTTTTATTGCTTCGATTTTAAAAAAACTTAATCATTTAAAGATGAGGCAAAAAAAGTGCCATTTTTGATAAATAAAAATATGCAAATATTGAAAAATCATCATAGCACAGGATTTGAAATTCACAAATTATAAAACACGGGCTATAATTTTGACAGAGCAAGGTTTAAAGAAAAAACTCAAAAACTAAAAAGATAATAAAATTCAAACAACCTTTTAAGTATCTTTGTCAAATAATTAAAGAAATATGAGAACATTTTTTATCACTGATCAACAAGAGATTGAAAATATCATTCAGCAATGTGATGTTTGTTTTGTAGGCATTACCGATGAAGATGGAAGTCCCTATGTTATCCCAATGAATTTTGCTTACCGTAAAGGTGAAATCATTTTGCATTCTGCTCCTGAGGGGAAACATTTACGGTTACTCCAGCAGCATCCAATGGTTTGCATTACTTTCTGTTCAGAGAGAAAATTAATGTATCAACATCCCGATGTGGCTTGTAGTTACAGTATGAATTCAAAAAGTGTTCTCTGCAAGGGAGAAGTGAGCTTCATTGAAGAACTTTCTGAAAAAGAGGAAGCAATGAATCTCTTTATGATCAAATATACAGGACGAACTTTCAAATATTCGCTTCCTGCTCTGCGAAATGTAAAAGTTTGGAAAATACCCATCCAAGAAATAACAGCAAAAGCATTTGGCCAAAATTTTAAAAACAAAGGATAAACATTTTTTGTTATTTTCTGATAAATACGATAAAAGCAGTACCAAAGAGAATAACAAATTGTTGATTTTTGGCATAACTATTGAGAAATAAAGAACTGCTATGAAATATTAGAAAATCTAAGTCTTTTACAATAAAAATTTGATAGTGTAAAAATTTATAAAAAATAATTGTGTCATTTTGTCATATAAAAATTAAAACGATAAGATAAGAAATGAATTATATATTTGATGATTTTGAAGAATTAGAAAATTCATCAGAAATTTTCCCGATTATGAGTATTCAAGAAGATCATCCATCCAATAATAAATTAAACTTAGGAGAAACACTCTATATCCTTCCGTTGAGAAATATGGTACTTTTTCCGGGTGTTTTATTGCCTGTTTCAGTAGGACGGGCTAAATCTTTACGATTAGTCAAAAAAGCCAGGGAAAACGACTTGCTAATTGGTGTATGTGCTCAAAAAGATAAAAATATTGAAGATCCTACTTCTGAACAACTTTATAAGGTGGGAACAGTAGCAAAAATTGTTAAAATTTTCGAAATGAATGACAACACCACTACCGTTATTCTGGAAGGAGGACCACGTTTTCGGATCGCCGAATTTCAGACAGAAAAACCTTTTTTCAAAGCAAAAATTGAGATAGCAGAAGAAAAAATACCTGAAACTGACGATACTGTTTTTTTGGCATTGATTTCCAACATAAAAGAGGTGGCGACAAAAATTATTTCTAATTCGGGCATCATGCCACCTGAAAATATTTTTGCTATTCGCAATATTGATAATCCAGTATTTTTAATCAATTACATTTGTGTCAATTTTGGATTGAATATGGAAGATAAGCAAAGATTGCTTGAAATTGATGATATTAAGGAAAGAGGTTATCAATTGCTGGATTTGTTAAATAAGGAATTACAATTGCTGGAAATAAAAATTTCTATTCAAAATAAGGCAAAAGAAGGGATTGATAAACAACAAAGAGAATATTTTCTTCAACAACAGTTAAAAACTATTCAAGATGAGTTAGGAGGTACTTCACCAGAAGAAGATATTGTTGAATTCAGAGAACGTGCAAAGCAAAAAAAGTGGAACGAATCGGTGGCTAAAGTTTTTAATAAAGAACTCAATAAGTTAGAACGAATGAGTACTTATTCTCCTGATTATTCCATTCAGTTGAATTATGTTGAAATGATGCTCGATTTGCCGTGGAATGAATATACAAAAGATAATTTTAATTTGAAAAATGCTCGTAAAATTCTTGACAAAGATCATTTTGGACTGGAAACTGTGAAAGAACGAATTCTGGAACATCTGGCAGTATTGAAACTGAAGGGTGATATGAAAGCTCCTATTCTTTGTTTATATGGACCACCGGGAACAGGGAAAACTTCATTGGCAAAATCAATTGCAGTGGCTTTGAATAGAAAATATGTCCGTGTTTCATTGGGCGGATTACACGACGAAGCCGAAATAAGAGGCCATCGCCGAACTTATATTGGAGCACTGCCTGGACGCATCATTCAAAATATTCAAAAAGCACAATCTGCTAATCCTGTATTTGTATTGGATGAAATTGATAAAGTTTCAGCCGATTATAAAGGCGATCCTTCTTCGGCTTTGTTAGAAGTGCTCGACCCTGAACAAAATAGTGCTTTCCACGATAATTATCTGGATGTTGATTTTGATTTGTCAAAAGTGCTATTTATTGCTACTGCCAACAATATTAATACTATTCCGCTTCCATTGTTGGATAGAATGGAACTGATTGAAGTAAGTGGATACACACAGGAAGAAAAAATAGAAATTGCTCGACGCCATCTGATTCCAAAAGAACTTGAAAATCATGGTTTAACAAAAGAACAATTTATTTTGCCTAATCCAGTTATTGGGAAATTAATTGAAAATTATACCAGAGAATCGGGTGTGCGAGAATTAGACAGGCAAATTGCTAGCCTTATGCGAAAAGTGGCTAAAAAAGTGGCTGCTAATGAGCCTTATAACCCTCAATTGTCAGAGGAAGATTTGGTAACATATTTAGGGGCTCCACGTTATACCAAAGATAAATATGAAGGCAATGAATATGCAGGCGTTGTAACAGGTTTAGCATGGACGCAGGTAGGCGGTGAAATTTTATATATCGAATGCAGCTTGAGTAAAAGTAAATCTCCGCATTTGACGTTAACGGGAAATTTGGGCGAAGTGATGAAAGAATCAGCTATTATTGCTTTACAGTACATTAAAGCACATGCTGAAAAATTAGGCATTCCAAACGAAATTTTTGACGAATGGGATGTACATGTTCATGTACCAGAAGGAGCTATTCCAAAAGATGGACCTTCAGCAGGAATTACAATGGTAACGGCTATGGTTTCGGCATTTACAAAAAGAAAAGTAAGAAAAAATATTGCCATGACGGGTGAAATTACCTTGCGAGGCAAAGTTCTTCCTGTTGGCGGTATCAAGGAAAAAATTCTGGCTGCTAAACGAGCTGGTATAACAGACATTATTTTAAGTGTTGAAAATCAAAAAGATATAGATGAAATAAAACCCAATTATCTGAAAGGTCTTCATTTTCATTATGTGAGTGATATTATGGAGGTAATTGATTTTGCTTTGTTGAAAGAGAAAGTTATTTCTTAATGAAAAGTTAGGAATTTTCGAGGTGGGAGGTATGAGTTTGTGAAGTGCGAGTTGCGGAATACAAGAAAACGAGATGCAAATTCACAAGTTTTACGTTCTGTTGGGCAAGATACAATTTTTAGCTGATAATCAATAGTTTGTTGTTTTAAGTTCGTGAGTTATGAATTGCGAAAGGTAAATGCTTAAAAACAGCCAACATTTTTTAAACATTTATATGAATCTGCTCAAAATTACTAACTTGAAAACTCGCAAAGTCCTGACCCACACGATAATCCTCACAAACTTTCAACTCACTAATTCCACACTTTAAATTCCAAACCACCGATTATAACTAAATCTTGGTACCTTATAACGCATACCTCATTGTTTTCGATTTTTATTCTTAATTAGGTAGCTTTTCCAAAAAATAATGTATTTTTGTAAAGTTCTTATCAATTTACAATTTTAAATTATTTATTTCTCACTGCGATGAATAAAACGATGCAAACCATTATGCCGCATGTGGTGGCTGTGATTTTGTTTCTCATAATTTCTTTTTGGTATTTCAGCCCTGTATTGGAGGGAAAACAATTGATTGGTCATGACACCAAAAGCTGGATGTGCATGGCAAAAGAAACAATTGACTATAACAAAACTCATAAAGATAAAACGCTTTGGACCAACTCTATGTTTAGTGGCATGCCCACCTATC
>Ga0209204_1001115_pt1 | contig 26436 bp, 18 predicted proteins | sample AD_JPNMR2_MetaG_FD_184425 | JGI IMG/M metagenome (GOLD analysis project Ga0209204, IMG submission 184425) | Active sludge microbial communities of municipal wastewater-treating anaerobic digesters from Japan - AD_JPNMR2_MetaG (SPAdes) (version 2) | ecosystem: Engineered > Bioreactor > Anaerobic...
TCCCATGTAGAGTGTATCCATTGCAGTTAATATCTGTTTGGAATTTTTTCCCTTTTCCTTCTACTATAAATCTTAAAGTTTTATCATTAATGATTTGAATAGACATAAATACAGTATCGCCTGGATAAAAATAATGTTTTTCTTGGACAGGTGCGTTTCCATATCCAGATTCTTGCCCACTTGAAGCGTGTGATGCCCATCTATAAAAAGGCCGAAAGGCTCTTCTGTCTGCACTTATACCTCCAGTTTCCGTCATTATTACTTCCCAAGTTAATCCAATATCTGTTTCTTGCCCATCGGCTCTTCCTCCTAAATATACAGAAGGGTTATCTAAATATTGTGCTGGCTTATTTGGATTGATTCGTTGAGGATCGAAAGAAATGGTTGGTAAAATTACTGTTCCGCATATTCCTAACCAATGGTCGTTACTAGATAATATTTTTCTGTAATATGCACCAAGAAAGCAATTGGGTGTAGCACCTGGCGGGATTTCATTTGATAAAAAATTTTGAAAATCTATATTTTCTTCTATTGAATCAATTTCAGTACTATCATTAGGTTCTTGAATCGTATCATTTTGAGGTGGAAACATATCAGGGGTAATGGTTATTCCATTTTCGTTATTGTTACAACTAAATAACAAAATAGCTATACTTAAAACATAAAAAAATTTACATGATGTTTTCTTTGCCATAAATCTGTAGATGTTATAAATAATTCATTTTTTTTAAATAATCAGTCCAAATAATATAAGCTTCTGGTTGAAGATGGATGCCATCTTTGGTTAAATTTGCTTTTAATTGTCCTTTTTCGTCAGAAAGCAAAGAAGCAATGTCGATATAGGGAATATTTTTTTCTTCACATAATTTTTTAAGTTGACTATTAAGCTGGATAATGGTAGAATTTTTACCTTTTAATTCATTATAAGCAAGGGAAGTATCATTTACAGGTAGAACACTTTGAATATACAATTGTGTGTGAGGAGAAACAGTTTGTGTTATTTCAATTATTTTTTTAAAATTTAAAATTATTTCTGTTATATCCCGTCCTGCAGTAATGTCGTTTATTCCAGCCATTAAAAAAATTTTTTTAGGTTTTGTTTGTAAAATTTCAGGCAAACGATGTAAAATTCCATAAGTGTTATCACCTCCGATGCCTCTGTTGACAATATCTTCATTTTTTAATAAAATAGACCACCATCCTTGCTCTGTAATACTATTTCCCAGAAATACTATACTATTGGCTCTTGTTTTTTCTTGACGATGGGCTTTTAAACGGTTCATATAATAAGGGGATTCAAATAATTTATTAGTAGCAGGTTTATTTTCATTAACATAAGGTTTTAGTATTTCAATCCACATTTTATATCCTTCGCCAGTTAAATGAAGTCCATCATTTGTAAATTCTGGTTTTAACTGTTCTTTTTCATTGCAAAACACTGAAAAAAGATCAATGTAAGTTAGATTTTCTTCTTGACAAAGTTCTTTTAATTTTTTATTTAAGAACAGAATATGCTTTTCTTTGTTTTGAAGTCGTGGATATTTTTTAAAATCATTGTTAATGGGCAAAATGCTTTGAATGTATAGTTGAGTGGTTGGACTTTTTTCTAATATTTCTTCAATTATCATTTGATAATTATATAAAATGATAGAATCAGGATTGTTTTTTGAAATATCATTGATACCTATTAAAAGGAAAATTTTTGAAGGTTGAGCAACTAACATGTCATTTAAACGTGCCAGCACTCCCAACGTAATATCACCAGATATTCCTCTGTTTTTTATCTTCGAATTTTGAAAAAACTCAGGCCATTCTCCATAATCAGTAATACTGTTTCCTAAAAAAATAATTTCGTTGTTTTCACGTGGAAGTATTTTGTAAATAGATCTTTTTTGTTCATAGTAAATTGTTTGATAATTGTTTTTTTCTAAAATGTCTGAAATTACATCGGGGCAATTGGTAGTAATGGCGCTTACTTTATTGTTTACTTGAGTAAATAAAGCTATTTTAGGATCGTCCACTGTCCATGTCCATACATCTAAACCAGCTTCTTTCGCTTTTTTTACTAAATTTTCGGTCAATATTTTATAATGTACATCTAAACCGTCAAAATTGTATTTTTTACAAATTGCAATTAATTCATTTTCCTTATTTTTTTCGCTACTTAAATAATAGCATTTTAAATGTGGTAGTTGTTTTTTAGCTTCGATTAGCATTGGGAGATGAAATGAAATAATAACAGCATCCTTTTCTTTCCCTGATCTTTTTAGGATGGAATTTAAATTTGAAATAATTTTTTTTGTATTTTTTTCATTTTCGTCTTTAATTTCAATAACTACTTTTTTACCTTCAGGGAGGATGTTAAGTACTTCTTGTAAGAAAGGAATTTGTTCGCCGTTTTTTAGTTGTAAATCACGTAATTCTTTTGCTGTAGAAGTAGAAATGTTTAAGTTTTTGTTGGCTGTTCGTCCAGTCATTTGATCATGCATCACTATTAAGGAATCATCTTTAGATTTCCATACATCTAATTCGATAGCATCGGCATTTAATTCGAAAGCTTTTTTAAAAGCTGCTATGCTATTTTCTAATTCATAGGCAGAAGCACCCCGATGAGCAACAATGCTTATTTGAGAAGTAAGGGGAAAAGAAAGAAAAATAAAGGTTAGTAGAAAGCTTAAAAAAATTGGTTTTAATTTCATTTTTTAACTATTTTATTATTTTAATCATTGTTTGTTAAAGCTTTATTAATTCCTGCTTTTACATTTTCCCACTGATCATACATAATCAAGTAAATGATATCAAAAAACATCAATCCATTCGATTCTGTTAGACAAATGTAAACAGCTTTTTCACAATCTTGAGGGGCATTGTAAAAATTTAAACCATACAAACCGCCACATACTAATACATCTCCCTTTGTCACTTCTTGAGCCTGTTGAAGTGCACCTTGCACTGTCCATTCACCTGAACCGTAAAGGGTTTTACTATAAGCTCCTGTCATATAAAAATCTAACAAATCGGCAATTCCATAATTTTTATAATTTGGGGTCGCCCATTTATATTTTTGAGAAGGGTCGTATTTTGGACTTGCCCAATTCACTCCTTCGTTGTAATAACTTGAATACCAAGATCCTGTATAAATGCCAAGCTGAATATTCTTATTAATGGTTTTAATAGTGTTTCTGGCTCTTTCAACAAAATCATGAATTGTCTTTGCACGAAATTCAAGCCATAATTTAAAATATAGACCTTCAATTCGATTATAAGTTCCATCTGTATTAGGAGTTGAATCCCATTTAAAAATGTCATCAGGATAGTTTGTTAATTTTTTCCCAATGTAAGTTTCAAATTTTTCTCGTGTAAGATTGCTAAAATCACTTTCAATACTATTAAAACGACAACGGTCAAGTACTATGCCATCCAACGTTGGATAATTAGTTGCAAGTTCAGCAATAATGCTTAAAATGTAATTTTGAACATTTTCATTTACAGGATTAAAAAATTTAGTAGTACTATTACTATCATACATAATGTTTGTTATGCCTTGTGCTCCAGGTAAATATAAGATTGTCAACCATTCAATTTTATCAGGTTCGCGATAAACTATGCCTGTTCCTGAATTGCTGGTATTTCCTCCTACAAAAGTATTGATATTGGCATGTACTTTTAACCCTAAAGCATGTCCTTTTTCGATAAATGCAGTTAAGTAATCCCACGTAGCTGTTCGTTCTACGTCTCCAACTTTCGTAAGAGGGTCTACAATGTTACTTTGATAAAGGACATCTCCAGAGGTTCCGCGTACATCTACAATAATTTCTGTAAATCCTGTATTTTTTGCTTTTTCAAGATAAAATTGAATATTTTCTTGACTGTTAGCAAAATACTTGAAATTTGCAGAGGCATCAATCCAGAGAATTTTAGGTTTTTTTTCTACTGGTAAAAATTCATAGTTATCATTCCATTCCCATTTAGGTAAAGGGTGTTCTGAATCCTTACAGGAAAAAAATTGAATTATCAAAAACAAAATTAAACAAAAACCACAATGTTTCTTCATAAAATTATGGATATTACAAAGATAAATTTGATAATCCGCAAAGTATCCTAAATAAATTCAACCGACGCTATTTTGGTGATGCAATCTTCGATAGGTTGCTTGTTGCTGCTGTAAGCTACAACTCCAATTTCAGATCAAGAATTTATAATAGGTCTTCTTGCGGATAATCATAAAGATAAATTAACATATCTCGTTTTTTTAAAACGAGATATGTTAATTACAATCGATTTATTCGCCAAAAATGTTATCTACATCAATACAATCAAATTCATAAGCACCTACACCAAAATTAGTAATAAGTAAATACATAATCATTTTATAACCATCATCAGAAACTTTAATTGCCACATCACCAGTTGCATTTGTATTACCAGTTACTACATTCGGAGGAGAACTAAACACTAATAAACGTGGATCTTTAGGTGCCAATGAAAGATTTGTTGGAATAGTTACATCATACAAATGACAATTATTACCACCTCCATAAAGAGCTACAATAGTTTGAGCAAGATAATGAGCTCCATTAAAAATTGCATAATCCAATGACTGTGGAACGAAATTAGAATCGTAACCTGCTCCTATAAGATCATAAAGTGCTAACACACTTCCATCAGCATTAACAGCCCCAAAGCTACTTGGGTAACCGCTAATAAATAAAATTGAGGGATAAGTAGCTGAGCGAGCTATGGCATCGCTTTGGAATGTCCAATTGTTTTCAAAAGCAACTGAGATAGAACGTGTGGGACCTCCATCAGGAGCAGATTGAATGCTTCCATTTTTAACTTCCCAAATATGCACTATTTTTGATTCCATTTGAGTAACTGTAATTAAGGCATCACCATCAAGGTTACCTCTAACAGACATTTTTCTTCCCATAGCTATTCCACCGGTAGGCCAATCTATTAATAAAACTGGATTTGCATCATTTACGTTGTTAAATTTATATACTTTGAAGTTTGGTCCTGCATTGGGTACTAAATTGCAAATAAGAATATGTCCTACTGAATCACTTGTGGCAAAGAAATTTGTTAAAGAGCCCTTAATAGGATCTAATTGCATTCTTCCTTTTGGTTCTCCGGAAAAACGATCCACATAAACATTATCTTGATTGCGGGTATTAATTACTAAATAATTACCACTGACGGCGATAGCAGTTGAATAATGGTCAGCAGGAGGTAACCCCATTTCTCCTAAACTTTTAAACCATAGTTGCCGCGCACTTGCTGGACGAATGCCATAAGCTACCTTTTGTGGCGTGAAGGGACTCACTGTATAAGTTCGTTGAGTTCCATCAAAGGCTGTGACAGTGTAAATTACTGGTTCATTGAAATTTTGTGCTATAGAAGTATCGGGAGAAATGGTAGCGTGATATGAAATAGTTATTTTTGGTTTTTGATTTGATAAATCCATTCCTCCACTTACAATACCGATAAAATTTTGTTCTTCTAAAATAAAACCTTTTAATCCTACAGCGGGTAGTTCAAATTCTTTTATCATCGCTTCTGAACTTTTCTTACGAACTCCTGTGATGTAAATAGTAATTTTCCTACCACTTGGAGAAGTAACTGTATACGGTGTTACTTTTGTTAAATCAATAATATCAAAAGGCGGTGATACGTAAACATTATTTGGCAAGCTCGCTTTTATTTTCATTTTATCAATGCTTGTCTCATTAGTGCTTTCTGGTGGATAAAACCAAGGAACAATAATTTTTACTGTATCACCATCATGAAATGGATACTTATTTATTGTAGTATCAATAGTAAACTCTCCGGTTCCATCCATAAAGGTACATACCAATTGCATAATGCCCGAATTACTTTCTGTATCTATTCTTTGAATTTCTTCGGGCTCCTCACATGAGTGAAAAAGACACATCAAGGTGAGGCTTGTAATAAATAAAAATATGTATTTTTTCATAATTCAAGTTTTTTACCATCCTTCGATTTGACTAATTGCTAAATTATTTGCTATTTCATTTGATGGGATAGGAAGTCGATACAATTTTTCAGGGAATTGTCTATCACGGTCATCGCATTCCACATATTTATAAGTAAATTGATTACTTGCTTTTTCTATCCGTAAACCATGAAAACGTACTCCCGTTAAAACTTGATGAGCAATTCTCCAGCGACGTAAATCCCAATAATATTTACCTTCAAAAGCTAATTCTATTTTTCGTTCATGCCTAATAGCTTCAATTAGATCATTACCTGTTTTTGTAGTATGGGGTAGTCCAACTCGTGCCCTTATAGTAGCGAGATCTTGATTCGCTGAATTATTTTCTCCTAACATTGCACATGCTTCTGCATGATTTAAATATACTTCAGCTAAACGAATTTCAATCCATGGTTGCGTGCTTCTAATATTTACTAAATCAGTGTTGTTTTCATCGAGCCATTTTTTGAGGTAATATCCTGTGGTTGTTTTTCCTTTAGGATATTGTTCTTCTCCGTATTGTATAAAACCATCCTTACCTCCAACATATGGCTCAATTTTTCTTCCTTTCCAATTTGCCTCATTATACAAGATGGAAGCATGAAAACGAGGTTCAAGTTGTTCATAAGGAGGAGTTTCTGTCGTTCCACTTGTAGAATGCCATGTGCTCCAATCTGGTTTTCCACCTGTAGCTAATTCGTATTCTTCAACCATTTCTTGAGTAGGAGTGGCTTTTCCACCCATTTCAGCTTCATCGCCACCTGGTGCATATTGTCGGTCAAAGTTATGAGAAGGAGCAGGTAAGGCATAATTAAATTCTAAAATAGATTCTTTATTTCCAGTTTTCATATAAGATTTAAAAGCCTCTTCATAAGTAGGTGCTAATTCATAAATATTTAAAGCAAAAACTGAATCCGCTGCTGCCTTTGCTTTTTCCCAACGTCTGGCAAACAACATGGCACGAGATTTAAAAGCGAAAGCAGCTCCTTTGGTAAGTCTTCCTTTGTTAGCATCATCCCATTGAATTGGTAGATACCGACTAGCAAAATCCAAATCATTTTCGATAAAATTCCAACATTCCTCTTCAGAACTCAATGGATTATTTTTATTAGTCGTTGGAGCATCGAGCAAAATGGCAGTTCCGTGTCGAATTACTAATTGATGATAAAGATATGCCCTAAAGAAACGAGCTTGAGCTTCGTATCGATTTTTTATTTCATTAGAGAAATTAGCATATTCTTTAAGACCTACCAGAAATTCATTGACACGCCGTATTCTGTTGTAAGCATCTCCCCATACACCTAATAAATTTTGATCGGGAGTTATTTTTGAAGGTTCAACAGCATAATCATTTGGAGTGCCATCGCCTGCAACATTTGAACCATATTTTAGCATATCAGTTAAACCTTCTGTTAGTAATCCTCCAAATTGTCCATTCCCAAAATTACCATAAGTACTAATATAGGTGTAAAAGCCATTTAAATATAAATCGGCATTTTTTTCACTTTGCCATACCATTTTGTCTGAATATCTATCGGTTGGCACTGGATCAAGGTAATCCCAATCATTACAACTAGTTAAAAGTGCCATGAAGGATAGAATTGTTAATTTAAATATCTTCTTTTTCATATAGTGAATATTTTAGATGTCAAAAAAATTAGAAAGTTAAATTAATCCCAAAGGAATAAGTTTTTTGTTGTGGATAATAACCATTACAAACATCAGGTGCTTCAGGGTCTAAACCATTTAAACGTTTATTTGCCCAGGTATAGAGATTTGATCCTGATACAGAAACTCTTGCAGATTTCATTCCTATTGTGTTTACAAATTTTTGTGGAAGAAAATACCCGATTTGTAAATTTTTTATTCTTAAATAAGAACCATCAACAATCCAGAAAGTAGAAGCCCAGTTATTATTCCATCGGGTTTGAGTAGATAATCGGGGAAATTTTGCATCAGGATTTTCATATGTCCAGGCATTTTCTACTAAACTTAATGGACTATTTCCATCATGATAAAAAGGACGTGTAAATTCTGTATTGTCCCATCCTATTCCCTCATAATAACCCATTAAAGCAATGTCGCAAAAGGCTGCTCCTGTGAAAAGTATTGAAAAATCAAATCCTTTCCAGGAAGCATGTAAATCTAATCCACCCATTAATTCTGGAATATTGCTTTTTGCGATCCACGCTCTATCTTGATCATAAGTAATTTTACCATCCCCATTTAAATCTTTATAGCGGATATCCCCGCCTTTTGCTCCTTCTCGTACAGTTGGATAGATGGCTGCTTCTTCATCAGATTTAAAAAGTCCTAAGGACACAAAGCCATCTTTCATGCCCACTTGCAAACCATTTCTTTTTAAGTAGTCGGGTATATTAGGGCTATCATCAATATTTAAAATCCGATTTCGTGCCCAGTTTAAACTTAAACGTGCTCCATAATTAAATTGGTTGATTTTATTTTCGTGAGTTAAAACTAAATCAAATCCTCTTGCATCAACTTTTCCTGCATTGATGACACTGGGGAAATTTCCACCAACTGATGGAGGCCAAATTCCTGCTTGACTTCTCAGAATATCAGTAGTCAATTTGTAAAACCAATCAAATTCCATTCCCAGTAAGCCATTCCACATTAACAGATCGAATCCTGCGTTATAAGTAGTAGTAACTTCCCATGTATTATTACTTGGTACTCCAGAAGTCATTAATGCTTTTTGAGGAATATTTCCAATAACTACTGAGGGATCCTCAGAAACCCAAGCCATAGTTCTAAGATAAGCAAATTCAGGAGAAGCTGCATCATTACCTAATTGTCCTGCTGAAGCGCGTAATTTAAGATTAGTTACAAAAGGTATCGCTTCTTTAAAAAAGTTTTCTTCAGAAATTCTCCATCCAATTGATGCTGCAGGAAACAATGACCAACGGGTTTCAGGTGAAAAACGATAAGAACCATCATATCTACCCGAAACTTCTAACAAATATTTTTGTTCATAAGCATAAGAGGCTCTAAACACGAAACCTGCTCGAGGCGAAGTTTTGCTGGAACCACTAAATTGATTTTGATCTGCAATTGATTTAGCATGATTTAGCTCTGCAAAATCATAAAAATCAAAATCTTTTACATTTACATTAAATTGCTTATATATGTAATTAGATTGTTCCCACAATGCTAAAGCACTAATATCATGTTTCCCAAAAGTTTGAGCATAATTAATTTGTCCCTGGAAAGTAATTCGTGTAGCCTCAGCAAAACCTTCGGACATAGTAGCCACGTTGCCAATTGCTACTGGATACATGGTTTCATATTTTAATGAAGGATAAGTTGGCGTAGGGCGAGAAGCTAAACTTACTTGAAAAGGGGTTTTAAAAACCTTGCTATGAGTGTAATCTCTGTCAAAGCTACCCATTGCTCTTGCTGATAACCCTTTTAACCATGGAATTTCCCAATTTAATGCAAAGTTACTTTGAAAAACAGACATTTCACTGTCATTAAAACCAGATAAGTCTCTCGCAGCGACCGGACTTACTTGAGCACTTGCAGTCTTTGTGGCAGTAGGCAAACCATTATAAGTAAGAGGAACATAAGGATGAGCTCTGATAGCTTGTTGAATAATGCTCATATACTCATTTTTTCCTGCACCAAAATAGGGCCTATTACGATTTTCTTTACGGGCACCGATATTGAAATTTGCGGTCAAACCTTTTACTATGTTTGCATCAATATTAGAACGAACATTATAACGATTAAAATCAAAGTTTTTTACGTTTCCTTTTTGATCATAGTATCCTATCATCATGTAATATTTAACGTCTTTTGTTCCCCCTGTTGCTGAAAGGTTATGATGTTGAGTTTGACCCGTTTTAAAAATTTCATCCACCCAATTGGTATTACCATAAACACCTTCGGGATCGCCATTGATCATTTTATTAACCATTTCTTCTGTAAATACTGGAGCCTGTTCATCCATTTCTAATGCTTTGTTCCAATAATAAGCATATTGAGGTCCATTCATAAATTTTGGGAAAGAAGTGTTTTGATTTATTTCAAAATTACCAGAATAAGTAATTTGAGGTTTCATTTCCATTCCTTTTTTGGTGGTAACTAAAATAACTCCATTAGCCCCTTGTATTCCATATACAGCCGCTGCTGCAGCATCTTTTAATATGGAAATACTTTCAATTTCGTTTGGATCTAACTGGTTAAATGAACGCGGTACTCCATCTATAATAATCATAGGATCAGTAGCACCCGAAGTAGTTGTAATACCACGAATAACCATTGAAGCATCATCTGACCCAGGAATACCTGATGACTGGCGTGTTACCAATCCTGTTACTCGTCCCCCTAACATTTGAGAAAGATTGACAGGAGGCGCTTTTAACATTTCGGCACCTGAAATTTGGGAAATAGAACCTGTTACACTTACTTTTTTTTGTGTGCCGTATCCAACCACAACTACTTCTTGAAGAAGTTTGGGTTCTTCTATCATGGTAATTGTCAATTGTCGGCTTGTTCCTACGGGAACTTCTTGCTTTTGATAGCCAACAAATGAAAAGACTAAAACGGCTTTTTGATCAGGAACTGATAAGGAAAAATTTCCATTTATATCTGTTATTGTCCCAATACTAGTTCCTTTTATCATTACCGTTACACCCGTTAGAGGTTCATTGTTTTGATCAATGACCTTTCCTTGAATGTTTATTTGTGCACTCATTGATAAAGCACAACTTAACATTCCTAAGAGCACGAAAACTTTTAAGCCTCGAAACTCTAATTTTGATAGATTCTTGTTTTTCATAGAATAAATTAATGTTTAATGTAGAAAGTTAATTAATCACTTGTTTTTTAAAGCTATTTTTTTAAAATTATTTTATCTATTTAAGCCCTCCATCTTATTTTTTTCTTCGTGGCTAAAGCAACGAGAAACATAACACAAAATACTAAAATAAAAGCCCTTAAAACACCTAACCAATGATATCCATCAGGATAACATCCTTGATAAGGTATGATTAAAAATGTAAGGTTCATTAAAGGAATTACGAACCAATTGGTAGCTATGTATGCTAAAAGTGGATTACTTCCTGCTCCTGCAAAAAGTTTGACAAAATGTGATTTCTCATTTCTTTGACAAACGTAATCTAAGAAAATTAACCATAATATACTGATTCCACCTGTTATAAAAAGATAAGATGCTGTAACAGGGTCTTTTTTTATTCCTCCTTCAGCAGGTTCTAAAATTAATCCAACTAAAATCATATAGGCTGCTATTTTAAAAAAGGAAAGAGAAGAAGGGGAATATTTTTTTACTATGTAATAAAAACATGCCAACACAATAGGTGTTGAAATATAAAGAATTACTAACCATCGATTGTATAAAGCTACTATAAACCATATTCCTAATAAAAAAATCAAGTGAGAAATAAATTTTTCTCCTTTCTTTTTTGAATGAGAAGTATTTTTTGAATTTTCTGCTGTTAGTCGCTCATAAATTATATCGCCCACTATAGTTGCCGGAATGATTAATAACATATAATGAGTCATTCTGAAAAGGAATAACCACGACAAACCTGAAATTTGATTAAGGGCTTCATCAAAATGAGTAGTTTTGCAAGTAATTTGTATAGCACCCCAGATCATTAACAGTAGCAAACGATTTAATTTATCACTTCTTGTAAAATACCAACTAAAAGCTCCAAACAAATAAACGTTTGCTAAAAGAAGAATAATAATGTTACTTCTATGTAAAGAAAATTTTAATCCATACACATAATGCAGAAGTAATAATAATGAAACGATAGCAGTCCATCCTATTATTCTCCATTTCTTTTTTTGCTGTTGATTTTCTATAATTACATAAATACTAAATAAAGAAAGAAACCCTATTATAGTGATAAGGAATAAATCATATCCTTTAATATAAATCCCTAAAAAGTGAAAATTAACAAAACTCTTTGGAATAGCAGATGTTTGAAAATGAGCAATCAGAATAGCAAATATTACCAACATAAAATAACGCTTTATAATACTTTGAGCAATATTCCAGAAATTTTTGCCAGCTTCTATTTTTTTATTTAATGCTAATGGAATGGCAACCCCCATACAAAAAATAAAAATAGGAAGAACTAAGTCAACCCAAGTAATGCCTGGTACATCAGGGTTGAAAACATGAGAAGGTGGAGGTGTTTGTCTATGATACATCCATGCAGGTAATACTCCAAAAGGGATATTACCAGAAAGAACCATCCCAAAAATAGAAATTCCTCGTAAGACATCTAAAGCGACTGCTCTTTTCATGAGACAAGTTAGTATTAGATTAAATAAGGCAAGGCAGTAATTTTTTGATGATTTGTTTAAATTTTTTAGTAATAATTTTCTCTTTTTGAAATATATTTTTATCAAAAGCACTTTTTATAAGGATTTCCTTATAAAAAGTGCTTTACAAAGTTGATTTATTCAACTATTAAACGTTTGAATACCTTTTCTCCTCTTTGAGATTCTATTTCTAACAGATAAATACCTTTTAATTCTTTTACATTGAGATGATCAACATTATTGGCTTCTTTAAGCAATTGTCCTGAAATGCTAAATAATTTTACTTTTTTTGCGGTTTGTGAAAAATGAACTTTCTCTTTAGCTGGATTGGGATAAATATTCACTTCTATCTTTTCAGGTGGCATGGGTAATCCTGTTGTAATATCTAAACCTTCTACTTTGTATGCTCCAAATCCATTGTTTGTGGAAACGACATAAATAATAGGATTCCCTTGTTGATCATAACGAACTTCTACATCTCCTGTGCCTCCTACATTTGCATTAGCTCCTAAGCTTGGAGTACGAGCAATAATTTGGCAGGTACTAAGGTCACCCGGAGTCAAAGAAATAATTTCAGCACATTCTTTTTGTCCTCCGTAGGTAAATAATACTATATAATCTAAATTATATGTAGAACTATATCCTATGTATTTTACTGAATTTGAATACATAGAGATAGTTTGTTCTGGCTCTGACAAAACGGCCTCATTAGTTATTAAATGAATTTTTTTCCCGCCTGCTTTCCAGAATAAATCTCCATTGGGTTTAACGCCGATACCTGGACATACTGCGTTCCCATCGAGTGAAATACTTTTGACAAGAGTTCTTTCAGTTTTCCATTGACCATTTTCCATCTCTAAAACATAAATGTCAGAGGGGTTTGCTGCAGTAGCAGTATAAATTTTTGCCGTTCCTTCTGAATAGTCACCTACTACTGTAAATAAATCTCCTGTTCGACCACCTGGCGCTGCATCCGGATAATGCAATACTACTACTGGCTCAGCAGTTAAGTTATCGTACATATAAATTTTAAAGTTTGTGTTAGCCCCTAAGCTGGCAGTAATAATTTTCCCATCATCAGTTGCTCCTACATCATTTAGTGGGAAAAGTCCATCAACAATATTTGCAGTATTCAGAGCACAGATAGAATCACCTGTCGTAGCATTGTATACAAAAATATTTTTACCGCTCGTTCCTTCTCTGGTAGCCACAAAAACGTGTTCATTAGAGGCTCCTATACCACGTGTTTTATTTGTAGTAGTTAAGAACCATGCAGGTAAAGAACCTGAAGCTGCAGATTTTTCCCACAGAGTAGTAATGGTGGGAGTGGGCTCAGTTTGGGCTTGTAATGCTGCTACAGTAAGACAAGCACTCATTAAAAAAGTAATTTTTTTCATGATTTTTGTTTTTTAGATTGTGAATGAATAAAATTAATTAAAAAAAATGTTTATTTGCATGTAGAAGAAAATTATTAAGAAAATGTATTTACAAAGAAATAAAAAATTAATTATAAAGTCAATGGTTTTTTAAAAAAATTTTTATAAATAATTTGTGTACATGAAAATTTTTTTATTACCTTTTTATTAAGAAAAATTTTAACATATAATCCCTTTATTTTTTTTATAAATCTGATATCTTTTCTAAGGTTTTCCAGCATTGATAAAGTCCTCTGGGTACGTGGAAACAACCTTTCCATTTTCCTCCTTTCAGATTCAAAAGCACTTCTCCACGACGGTTAAGATAACCGAACCATTCCGGATAGAGAGGATCTTTAAAGTGTGACCATGTGTAAGCATGGATTTTTTTAAACCATTGTAAGCATTCTTTGTTTCCAGTCAATTGATATCCTTTAATCATGGCAATCAACGCTTCAATGTGAACCCACCATAACTTTTGATCATATTCTAATTGTTGGGGTGGATATCCTTTACGATCCATGTAGTAAAAAATACCGTCATGTTTTTTATCCCAGCCATAATTAACCATTTTAAGTGCTATTTCTACAGCTTTTTCGATGATTTGGGGACGATTTAACCGTTCACCGACATCCATAAGAAACCACATGGCTTCTAAAGCATGACCGGGGTTTACCAATCTGCCATCAAATGAGTCTGATAATTCATTAGTTAACGTTACATTTTCGACTACAATTCCTAATTCTGGTCGATAAAATACTTCTAAAATTTCATGAGTAATATTTTCAAGAGTTTGTAAGAGGAATTTTTCATCCAATAAGTGCTCTATTTCCAGGGCAAGATTAGAAAGAATCATTGGAAGAGCAAAGTTTTTTAAATCTCGAGTTCCGGGATGAACTTTATTCCATTTCCCTTTTGGATTCTCTTTTTTTGATAATATTTTATCGAAAGTAGCTTTTGCAATTTGCTCGTATTCTTGGTTGCCAGTAGCCAAACTTAATTGACCGAAAGCCATAGCAGCAAAAGTATAAGAGAATATATTATAAGGTTCAATTAAAGGTTTTCCTTCCCGTGTTAATGAAAAATACCAATTAAATTCGCCATCATGACCATATTTTTTTAAAAACTCAGCTCCTTGGATAGCACAGTCGAGCCATTCTTGTTTCTTTTCAACTTTATTATATAAAGTAGAAAACATCCAAACTTCTCTCCCTTGCAACCAAATAAATTTATCAGTATCAAAAATATTGCCTTGTCCATCAAAACAAGTGAAATAACCACCAAATTCTTTGTCTTGCGACTTATTAAGCCAAAATGGAATAACATTATTTAGTAATTCATTCTGGTATTGCTTCGCTAATTTACTAAAATTCATCATTTTATTTGATTTTAAATTATTTATTATAATAAAATTGAAATTTTAAATTTCTTTTTTGAGAATAATCTTTTCTTGCCTTTTATTTTTATAATTTACTTTTCTTGAGAATACAGAAAAATTTCAAATGTAAGTTTTATTTTAATGAAATAATGTTCTAAAAAATAATTATTGAATTTCGCTTCAAATATAAAATATATTTAATAATAATCCAAATAAAAATAAAAATATTTTATAAATATTTTTTGAAAAATATTTTATAATAAAAATAAAGAAAGATTTTTGAATTTTATTATTAAAAAATTTATTTGTTAATAGAAGATTTCAAAAAAAGAATTAAATTTGTAAATGCATAAAAATTCTTTTTTTAAAAAGAAAGAAGCAGTTCAATTTGAGAATAAATAAGTTTTTTAATTGTGACTTTTTAAGAAAAACTAAATGTGAAAAATTAATAATAAAGAATATGAGGTACAAACTTATCGACGAAATAGAGTTAGGTTCTAAAAATGCTCTATTAAAAATAAATATCTTACAATATTATATTAATAATGGTGAAAATAGTTTGGCTGATCTTGCCAAAGAAATGAATTTAAGTATTCCAACCGTGAGTAAACTTGTTAACGAATTAATTGAAGAAGGATATGTGATTGACTTTGGGAAACAGGAAACCAATGGTGGAAGACGTCCCAGTATTTATGGATTGAATCCTGATTCGGGTTATTTTGTTGGCGTTGATTTAAAAAGATTTCGAATCAATTTAGCTCTTATCAATTTTAAAGGGGAAATGGTTGATTCAAAACTAAGTATTCCTTTTAATTATGAAAATACGCAGGAAAGTTTTGATACCGTTTGTAAAATTATTGATGACTTTGTAAACCAACTCTCCATTCCAAAATCGAAAATTTTAAGTGTAGGCGTTAATATTTCTGGACGGGTAAATACGCAGACGGGCATGAGTTATAGTTATTACTTTTTTAAGGAAGAGCCATTGACAGAAATTTTTCAGCAGCGATTAGGTTTACACGTTACTATTGATAATGATTCTCGTGCTATGGCTTATGGAGAATTTATGAAAGGGGACGTAAAAAGTGAAAAAAATGTGTTGTTTGTCAATGTAAGTTGGGGTTTGGGACTCGGTATTATTGTGGACGGCAAACTTTATTATGGAAAATCGGGCTTCTCTGGTGAATTTGGACACATTAGTGCTTTTGATAATGAAGTGCTTTGTCACTGTGGCAAGAAAGGCTGTCTTGAAACTCAAGCTTCAGGATCGTATATTTATAGAAAATTTATAGAAAAAGTGAAGGAAGGAAATTCTTCTATCCTTGCAGGAAGAATTAAAAAAGGAGAGAGCATCACCCAGGAAGATATTTTAGAAGCTGCTTTAAATGAAGATATGCTGGCAATTGAATTAGTGGAAGAAGTAGGATATACATTAGGGAAACACATTGCTGGTTTAATTAATCTTTTTAATCCTGAATTAGTTATTATTGGAGGAGTGGTTGCTATGACTGGTGATTATTTGTTATTGCCCATCAAAAGCGCCGTAAAAAAATATTCTTTAAATCTGGTCAATAAAGATACCACCATCAAATTAAGCAAGTTAGGTGATCTTGCCGGCGTGATAGGAGCTTGTATGCTGGCACGAAGCAAAATGTTAGAATTAATTTAATCGATGTATTACGAAAACTTATAGGTATTTATAAATTTTCTATAGAATCGCTTGGTTGAACCATTTCATAATTTTCTTCATTGCTTGGTTGCAAAAAAACATTTATCCTATTTTTTAATATTATGTTACTGATAATCAAAAGAATAATTATAAAAATAAATAGTCCAATTAATAATTTATTGCTTGTTTTCATTGTTGATTATTTCTTAGTTTATTGAATAGATTGTTGCTGATTATATTCTTCATAAAGTTTTTTAATTTCTTCAAGGCTGATATCAAGCAATTGCAAATTTTTAAAAAAAACTGGCAATTCTTTTCCAACAAATTGTTTTCGCTTGTAATCTATAATTTTTTCGATAGCATTTTTTGTAACAAAATATCCTATACCTCGTTTGTTGTAAATAATTTCATTTCCTTGCAAAAAGTCATAAGCTCGCATTATGGTGTTAGGATTCACCTCCAATAAAGCACTTAATTCTCGTACTGAGGGCAATCGTTCTTCTTCTTTCCAACGACGGAGCAAGATTTGTTCGCAAACATAATTTGCAATTTGCAGATAAATCGGCTGTGAATCAATAAATTCCATTATTTTATTTCTTTTTCTGTTAGACGAAAATAGCTAACTATCCAGCAGAAAGGAATAAGTAAATAGCCTATAATTTTCCAAACGAATATCATTCCCTTTGGGAAAATAATTTCATCCCAAGCCATTTGAAAACCGTCATACTGATTCAATGCTGAAAGTAAAGAACCCATTGTCACTTTAAAAACCGTGTATTCAATCATTCCAAATAGAATACTTATCATCATAAGCGTTAACAGGGTTTTTGCTATTGAATTTCGTTTGAAATAGAGGGAACCAAGTGTAAAGATAGCTTGTGAAGTAGCAAAAACTCCAAAATTTTTCAGCAAATAAGTTATGTCGAAATCAGAATTTAGTTTAGAATAGGGGAAGAAAAATTGAAAAGAAAAAGGAGTACTTATTCCATAAATCAAATTTCGCAGAATAGTTCCGATAAAATTTCCTATAACTGAGGTAATAATTATCATTAAAAAGAAATAAAAAGTATTCAGCAGAAATACAGTGATTAATTTTTCAACCTGAGTGGCTGGTATCATTAAATAATGTGTACCATTGGAAGAATAGGCAAAAATTTTGAAAAAACGCGTGGCATATACTATGCCAACAATAAGCGTAATCAGTTGTGCAGTTCCTTCACCTTTGAAAAACATGAAAATTAACGTCAAAATACTCCAAAGATAAATTTCATAGTTTTGATTTTCAACAAAATATATTTTTAGAAGTAAATCAATTCTTTTGAGGCTGAATGTTTGATACATATTTTTTATTTTAATCTTATTTAAAATTGTTCGGTTGATTTGAAAAAATTTCTTTTATTCGTTGTTGGTTTTGCAAAACAGCATTAAATAAAAGTTCAATATCTAACCTGCTTTCTTCACCTGTTTTGTTTTCAACAACCTGATAAGTACCACGAAGATTTTCTTCCGCGTAAAGTACTTCCTCCTTTTCTTCTTTTTGATTGCTGACTTTGAACAAGAGTTTTTTGGTAATATTTTCAGTGAATTCATTGAAAACAATTTCGTGTCCATTCATTATAACAATGCTGTCAATCAAGCTGTCTAAATCCCTTACTTGATGCGTGGAAATGATAATACAACGATTTTCTTCAATGGCCAGAGCTGCCATTTTTCTGAATTGAGCTTTTGAAGGGATATCCAATCCATTGGTGGGTTCATCAAGCAAAACAAGACTCGTATTGGCTGCCAAACCAAAAGCGATAAAGAATTTTTTCTTTTGCCCATAAGAAAGCTGGTTCATCTGTGTTTTTGCTGATTCCATTTCAAATTCAGTTAAATATTGATGAAATTGTTCCGAGCTAAAATGAGGATAAAAAGGAGCATAGACTTTTTCATAATTCTCCATGCTCAAATTAACAGGTGGCAATTCTTCTGGAAGGAAAAATATTTCCTGTAACATTTCTGGATGGCGTTTCCGTGGTTCAACATTCATTACGCTGATTTCACCTTTCAATGGAAAAACCAGTCCAGATATCATTTTCAACAAGGTACTTTTGCCTTCGCCGTTTTTCCCCAATAAACCGTGAATATGTCCAGCGAACAATGATAAATTTAAGTTCTTAAACAGGTGAGAAGAATGGCTGTAATTGAATTCCAGATTTTTAATATCAATCATAAGAATATTTTAATTGATTAGTGTGTTAGTATAATAGTACACTACAAATGTAATATCAAAATTTATTATTATGCAAAAATATTTAGTTAAATCTTGTTAATTTGCAAAATATTTTTGTGATTGGTTGATTATGAGCATGTAAAATTTAATAGATAACGAAAAAATGTGAGAATAGTAGGAATAACATGTTTCATTTTTCCATACTATAATAATAATTATGGAGTGGAAATAAATTTATTGAAAGGAAAATCCGCTTTAAGATGAAAAAATCAAATTTTTCCCTGGTATAAAAATTTTACTTAAAGGCAAACCAAAATATTAAACGCATTTTTGAATGTTTTTATTCCCTCCCCCACAACAATTTTATTACACTAAAAATAATTTTTTCTCTTAACATCATATAATCTGCGAAAGCTTAGGAGATTTAATTGAACGAAACAATAACTCATCATAAGGATGGCGTTTATGCAATTCCCAATTTTCTAAAGCTATTTGTTTGGAAGAGTTTGCATAGCAATATTCACACAAATGTGGACAGGTATTATACTCGCCAATGTCTTTGCTGACAATGCATCCACAAAATTTTCTTTGTCCTTTGTCTTTATTATCTTTGGTTTTTACAAAGGTTGGAGTGGGATGAAATATATCTGCTGGAATGATTTTTACGGCAAGAAAATCCATCAACTTTTTGTCCTGATAGAAAAGTTTAATGATCAAATCATCATCAATACATTTATTATGCTTTATACCATATTTTTCCAACGAAATTTGTTCGGCACATGTTGCTAATTCGAAATTCCAATTTTTATTCAAAGCTTGGAGCCCTGCTGCAAATTCATTCATGGTTCGTTCGTTAAACTCTTGATAATGAATAGAACTGTTTCGCAGATTGTTTTGAACTTTTTTGTAGATTTTAATATCAGCAAAACTGAAAACCAGTTTTTGAGTATGATTTTTTAATTGATTTCCAATATTTTCTATTTTTCTCAATAATTCATCAATTCCAATCTTATCAGTTAAAATCAGGGGATCGAAGCGCCAAATCACTTTTTCTTTGCCAATTCGTTCGGATAATTGCTGAAAAGTTTCTATTCTTTGTTGGACATTGGGGACACGAGGTTCTAATTTTTCTTTGTCATAATCATTCAATGTGAATTGAAAATAATAATTAAATCCTTTTTCCTCAAAGAAATCTAAATATTTCAATAGCGGTTTTGGATTTTTTGACCAGAACACAAAAAATCGTGCCTTTGAGAAAGCAACATAAGAAGAAACACCATTAAAAGGATTGTTCCATTTAAGATAACCTTCATTGATCCTTTGGATTAACCAATCGGAATAAAAAGCAGGAATATCCGTAGCACGGCTGGCTGAAATGATAATGGGGGCTATCGCTTCTATCATTTCACCATGTTGGTTTGTTATTTTAACTGTATCCCACTTCATTAATTTTCAATTGATTAAAAAAACAAGAATAAAGATACTAAAAAACTTACTACATTTGACAAATCATGAGTAAAATATTTTCAAATTGGTTTTAACTGAGAAGGAGAATGAATTTTAACGGAGTATATAAATCTGATTATCAGTTGATTTTGATAAAATCATGAAAAAAACCTCATTTTTAACAAAAAATTTTTTAGAAATTAAGAATAAATTATTATATTTGCATAAAAGAAAGCTAGCCGCATTGTTCTGAGACTGGAAAACTCATCAGTGAAATATTCATTCCGAGAAAGGTCTGGCTTTCAATGGCGGGCTGCGCCTTCGGGTATCCGTCAGCAATGGCGGACGGCAGATTACAGAGAAAGCTAACGTCTCAAATCCTATTTATAGGAGTTTTTCTCATGAAGAACAATGCGGTTTTTTTATGCCAGCCTTTCCTTTATCCTTAGTTCCAATTAGAAATATATTTAGCATATATTGACTTTATTAGATGAAAGATAAAATGCTATTTTTGGATGGGATGTTTCAATTTCAACCTTATTTGTTTTTTACTCTTAAGAGGGCGTCCCAAAAGGGCACTTTCTTTTTAATATTAAGCAGCTCGATCAAAGGTTAAATTTTAATTTGGAGTAGCTTTGTTTTTAATTTTTTGGAACAAGCGAAGAATAAGCATAAAAACAAACGTATTTATCAGTATTTTTTGCCGATTTGTTGATTTTCTTGCTTTTTTCAGCTTGTTTGTTCATTTTACGGCATAATTTCCTATATTGAAAACTGTAGCAAAGAGAGCAAAATCAGCTTTAATTTTTTCCTGTCCAAAATATCGAAATCGGAAATAAGTTTTATCGTATTTCATTTATCCGAATACCGCTTCATACCAAGTTTCGATCTAAAATGAAATATTTTTTAGATAAAGGACAAAAGTTATAGATTTTATATAATCAGGTTTTTATATTTAATTCATTTATTCCTTTGCAAACCACTTTCCTTGTTTAGAGGGTAAATATTAAATAGTCAATCCTTAAAAAGTCTATTTTTAAGGATTGACTAAATAAGAAAGATTATTTTTACAATAAACAAAATCAATTGAAATTCTTTTCAAATGTAATCTCTTTTTATTCTTTATCTCGTAAATCACGACTGGAATCATTTAAAAACTGTTCTCACCGTTCTGGCTGTTCTTTATGTCTGTGTATTTCTTTCGTACTGATTGATCTGTTTTTTGGAGTACGACGGGCAAAGCGATTGCATATCGTTCGTACAAGTTCCAATTATCGTCATACCATTACTAAACTCACCAACTATTTTGGTTTAATCGTAAGAATTCTCCGATGCTTGCGTCGGGGTAGCTTTTGTTTTTATTTTTTTAGAAATTCCGGTGGTGAAGCCATAAAATTGGCGTAATACCTCGCTGCTTGCGGTGAGGATAGTCAATTTTAAGGAATTTCTTTATTAATATTTTCAAAAACTATTTTTCAGGAATATTTTGTAGCGTTCCAAGCAGATAATTCCAGAATTTTTCGACAGAAGCAATATTAACTTTTTCGTTTGGCGAATGTGGGTAACGAATAGTAGGTCCGAAAGAAATCATGTCCATATCGGGATAATGCATGCCGATAATGCCACATTCCAGTCCTGCATGAATGATTTTAACTTTTGGCTTTGAGCCGAATTGTTTTTCATAAACTTCTGTCATTACCTTTAAAATTGGCGAGTCCAGATTGGGTTTCCAGCCAGGGTAACCGCCGGAAAAATCAATGTGAGCACCTGCCAGTGAAAAGACGCTTTCTATCATTGAAGCCAGCTCTTCCTTTCTCGATTCTACGGAACTTCTTAACAGACAACGCAATTGAATGGTTGAGCCATCAGATTTTACCACAGCCAGGTTGTTGGACGTTTCTACCACATCAGGAACTTCTGGAATAAATCGGAAAACGCCGTTGGGACAGGCTGTTACACCATTGATCAAATCATCCTGAATTTCTTCGGGTATCAATCCAGATGGTAATTTCACCTGTTCCACTTGCAATTGAATATTGTCTTCTACCGACTGATATTCTTCAACAAATAAAGTTTCAAAATTCTTCACCAGTTCTATTAAATCGTCCACACCGTCGGCAGGAACAGTAATGAGAGCGAAAGCTTCGCGAGGAATAGCATTATGTAAATTTCCTCCTTCCACCCATGCCAGGCGAGCTTTATATTCAGCTACGGCTTTTTTCAGGAAACGAAACAGTAATTTGTTGGCATTGGCTCGCTGCAAGTGGATATCCACACCCGAATGTCCACCTTTCAGCCCTGTTAGAGAAATTTTTAAAGCTACATCTCCTTCTGGAACAGGAACTTCCTGATAACGGAAAGTAATGTCGGCATCCAGCCCGCCGGCACAACCAATATACAATTCTCCTTCATCTTCCGAATCGAGATTGAGCAGAATTTCTCCTTTCAGAAAATTCGGTTTCAAAGCAAAAGCACCATGCATGCCGGTTTCTTCGTCCACTGTAACAAGCACTTCCAGCGCCGGATGAGCGATGTTGTCCGATTGCAGAACAGTAAGTGCTGCAGCCAGCCCGATACCGTTGTCGGCTCCCAGCGTAGTTTCTTGAGCTCTTACCCAATCGCCATCAACAACCGCTTGAATTGGATCGGTATCAAAATTATGTGAGACATTGCTGTTTTTTTGTGGAACCATGTCCATGTGTGCCTGCAGAATGACGGGTTTTCTTTTTTCCATTCCAGGCGTCGCCGGTTTCCGAATTAACACATTGCCAATTTCATCCCGCAAAGTTTCCAAACCGAGTGATTTTCCGAAATTTTCGAGGAATTGACTAATAACTTCTTTTTTCCCTGAAGGACGCGGAATCTGTGTCAGACTGTAAAAGTTTTGCCACAATTGCTGCGGTTGAAGCTGACGAATATCATTGTTGTTCATAATATGTTTATTATTAGAATTTTGTAAATTCTGAATATTTATTCCAATTTTTCAAACTACAAATATGCTCAAATTTTTCAGATAAATGAACTGTTGAGGAGTTTTTTTACAAATATTGAGAATGAATTTTCAAAACGGGAAGTAAGAAAAGTACAATTGAAATCAATTTTAAGTCGCTTCCTAGAACGGCTCTACAAGAAATTACCGATAAAATTCCAGAGACATTTCTTTATTTAACCTTTTCTAATAATTCCTGTATTTTAGCAGCGTTATAGTTATAATTTTTGATATTTATCTTCTAAATAATTTTTCACCAATAATTTATTAGCAAAATAAGGATTACTCCTGAAAAATTTCCTTAATCAGTTTTGAGTATCTTGAAGGATTGGGAAATATTTGATAATTTTGTACAGAATTTTTAAGAATAAACTAACTTTTATATGCAAAATAAATTTAAGTTTGTTAGTGCAGAAGAAGCAGCAGCTTACGTTCAACATAAAGACGTGGTAGGTTTTAGCGGTTTTACTCCGGCAGGTTGTCCGAAAGCGGTTCCTTTAGCAATAGCCAAACGTGCAGAAACTTTTTATGCTGAAGGAAAAGAATTTAAAATCGGAATGTACACTGGAGCCTCAACTGGAGTTTCAGTAGATGGTGCTTTAGCTCGATCTGATGCGGTATTATTTCGAACTCCTTACCAGTCGAACAAAGACATGCGTAATGCTATCAATGCAGGAAAAGCTCCCTATTTTGACATGCATTTATCTACACTGGCTCAGGAACTGCGTTTTGGAGTTTTACCGAAACCAAAATTCGCTATTCTGGAAGTATGTGACTGGAATGAAGAAGGTGAATTGGTATTAACAGCAGCGGTAGGAATTTCGCCAACTATTGCCGATTTGGCCGATCATATTATTTTGGAATGGAACCATTATCATCCCAAAGAATTGAGAGGTTTTCACGACATTTATCAGCCACAGGATCCACCTTACCGCAGAGAAATTCCCATTTATAAACCCTCTGACAGAATTGGCTCGGAAATTTTGAAAGTCGATCCTTCTAAAATTCTTTGTATTGTAGAGACTAATTTACCAGATGAGGTATTGGATTTTGCTCCATTGGATGAAGTAACTAAACAAATTGGTTTGAATGTGGCTACTTTTTTGGTTGATGAAATTCGTTCAGGAAGAATGCCACATGGTTTTTTACCTATTCAGTCAGGTGTTGGTAACATTGCCAATGCTTTGCTGTTTTCTTTAGGCAAAAATGAAGAAGTTCCACCTTTTGAAATGTATACTGAAGTGATTCAAGATGCCGTGATTGAACTGATGATAGAAGGAAACATTAAATTTGCCAGTGGTTGCTCGCTGACGGTTACCAATGATGTATTACAGAAAATATATCAAAATCTTGATTTTTTCCGCGATAAATTAGTGCTTCGTCCTCAAGAAATTTCTAATAATCCTGAAATAGTTCGCCGTTTGGGTTTGATTACTATCAATACAGCACTGGAAGCTGATATTTTTGGGAATGTAAATAGCACTCATGTACTTGGAACTAAAATGATGAATGGCATTGGAGGTTCAGGCGATTTTACACGCAATTCATTTATTTCTATTTTTACCACTCCTTCCACTGCCAAAAACGGCAATATCAGCAGTATTGTTCCGATGGTTCCACATGTGGATCATACTGAACATTCAGTAAATGTTATTGTTACCGAATATGGAATCGCTGACTTACGGGGTAAAACACCAAAAGAAAGAGCAGAAATTATTATAGAAAATTGTGCGGCACCAGAATATAAACAAATGTTGTATGATTATCTTGCAATTTCTGGTACCAATCACATACCACATAATTTGAAAGCTTGTTTTGGCATGCATATCCAATTTGAAAAAACAGGTAGTATGCTGGGAACCAACTGGAATGATTATAAATGACAAATATTTTTTGACTTTTTGAAAAGGATCAAAACTAAAATATGTGATATCCTAATACACTTTGAGCATGAAAAGCATTCTGAAAAGTCAGTCTGAATTTTTATTCATGTACTCAATGAAAATTATCATGTAAATTTGTGTAGCATTTTTTCTTCGTAAAAGCATTCTTATTTAAAATAATGAATTTTTTCCTATTTCCATAAGTTTCTAAAAAATTATAAAGTTAACATATTGATTTAAAGAACATTATTGAATTTGAATGTCCGGTATGGTACACACCAACGAGATTTCCCTTGCAAAATATCGATCTGCAAGTTCTTCTAAATGGTTAAGGAAGTAGCCTGCTGTTTTTCCAACAAATTTATTTGTTCCATATATCCTTTGTGAACGTCAATGGCACATGCTTTTTCCATAAAATTACCGGATTAAATTGTTAAACAATTAGTTTATTTCATTGGTTATTAAAAACCAACTTACAAAGTAACATTCGTGCTTAGAAGCACGGTACGGTGAGCCTTTAAAATTTTGTGGCCTTGATTTTTATTGTACGGCGTATAAAAATCATTTTTTTATATAAGTTTGCATATTTAATTTCTTTCAAAAAAATATTAAATATGAAAAAATCATCTTTTATATTATTATTGATAATGAGCATGTTACTTAGTAATTGCAATATGGATAAAAATTCTTTATTACAAAATTATGATACTCCTTATGGAGTGCCGCCTTTCGATCGGATAAAAACTGAACATTATCTTCCTGCTTTTCATGCTGGAATAAAGCAGCATCAGGACGAAATTGATAAAATTGCTACCGACAAATCAGCACCTACTTTTGATAATACAATAGCTGCACTAGATTATAGTGGCGAATTGCTTAAAAAAGTTTCGTATGTCTTCTTTAATCTTTATTCCACTGATTCAAATGAGCAAATGGAAGCCATTGCTGAACAAATCACACCACAACTCGCAGAACATAACGATAATTTATATCTCAATGAAGCACTTTTCAAAAGAATTAAAACGCTTTATGAACAAAAGGACAAGTTGGGTTTGAGTTTTGAACAAAATCGTTTGCTGGAAAAATATTACAAGAATTTTGTTCGGAATGGAGCTGCTTTAAATGCGGAACAAA
>Ga0209204_1001121_pt1 | contig 26350 bp, 25 predicted proteins | sample AD_JPNMR2_MetaG_FD_184425 | JGI IMG/M metagenome (GOLD analysis project Ga0209204, IMG submission 184425) | Active sludge microbial communities of municipal wastewater-treating anaerobic digesters from Japan - AD_JPNMR2_MetaG (SPAdes) (version 2) | ecosystem: Engineered > Bioreactor > Anaerobic...
ATTCATTTTTACCTCCATTAACGTTTTCAAATATTTTTACTAATCCTGTTTCTATGGTTAAAGTCTTATCACTCTCATTATATATTGGTGTTCTCGTGACTGAAAAAGTATAAGTTTTATCTTCTTCATTAAAAGTAAATTCCTTAATTTTTAGCCCCGCTTTCTTTTTTTGTTTTTCATTATTTTTGTTACCCGCATTACTATTTTGAGATTCTGAGACAGGCTCATCTGTTTCACCTTTTATTTCTAAAAATTCTTTTTTTGTTTTTTTATCATTCTGCTTTTTTATTAAAGATTCATCAATTGTTATTTCTTTACCATTCACGTATATTTTTTTACCTTTAATTTCATAATACCAATCATCATCTTCTTCTTTTTTTTCAACATTTTTTAAGATTATCCTTTGAGGTGTTTGCAACTCAACAGTTAACTTTTTATTATCATTATCAAAATTAGGCTCCTTTTCAACAGTTATAGTATCTTCACCAAATACTTTTGAATCTATAGTAAAACTAAGTTTATAAAAGGAAGAATGCTCTTCTCTTTGAAATGGATTTGGTGTTAAATCTAATCCATCCTGATTTCCTCTTTGTACCATATCATGATTGGCATAAAATGCCATATCCTGATTATAATTAAAAAGAGATATAGCCTTTGTTATACCAACTGGAGCCTTTCTTGTTAATGAATTCTGCCCACTTATGGTATACATATAACCAAAAGCATCAAGCTCTGCACTGGTTACAATATCATCCTGTGTTATATCAAACTGAGCAACCTCTCCCTGTCCTGTTATTTTTGCTGGTTTCCAATTATCTAGGAAAGCTTTTACAAGACTATTAAAAAGATAATGTCTTATCGCCGGGCGGCTTATAAAAGAGACTATTTTATTATCAATTGTAAGCTTTTTGACAGATTGAATGTTCCCACCTAGTTTTTCATCTCTGTTTAATGCGGCACCATCAAATATAATGGTAACCGTAATGTCTTTGAAATTATTTGTTTCTGACATATTTTATTCCTCCTCTGTTTTATTTTCTTTTGGTTTTATTGCTGAGCCTAAAAAGGCATACATAAAACATTTAAAAGTTTCAATATCATAACGTAGCTTAAATGCCTCATTTAAAACTTCTGGTAAATTTCTCTTATGTGTCATAAAAATTCTTGTTATTCCATACATAACATCACTTCTTTTTCCTGCTCTTGTCTGTTCAAGAAGTCTATATCCCTGCTTTTCAAAATCTTCTCCCAGTTCTTTTTGAACTCCATAGCCAAGATTTGTTAACTCTTCTACAATATTTGAGATATTTTCAATTCCAGTTTTTCGTGCAAGTTTTATCAAATCTTTATCTTCTGGTTTTAATTGATAAGCCCATTCAAGAAGAGATAAAAATTCTTTTTCTTGATTTTGTAAATTTTCATAAATTTTTTTAAAATCATCATAATTAACACCATTTTCTTTTACTTTTTCTTTCAAACTTTTCAAACTTTCAAGAGTAATTGTATTATCCTTCTGCTCCGGCATACTTTTCCCTCCTTTCTTTTATTTTTGCATAAAGCTTTAAAAGTTTTTGAGAAATTTTATTAATATTATTCCTGTTTATTTCTTTTTTTATAAGATTATTTATAAGTGCATTATCACTTTTATTTTTTTCTTTTTTTATGCTTATCCTTGTTAAATGACCAGCCATATTAAGTAGTTCTGAAATTTTCCCATCAAGGATACAATTTAAAACAGAAAATTCGCCAATATCTGATAAAAGAGAAGCAATTTCTCTATCAGAGATAAGGCTAATTGTTTCATAAGGTAAATTATAAAAATCAATGCTATTTTGATGTTTTATAACTATCTCAATATTCATTGATGTCCATTGTGCAAGTGTTACCTGAATCCTCCTTGTATATTCAACAATACTCATTGCAAGTATTTCTCTTTTCTGCTTTGAGTCTCCCCTTCCTGAACCAAAAAGTTCTTTTACAAGTTTATTCAATTCATACATAACCTTAAATGATGGAGCATTTATAAATATCTCCGAACCATCAGAAAGTGTTGTGAAAGCAAGATGGTGATGAATGAGAATAAAGGAGCAAAGATGACAGATTTTAAATTTATCATTTAAATTCCAGTACGAATTAGGAAACGTGTCAGAAGGACCTAATAATTTATTGTGAACCATATCTAATTCTTTTATTTTGTTTAAGAACTTTTCTTTCGGTGATTCTTTTTTTCCACTTATATTTTCAGTTATCATTCCTTCATTAATATATATACCTTTACTACATATAAAACATTCTGATTCAAGATTGTTTTTTGAAAAAAGTTTTACAAATTGGATAAAAATGTCTTTTTGCTTTCCCTTTGCGTCTATAAAATTAGGATAATTAGAATTTTTTCCTTTTAAATTTACCACCTTCCCATTTTCAAAATAGTTTTCTTCAATTTTTATCCTTTCAAAAATTTCTTTATTAATATTTACTACTTCATTTTTTATAGTATATTTTTCAATATTTTTAGAATTATCTTCTTTTTTTAAATAATCTTCTCTATCAAGACAACTAAGAAACCCCACAACCCCAGCATTATATAGCCAGTTTAATGGATAAAGTTGTATCATATTATTCTCACTCATTCCACCACCTCCAGCATACCAAAGCCTTCACTTCTTCTGGCTCCAATACCAAGGTCATAGATAAGCTTTAAAACCTCAGGGCTTGCTTCTATTTCAAGCATACCCTTCATTCCGGGAAAGGTCATACTAAATCTATGATCTTGATTACCAGAACCATGAAGGATAGGTACTATTGAATTTTTGCTCAGGCTTATTGATGAGATTTGACTATTTGTTAGTGATTCCAGACTCTTCTTTAAGGCATCTATATAATCTGCTAATTGAACTTTCTTCCAGTATGGCCAGTGGTCTCCGTTTTTTCCTTCATCTTTTGTTTGAATCTGAATTCCTTCTGGATATAAATATAAATCTCCATTATCTGGATCTCTCACTAAAAAAGGTGAAAGAGTTTTAAATGTTACTTTATTAGAAGAAATGTTTTTTTCAGGTAACAATAAAAATCTCTCAACGCTCCAATCAGAACCAAATAATTTTATTTTATTTTTTGATTTGTTAAGTTCCAGTAAACCATTATAAATACTAATTAAAAATTCATAGTCGTTTGATGAAAAAATTATACTGAATGGCTTTTTTAAAATATTATTTACTTCAAAAGGAAAATAAGTTGAAAAAGTAAAGGGTTTTACGGCATTAATATTTTCTTTATATAATTTATCTTTTAATAATAAGTTTGATTTTGCTAAGGCACATTTTATTAAATGGCATATACTTTGCCGTGAATTAGGCGGAATATTTATTTCTTCAGAATATAATTTAATAAAAATTTTAATTCTCATATTATAACTATAATAAAATTTTTATAAAAAAACAACAAAAAATTAATTAAATTAAAAATTTTTAATTTTTATTTAAAATTTTATTTTCGTAAAAAAATAAAATTTTTAGAAAATTTTGTAAAGGATTTTTTCAAAAATTTTGTGATTAATATATAGAAAATATTTTTTTGTAAGGAGGATTTTATGAATAATATTCGTAAGATTTTAAAAAACTATAATTTTGAGCATGAGTTACACTTTGTTGTTAACTCAGAAATGAAAAAAAAGCTTGTATCTATCGCAAGAAAATTTAACATCTCTATTTCTGGACTTGTGGTATATATCTTGCAAATATATACCAATAGATTTAAAAAAATATATTGTTTCGGTCCAGAAGATGGAAATAAATACGAAAGGATAGATGGAGATGCAAGAATTCATATATATCTTTCCAAACAGGACTATCGGTTTTTAAAAAAGATCCATGCTGATCTTAATTTTTTTAGCATGGGTTGTTTATTGAGGAGAATTATCCTACTCTTTTTAGAAGAGTATGATAAACTTGGGATTACCGGGGTAGAGATGAAATGTAGTATAATAACATTAAAGTTATTCTTAAGACTAACAAAGATTAAAAAGTGGAGAAAGAGCAGAGAATTATCCCACTTTTCCGGTAACACTACGCCCTTTTACAAAGCAATCTATAACGATTGCTATCAGGTAATAGGCTTTGAGACATACTATTAATCAGATTTATTAAAAATTCTATATTAGAAAATATAGATTTTTTAATAATCTCATAAATTTTATCTTTATAACTCTCTAAAACTAAAATTATCATTAGGATAATTATCTCAATTTTAATTGTTTAAAAATAAATATCCTTAATTTTATTAAAAAAAATAATTGACTTTTTAAGAAAATAAATTATAATTAAATAGAATATTGATATATTAATAAAAATAATTTTAAAAAATATATTGACTTTATTTAATAAATTTGAATTTTATTATATAATAAAATTTTTGGAGAAATAAAATGTTAGTTTCAGAAATTTTTAAACCAGAGAATATTAAGATGGAGATTCAGAGTACTGATAAAGAAGAATTATTTGAAGAAATGGTTAATTTTCTTGCTGATGTGGAGCATCTTGATATTAGAGAAGAGATTCTTAAAGGTATATGGGAGAGAGAAAGAAAGATGACAACTGGTATTGCACCTAATATAGCAATACCTCATACGCATATTCCTAATATAGAAAGATCAATGGGGGTTTTAGGTATTTCTCATAAAGGGATTGATTATGATTCTCTGGATGGCAAGCCAGTTCATTTAGTTATGCTTCTTATTGGGGATGATAAGCAACCAGAAAACCATTTAAAAATATTGAGAAATATTGCTATTTTTTTGACAAATCCTAATTTTTATCCATCAATAATGAAGTGTAAGAATCCCAAGGAGGTTTCTGAGACAATAGTTCAATTTGAAGAGGATCAGAGATTTGTTAAATAAAATTTAAATAATAAAGGTTATATATTATGGAAGATTTATTAAGAAAGATAAAGGAGACAGAAGAGGAGGCTAACTCAATAATTAAAAAGGCTGAGGCCGAATATCAAAAAATCATTGATAATGCCAGAATGGATATTAGTAGAAAAACAGGTGAAATAAAGAAGGAGATTTATCAGAAATATTTTAGACTAAAAGAAGAGAGAATTGAAGAATTTAAAAAAACAAGAGAGAAAGAACTGGAAAAAAGACTCAATGAATTTCTTTTTAAATTAGGTGATCTTAATACTAAAAAAAAAGATGCTTTAATATATCTTGAAAATATTTTATCTAATTTTATAAAAAAGTCATCGGAATAGTAAGTATGTTAGGTTATGAATATGTTATTGCAAAAATTCATGGAATTCACTCCAAAAGTATTGTAGGAGATAATTATAAAAGATTAAGAAAGATTGATACGATTGATAAGTTAGCAAAAGAGTTATTGGGAGATGATATTGACTCTAATCTTACAACCAAAAAGATGTTTACCTATATTGAGAGTAAGTTAAAAAGAAAAATTTATAATCAGATTAATGATATAGTAAAATATTTTGATTATAAAAATGAACTATTAAATGCTTTAATATTAAAATATGAGATAGAAAATGTTAAGATTATAATAAATTGCCATTATTCAAAAGAGAAGAATGTTAAAGATCTATTTGAAGTTAAATTAAAAAATTCTATTAATTATAAATTAGTTTATAGTATGGATCTTTCTGATTTTAAGAATATTACCTCTATATTTGTAAATACAATTTTTAGTTTTGTGCTACCTCTCATAGAGAGTAAAAAGAGTAGGATATATGTTGAAAATGAACTTGATAAATTTTATTATATTAATTTATTAAATTCTTTAAAAGGATTTACAAAAGAGCAGAAAGAGAAAATAAAAAAAGTTTTAATCGAAGAGATGAACTGGCATAATATTTTATGGGCATTAAGAACAAGGTTTTATTATAATAAAGTCTTTGATGATGTTAAAGAGACTTTTATAAAAATGAATGGTTTAATCTCTCTTGATCTTATAAAAAATATTTTTTCAATGGAGTTTGTTCCAAATGAGGTAGATAAAATTTTTGAAAAATACCCTAAATCAATTAAATTATTGATTAAAGAGACAACTGACGAAAATGGAGAGGTTAATATACCACTTCTCGAAGAGAAGGTTGAAGAGAGAATTGCCAATTTATATATAGGATATTTTTATATTGAATTTAATATTTTATCGATAATTGCTTATGTTTATATAAAGATGAAAGAGTATAATAATATAGTTAAACTTGTAGAATCATTAAGATATAATTTGAATTTAGATTAAGGATGGAAGATTAAAAATGTTATTCAGTAGTAGAATGAGATATATTCAACTTGCTGTAATGGAACAGGATTTTCAGAAGGCACTGGATTTTCTGGGAGATTTTGGATGGGTTGAAATTAATAGGAGTGAAGCAAATAAATCTACCAATGAAAAGAAAATTTCTTTTGAGGATAAAAAAGAATTAAAACAGAGCGAAATTTTTAATTTATTGCAGCGAATAGAAAAGAATATCGAAACAATAAATATCTTTTTTAATCTTAAAAGTGATAACTCTTATGGGGAATTAAAAGATATTAATGAGATAGATAAATTTTTTGAAGATGTTTTAAATATAATAAAGCCATATAAAGAGAAATATGATGAATTTCTGTTAAGAAAAAAAGAGTTACAGGATAGTATTAATGAATTAAAGCAGTTTAAGAATCTTACAATTTCTAAAAAAGATCTTGAAGGTTTTGTTAATCTCCATTTCTTTGTTGGTTCTATTCTTTCAAAAGATATGGAATTATTAAAGGAAAAGTTAAAAGAGAGGTTTATCCCTGTGGAATTGGAAAAAGATCTATATATTATATTTACTTCTAAAAAGGGGAGATGGACAGTTGAGAGTGAACTAAAAAAGACCTCTTTTAAAGAAAAAAAGATACCCGGCGAAGAGGATAAAATTCCAAAAGAGATGGTTTCATATCTTATTTCTGAATTGGATAATTTAAATAAAAAGATAGAGGAAATAGAGGATTTTAAAAAAGATTACTTAAATAAATATGAAAGATTCATTATTTCTTATAAAAGAAGTTTTAATCTTCAAAAATTATATTTAGAGTTGTATAGTAATTTAAAACATTCTGAGACAATTACAATAATTGAGGGGTGGATTTTAGAAAAAAAATTAAAACAATTTATTAAAGGTATAAAAGATTTATTGGGGCCAAAACATTCATTAATTACCTATAAACCAGAGGAGATGGAAGAGGTTAGAAAAGGATTATTAAAAGTACCGGTATTTATGGAGAATAATCCATTGATAAAACCTTTTGAAAAATTAATCTTTAATTATGGGACACCGGTTTATGGGACAATTGACCCAACTATTTTTGTTACTTTTTCATTCTTAGTATTTTTTGGAATGATGTATGGTGATATTGGACAGGGATTTGTGATATTTCTCGTTGGACTTATCCTTCAACTTGTTAATAAAAAGAATAAAGATGCTGGTTTTATAATAAGTGCTGTTGGAATATCAGCAATGATTTTTGGTTATCTTTATGGCTCTATATTTTGTTTTGAACATTATGATCTTGAATTTATTTTTAGACCAATAAATAAGAAATTGTTTGGCATTGATCGGCCATATATTATTGATCTATCTGCTGAGAATAGTCTTAATATATTTTTTGTAACAATTGCCTTTGGAATAATTATAAATCTAACCGGTATTTTTATTAATATAGTAAATAATATTTTAAAGAGAAAGATAGTAAATATTCTTTTTTCTCATACTGGAATAGCCGGTTTTTTTATGCTTTTATCATTGGCAATAATGTTATTAGAAGTTATTTTATTTAAGAAGAGTCCTTCTATTATATTTATTATTATAACACTTATTTCTATTTTTTTAATATTTTTAAAAGAACCTCTGGCAAATCTTATAACTGGTCATAAGCCTATTTTTCATGAAGGGATAGGAATGTGGTTTTTTCTTGCTTTTGTTGAGCTTTTTGAGGTTTTATTAAGCACAATAAGCAATAATTTGAGTTTTATAAGAATCGGTGCATTTGCTTTTGCTCATGCAATTCTAAGTTTTACCACTGTCCAATTGGCTGTGATTTTAGGTGGGGGAGAGATATTTTCTATTGGTGGAATAATAGTTTTAATAATAGGCAATCTCTTAATCATTGCATTGGAAGGGATGATAGTTGGAATTCAGACAATAAGACTTGAGTATTATGAATTTTTCTCAAAGTTTTTTTCTGAACAGGGGAAACCTTTCATCCCTTTTAAAATAAATAAATTAAAAATGGAGGAATACAAATGAAAAAAATAGCCTTAATTCTTTTTTTACATCTTTTACTCATGGGGTTATTGGGAACAACAGTTGTATTTGCAGCAGAAGAGACAAAATCTTCTAAGGGTGAGGCAAGTATAAAAGAAGAGAGTGATAATTCTAAATATGCAAAATATTTTGGTGCTGCAATTGCCATTGGTTGTGCAACTGTTGGTTCTGGTCTTGCTGTTGGTAAAATAGGATCTGCTGCAATGGGGGCTTTAAGTGAAAAGCCAGAGATTGGAGGTATGGCTCTTGTTTTAACTGCTCTTGCAGAAGGTGTATCTCTCTGGGGATTTTTGATTGCATTTTTTATTCTTCAGACAAAATAGGGTAGAGTAGAATGACTTTTTTTGTCTTAGGTGATGAGGATGTTGTTCTTTCTTTTAAATTTGTCGGTATTCAGGGTAGAGTTGTTGAATCTAATAGTGATATTTTAGATGAGTTTAATAGAGTTATAAATGGAGATTATGGCGATATTGGAGTATTGATAATCACAGAGAAATTAGCACTCGCAATAGAGGATAGAATAATGTCTCATCAATTATCTGGAGAGTATCCATTGTTGGTGGAGGTCCCAGATATGGAAGGCCATATTGAGGAGAGAAAATCAATGCTTGAATTAATTAGAAAGGCAATAGGGCTTTCTGTTTAAAATTTTTATAATGAATTTTAAAAAATAAAGGCTCTCTTTTAAAAGAGAGCCTTTCTGTCCACATAAATGTTAATTAATAACTCATATTTACTGTCTGACTTTCGGTCCATGTCTTACCATCAACAGTAATTGTAGCACTGTAAGATAAAGTACTGCCTGTAAATGTTATATTCTCTTTTATTGAGAGAGACATATTATATTCACCAGTTACCTTAAAACTACCATTATAAGTCATACTGAATGTATCATCTGTCCCACTAGATGTTAAAGTACAGCTACCATTAATTGTAATACCTGCATAGGTATAATTATTAAACTTCAAGGTCATTGTCATTGAATATTTGTTAGTCTCATCGTCATAACTACCAGTCCCAGTAACAGTGATTGTTCCACTGCCACCCCATGCAGAAGCATCCAATGTCTCATTGATATCATAGCTTGTAGTTGTATACATTGGATTTTGAGGTGCAGCATTACTTTGCCCAGTAGTATATGCTTGTTGCATAGCAACATTTAATGCTGCTATTGATTTTTTAGCACTAGCCTTTTCTTCTGCAGTAGGCTCTTTGTTTTCTTCTTGTGGACAGTTTACAAAGAAGAATAGTAAAGATAAAGTAGATAGTAAAACAAAAATTTTCCTCATTTTAGTTCTCCTTTTTTAAAGAAATTATTTTCTATATTAGATTATAGCACAAAAAAATATTTTTTTAATTTTTTTAAATAAAAATTTTGACAAAATTTTAAAATTTCTTTATATTATTTAAAGTATTTTATCCTGATCTTAATAAATAAGTGGAATTACAGAGATTAATTATTATAGATTTTAAGGGAGATAATTTGGATAAGGAAATAAAAGATAGACTCGAATTATTGAAGAAATCACCGATTTTTTCAGACTTAAAAGATGAAGATCTTGAAGTAATATCTACTTATAGTAAGGTTTATCATTTTGAGAAAGGGGAGGATATATATAAAAAAGTTAATGGCAGGCTTTTTATTGTAAAGAGAGGAAATATTATAATAGAGAGAGAAAAGGATAATAAAAGACTTGCATTGGCTCATTATATTGACAATGAAACATTTGGAGAACTCGATCTTTTTTTACAAAAAGAAGAGAATTTAGCAGCAATTGCAGAGAGTGAGTCAGATATTTTGGTTTTTCCAGATATTGATATAGATTTTCATAATTTAATCTCTCAATATCCAGCAATTTTTGCTAATGTTCTTCATAAATACATGATACTAATCGCAACAAGAATAAGAAATAATAATAAACTTATTTCTGAAAAAACACCATGGATCGAAGAGTTAAAAAATCAATTGTATAGAGATAAATTAACAGGCTTATATAATAATATTTATTTAGAAGAAGAATTCCCCAGAATAATACATGAATTTGGTGAAAGAATAGCATTTCTTTATATAAAGCCAGATAACTTTAAAGATATAAATGATAAATTTGGTCATGAAGCTGGGGATAATGCTTTAAAATTTCTTGCTGATATGATTAAAATGAATCTTAATAAGTTTATAATAGCAAGATACAGAGGAAATGAAAGTTGTGCTATTTTACCAGAAGTTAAAAAAGAGGATGCTTACAGTATAGCAGTTAAACTTAAAGATAATGTAAAAAATACAAATATAAAAAAGATTACCGGTACAGACTTTTTTATAACTTTAAGCATCGGAATTGTAATGTTTCCAGATGAGGTTAAAAATCCAAAAGATCTTATAAATATATCTTATGATAAAATGATGATAGCAAGAAATAGTGGTGGTGATAGAATAGAAATTTAACAAGCATTTCTAAAAACCTTTTTTTAAAGTATATTTTTAACTTTACTTTTCCGAAAATATTGTTATATTTTACTAATGAGGATTTAATTTGATTAAAATAAAAGATATATCTTTATTTATAATATTTTTTTTCCTCTCACTTATTATTATCAATAGTGATTATGATTCTTTAAGTGGAGCAACTCAAGTAACCACAACAATAAAAATAAAGAAAGAAGAAAAAAAATATGTAGAAACAAAAACTGAGGATAAAAAAATTTCAGACAATAAAGATAATTTTGATACAATCACAAAGGCAACTGATAAGATAGATGAGAGTCCTCAAAAAGAAAAAATTGTTACAGAAGAAAAAAAGATTTCTGATATAAAGAGAGAAGAGGATTCTATTACTTCAGCAACAGAAAAAATAGATAGAGAGGAAAAAATTACTAAAAATATAGAAGAGGAAAAAGAGAAAGAGGATACCAAAACAAAGGCAACAGAAGAAGTGAGAGAGACAAAAGAAGAGAAAAAAGAGGAAAAAATAGTTAAAGAAGATTTAACAAGCGATAAAATTGTTAAAGAAAAAGAGGAAGTCATAACATATACGCCAAAAATAGAAGAAGATAAAAAATTTTCTTTTATAAAAAAAGAGAGTAAAAAAATAAGTGATGATATAGAAAAAGAAACTTATATTAAGCCAGAAGAAAAGTATGCAATGAAAGAAAAAGATATAGAAAAAAAGGAGATAAAGGAGAAAGAGGTAATAGAAGATAAAAAAATAGAAGATAGAGATAAAAAAGAATATTCTAAAGAAAAAGAAAAGGAAAAAATTATTGAAGAAAAAATTGAGGAAAAAAAATATGAGAAAGAAGAAAAAAAAGAGATAAAGGAAAAAGAAATTGTAGAAGAGAAAAAGGAAGATAAAAAGATAGAGGAGAAAAAAGATTATATTATTGAAAAAGATAAAGATGAAAAGAAAAAAGAAGAGACCAAAATAGTAAAATATGAGAAAAAAGAATATAAAAAAGATGAGAAAAAGTCGAATATGATAATTTTTAAAGAAGATGATTCTTTACTATCTTTACAATACAAAGAATATGAAGAGGAGAATGAGTTTAAATTTGTATATAAAAATGAGAACTTTATACCTTCAACTATTTTAGAATTTGATAAAGCAGAGCCAATATTCGAATTTGATAAAGATGGAATTGTTAAACCATCTAAAAAAAGAATACAAGATAAATTGGGAGATCTTGCTTTTAATAAAGCTTATTCGCTTTTTCAAGCAAATTCTTTTAAAAATGCAAAAATAATTTTTACAAAATTAATACATTATAACTATAAGATCCCGGAATGTTATTATTATTTAAGTCATATAGCTACTCTTGACAAAGATTATAATATTTCTATAAAATATCTTGATAAAGCAATTGAATATGGATTAAAAGAGGGGATATCCCCATCTCTTATTTCTGATTATTATTATTATAAAGCAAATAATTATTATATTAAAAAAGACTTTTATGAATGTATTAAAAATCTTAATATTGCATTAGAAAAAGATAGTTCAAATTATAAAGTATATAACCTTATTGGATTGAGTTACTATTTTATAGGTGAGGCTAAAACAGCACTTTTATATTGGGAAATTGGGATGAAAAATAATGATATTGATTGCAAGAAAAACTACCAGTGGTTGATCTATAAAATCTTACCTGATAAATAATCAGGCTTAATTTTATTAATATTGAGCTTTTAATCTTCAAGAATTATTATTTCAACTCTTCTATTTTTTCTCATGTTTTCTTCAGTATCATTTGGAGCAACTGGTTCTGTTGCACCTTTTCCAGTATATAAAATTTGTTCTGGATTTATGCCTTTTTTAATAAGGCTCTCTGCAACAACTTTTGCTCTTTCCAAAGAAAGATTCATCTGTTCTTCATAAGTGCCAGCAAGAGCAGTATGACCTATGATTAAGAATGTTCTATTTTTTATTTTTGATAATATTTCAAATATCTTATCTATTTTCTCATATTCTGATCCGAGTAATTCACTAGTATTAGGCTTAAAGAGTAGATTCTCAAGTATTAATGCTATGCCTTCTTTTCTTTTTTCTATTTTAATATAATCTTTATCTTTTTCTGCTATTATTTTATCATCAGTTAGATCTTTTATTATTTCATCTTTATTCATCTCTTCAACAATTGTATAAAAAAATAGATAAAAGCCACTTCTTTTAATATTTTTCTCATTTAAATAAAATTCTTCTGTAAAATGATCTTCTATATATACTGGCATACCTTTATTATTGTCAAAGTATATTTTTAACTTATGTATCCCTTTTGCCTCTTTTATTTTTTCTTTTATCTCTTCTGGGATATCATAATATGAATATGTTGAAGTAAAACTTTCATAAGTCTCTCCCCATAATTTTTCTTTTCCAGAATATAGAGTTGTAATTTTTATTGGCAATAAGAAATCCTCATTTTCAATGTTAATAATAGCCTTTCCATTATTTGAATATGGTTTTTCTATATCAAGATTTTCTGGGAAATAAAGTGCCCCTTGAATCAAAGGAAAGATATTATTCTCTTCAATAAAAACCCCATTTTTATCGATAGAAAATATGATATTTTCAATATTATTTACTTTATAGCCGGTATGAATACCATTTTTTAAGATTTTATCTAATTTAAATAATATTCCATTAAAATTAAAAATATTACTCTTATTTATATTTAAAATAGCCTTATATTCTTTGGTATATAGACCCTGATATTTATTATTAATATAAATTTTATAATTTGCACGAACAGCAATTTTTAAAATTTTTATATCTTTAAAATCATAATAAAAAAAATTTTCTGCATAGATAGAGAATAAGCCAAACAGGACAAAAATTACTATTTTTCTCATAATTATCTTATCGGATAAATTGACAAAATAAAAAAAATTTAGTATAAATTTTAAAGAATTTTTCATATCTATCAGGAACATTATTTGTGAAAAAATCTTTACATATAAAGTTGATCCTAAAATTTATTTTAAAAGGAATTTCTTATTTTTCTCTTACTATTATAGGATTTCATGCAATATTTTTTGCAATAGTATTTTTTGCCTCTGTTTTTTTGAATTTTTTTAATCCACCTTTTACAAACTTAATGATCTATAGATTAGTTAAAAATAGATATCCTCTTAAAAAGAGTAAGTTTATAGAATTAAAAAAGATACCAGAATCTGCAAAAAGAATGTTATTAAAAATAGAAGATTATAAATTTTATAAACATTATGGAATTGATCCAGAGGCCATATTAGAATCTTATGAGACTAACAGAAGACTCGGATATATATATAGAGGTGGTAGCACAATCACCCAACAGTTAGCCAGAACTCTTTTTCTAACCCCTAAAAAGAGTTATGTTAGAAAATATTTTGAGATATTAATAGCAATGGAAATGGAACTTTTTTTATCAAAAGATAGGATTTTAGAATTATATTTTAATTATGTTGAATGGGGAAAAGGTATTTATGGAATAGAGACAGCAAGCACTGTTTATTATAAAAAAAGTGTGACAAGATTAAATTATGATGAGATAGCAAGGTTGGTAACAATATTAGCAAGCCCAATAAAATATACGCCTTACACTTTTGAAAATAGAGCAGCATTGAAATATAGATATTCTACATTATTATCCATGTAATTTTAAAATACAAAATTTTGAATAAATTATTTTACATTTTCAATTTTATGTATTTCATCTTTTAGTAAATATAACAGTTTATCAATATTAAATCTTGTAACAGATGAGATAGGTAAAACCTTTTGATTTATACTCTTTTCCAGTTCTTTTAGTTTTTTCTCAGCATCTTCTATATCCATTTTTGAAGCAACAATTATATATGGCTTTTCCAATAATTTTTCTGAATATTCTTTTAATTCTTTTCTCAACTTTTCATATTGATGCAAATAATCGTCATCTTCAAGATTAATTAAGAATAGTAAAATCTTTGTTCTTTCTATATGTTTTAAGAATTCAAGCCCAAGTCCGGCTCCATGAGATGCTCCTTCAATTATACCGGGGATATCTGCCATTACAAAAGATTCATCATCGACGATAAAGACTCCAAGATTTGGAATCAGTGTTGTAAATGGATAATTTGCTATTTTAGGTTTTGCCGATGATACCACACTTAATAGGGTAGATTTTCCAGCATTTGGAAAACCAACAAGTCCAACATCTGCGATTAGTTTTAGTTCTACTTTTATTATTGCCTCCTGTCCAGGTAATCCAGGTTGAGCATATCTTGGAGCCTGATTGGTAGAGCTTTTAAAATGGACATTTCCCCGACCACCTTTTCCTCCTTTTAAAAATATAAAATCAGGATCATTCTTTTTAAAGTCTTTTATTATCTCACCAGTCTCAAAATAACTTATAACTGTTCCCGGTGGAATTTCAATAATAACATCTTCCCCCTTTTTGCCATTTTTTTGCTGACTCATTCCAGGATGTCCATTTTTTGCCTTAAATTCTTTTTTTAGATATAAATTGTATAATGTTCTCAAATTATCTTTAACTCTAAATACGACATTCCCGCCATCACCACCATCACCGCCATCAGGACCGCCATAAGGGATAAATTTTTCTCTTCTAAAGCTAGCACATCCAGCCCCTCCTTTACCAGAGGCTACTTTAATAACAACTTCATCTACAAAATGTTGCATATCATTCCTTTCAAATAACTTTTAGAAGTTTAATATTATTTTTTTATTACTTTTGCAATTTTGGTTATAAAATCAAAAGTATTGAATGGTTTTAAGATTATCTCAACACTCTCCTGTTTTAAAAGGCCAGATAAAATTCTTTCTTCTGTGCAACCAGTTAAAAGAATGATCGGTATATTGGGATATCTATTTTTTATCTCTTTAAATAAATGTTCTCCACTCATTTCTGGCATTACAACATCCAAAAGAATCAATTCAATATCTCTTTCTTTATTTAATATCTCCATTGCCTCTTTTGCAGATCCAGCAAGAATCGGGTTGAAATTTTTTTGTTTAAGAATAACATTTGAAAGATTTCTTATTTCTGGCACATCATCTATAACAAGAACCTTTGTATTTTTCCCATCTATTTCTGGAAGTATATAAGTTTCTATCTCTTTTAATTTATATGGGATTGAAATGATAAAAATTGTCCAATTTTCATCATCTCTTTTTTCTATCTTTACATCAATTGTCCCATTCATATTTTTGATTATTCCCTGTGTTACAGACAATCCAAGTCCAGAGTGCTTCTTTATATCTTTTGTGGTATAGTATGGCTCAAATATTTTTTCTAATTGGTTATCTTTTATACCTATTCCATTATCTTCAATATAAAGTTTAAAATATCCATTTTCAATTTTTGAAATTATATTTATCTTGCCATTTGGATTTTTTTTCTCTTCTATTGCCTCTTTTGCATTCAATATGAGATTTATTATTATCTGATGAATCTGATTTTCATCCCAGTATATAATTATATCCTCTGGTGTTAAATTAAGATTAAATGATATATCCGGCATTAATGTTTTTTGAAATAATTCTACATTGTAAGAAATTATGTTGTTAATGTTTATTTGAGATTCTCTAAAATAATCTGTTCCAGCAAAACTTAATAATTGATTTGTTAAAGCAGATGCTCTATTTGCATTCTTTTCTATGATATTAAGATAGTTATATATCTCTGTTCCAGGATTTATAATGCCTTTAAGAAAAGAGGCAAAACCGACAATTGTCGCAAGTAGATTGTTATATTCGAGAGATATAGCCTTTGTTACTGTTGATAATGTCTCCAATCTTTGAGAACTTAAAATATTAAGCTCCCTCTTTTTATAATTTGAGATGTCAATTATAGTTATTACTATTTTTGTTATTTCATTATTTTCAATAACATAATTAACATATCTTTTTATCTCTTTCTCTTTTTTACTTTTTGTAATAATTGTAATTTCGTCTTCTATGGGGGAAAAGTCTTTATTTTTAATATTTAAATAAATTTTTTCTAAAAATGATTCATTTATTATCTCTAATGATTTTTCTTTAAAATCAGATTCCTGCCATTCTGTTATCTTTTCAAATTCTTTTGAAATTTTTATTATCTTAAAATCTTTTTTTATTATGGCAACACCAATTCTTATAAAATCAATTATATCTTCCATATATCCCCCTTTTATAAAAAGTCAAACAACTCTTTTTTATCATCTGTATAAATTTTAGTTTTAATTAGGTTATATTTTATATTATTTTCTCTTAACTTAAAAATAGAATTTAAAGCATTCAAAATTTTATCTTTTTTATTAATATTTACCTCTTCTATTATTAAATATTTTTCTTTAATGTCAAGAAATTTTAAATAATTATTATAATTATTTTCAAAAATTATTCCATTTTTTTCTATTTTATATCTATATTTTTCTGAATTATCTTTATAATCTTTCATAATATTATAAAAATAATCATAAAATTCTTTTTCAAATTCTAAAATATATTCGATCACTCTTATTGAGTCTATTAAAGATATCTTTTTATTCTCATCTATTTTTTTTATTCTTTTTATGGGGATATCTGGATGCTCATATTTTCTTAAAGTTTCTAATATTGAAGAGAGATCATAATAGTGTATTGTAAAGAATTCTAAAATTTCACATTTTGACTCTATTCCCAATGGTAGAGGTGAAGAAAATTGCAATTTTGGATGTGGATTAAATCCCTCTGTGAAAAGAAGTTTAATATCAGTTTTATAAAAAACTCTTTCAAAATATTTTAAAATATCGATATGACCAATATACTTTATTAAATTTTTTTTAGCAAATTCAAGAATATATGCTGTTTTTGAATTTTTTTTAATAATCTTTGTATTATCAGAATTAAAATTAATCTTCTTAGAATATTCACTGGAATTTATTTCTATTTTTTTTATTTTTTCAGAACACAAGCCACATTCTTTCTGGCACTTTTCTTTACAGGATGGTGATAAAATTTTATTAAATGAATTTTCTCTTTCTATTTTAAGATATTCTTTATTAATACCTGTATCAACTATTTCCCATACTATTTTTACATTTTTTGAAAGATATTTTTGATATGTGATATTATATTTTTCAAATGATTTTTTATAAATTTCAAAATTAAATTGATCATCCCATCCATCAAATCTTGCACCATTCAAGAAGGCATCGTACATAGCAAGACCAACATCTCTATCCCCTCTTGCAATTATCCCTTCAAGAAATGACATATATGGATTATGGAATTTTAATTTAACTCTTGATTTTTTATAGTAATACTTTAAATAGTTAAAAATTTTAATAGACTCTTCAAGATCTAACTGCTCTTCGCTTTTATAAGGAGTATGGGGTTTTGGAATAAATACAGCAATATTAAGATTTATTTCAAGACCTTTTACATTCTGTAAAATAGTATCAACAAATTTAATAAGATCATTAACTTCATTTTTAATATCCGGCAGTCCTATCATAAAATAAAATTTTACAAGTTTCCAGCCATTCTTTGATGCATATTGAAGAATTTCTATAATCTTTTCAATTTGAACAATTTTGTTTATTGATCTCTGTCCCTCTATATTACCAGTTTCTACTGCAAATGTAAGACCACTCTTTCTTACCGAACTTATTAAAGGTAGAAGTTCTTTATTAAAACTTTCCACTCTTATAGAAGGGATAGAAAAAGAGATTTTTTTATCATGATTTTCACTGGTAAATATCTTTGCCAGTTGTATGATATTGGAATAATCAGAAGAAGATAAACTCAAAAAGGTAACCTCTTCACAGCCAAGAGCTTTAACTCCTTTGTTTATATCTGTTATTATTGCATCAAGACTCTTCTCTCTTGAAGGTTTATAGATTATGCTTGCCTGACAGAACCTACATTTATGAGGGCATCCTCTCATTATTTCAACAGAATGTTTATTTTGCACAGTCTCTATTATTGGATTTATATGGATATCTATGCCAGTATCAGTGCTAAAATCTGTATATATTGCTCTCTTAACTTTATTTTTTGGAAACAAAGGAGAATATATATATTCTATTTGGGATAAGTTCTTTATTTTTTCCAATCTTGATAGACCATTTTCTTTATATGTTTTTAATTTTTTTAATATCTCTGCAATTTCTCCTTCTGCCTCTCCAATAAAAAATAGATCTGCAAAATCATAATATGGGACTGGATTAACAATTGCAGGACCGCCGAGTATAACTATTGGACTATTTTCATCCCTATCTTTATTAAAAACTGCAATTTTTGATAATTTCAAAATATTCAAAAAATTCGAAAAGAGAAGTTCATATTGAATAGAGATGCCAAGGATATCAAAATCCTTTATTGGACTCTTTGATTCAAGAGAAAAAAGGGGGATATCTTTGTTGATTAAAAATTGTTCCATATCAATCCAGGGGGAAAAAACTCTTTCACATGCTGCAAAATCTAGTTTATTTATAATATCATAGATTATCTTTATACCCTGATTTGACATTCCTATTTCATAAATATCTGGATAACAGATTGCAAATTTAATAAAAGCATTCTTAAAATCTTTTTTAGGAATACCCTGTTCATTACCAATGTATCTTCCCGGTTTTTGTAAAAAAAGTAACTCTCTTTCTATAATTTCAAACATCTAAATCCTTTTAATAATCATAAAGATTATATCTATTCATGTTTATATTCATCAATATGCCTATTGCAATATAGGAGGTAATAAGAAATGAGCCACCATACGATAGGAATGGAAGAGGTATACCTGTAATCGGCATAATTCCAAGACACATCCCCATACTTTCTAATATATGAAATAAAAGCATTGCAAGTATGCCAGTTACAATATAGGCATTAATATAATCTTTTGCATTAAAGAGTATAGTAAGACCTCTGAAAAATATCAAAGAATATAAAAGTACTATTAAAAGACTACCAATAAATCCCATCTCCTCGGCAATTACAGGATATATAAAGTCAGTTGCCTGTTCTGGTAAAAAATAATTTTGGGTAAGATCTCCTTTTGTCCATCCTTTTCCGAGTAGTCCACCATTTCCAATCGTATTCTTAGATTGAATTATATGAAAACCTTTACCCTTTTTATCAAATTCTGGATTAAAAAAGATAAGAAGTCTATCTCTCTGATATTCTTTTAATACATATTTATTAACTGGAAAGGATATTGTAATTCCAATTAAAATGATTGAAGCAAAAAATACATACCAGTAAAAAAATATTCTAAATCTTTCATCAATACCTTTTATTATATTAAATAAAGCAAAGATTGATATTATTATTGTTATTAGAATAATAGTTAAAAATATGGTAATGTATTTTATATTTAATATTAAATTGATTATTTCATTTTCATTATTAAAGAATAGATGATTTATTGCAGTAATTGTTGGTATAAAGGCAACCGCAAATATAAATAGTATGGTATATAAAAGATATCTTTTTTTTATACCTGCCATAAAACAGATAGCAAGTAAAATAGGAATGAATACAAGCATTGTTCCTAAATCCGGCTGTAAAAGTATTAATCCTACTGGTATAATAACTATTAGAATAGCTTTTAAATATGTTTCAAGTTTTTTCTTCTCCTCCTCTGTTTTTTTTGCTAAAAAAGTGGATAGTAAAAGAATTGTTGCTATTTTCATAAACTCAGAAAATTGTAATGAGAATCCTAAAATAGATAATCTTCTCTGCCCTTTAACATAAGGAAAGAAGAGTGTAATTATTAGACCAAGTATTAGTATAATATAAAACCATAAAGATAATGATGTAAGATATTTTGTGGGTAAAAAGAGAATTGCAATTAAAAAAGTTAAACCAATTATTGCAAAAATTATCTGTTTTATATAATCGTAATGTAATTCTGGTTTACTTAAATTAGCAGAGTATATGAAAAATATACTTAATATAGTGAGTAATATAGTAGAAAAAAATAAAATATAATCAAAACTGATAAAAAATTTAGATATTTTCATAAAAAATCCCTTTATCTATAAGATTCTTTTATAGGAAATCCATATTTTTTTGCTGTTTGAGTAAAGTTTTCTTTTGTAAACCATGAATGAAATACCATATTAGCAAGTCTTGCTGCATATTTTAGATATTCATTATTATCATTTTCTACCAATACTACAACCACTATTCTATCTTCTACTGGATAATCTATTGGTCCATATCCAGCAAACAAAGAACATGTCTCTCTTGTTGTTGGTGTTTTACTCATTTCTCCTGTTCCGGTTTTTCCAACAAATTTTAAAGGGTTTCCCCAGAATGCCCATTTTGCAGTTCCGCTTGTTACTACTGTTCTTAAATACTTTTCAATAATATCAAATGTTTTTGTATCAACATTCTTTATTTCAATATGTTTTTCTGACTCTATTTTTCTTATCAAAGATCCATCAATAGGGGATCTTATCTCTTTAACAATGTGAGGCTTAAAAGAGTAGCCTTTATTACAAATTACTGATAAAAGATTAGCAAGTTGCAATAGAGTAACTTTAACATCTCCCTGTCCAATTACAGTATTAAGAGTATCACCCTGAAACCATGTCTGTCCCTGCTCCTTTTTCCATTGGACTGATGGAATAATTCCTGCCTTTTCTGATGGGAGATCTATGCCAGTAATTTTACCAAATCCATACATTTTTGCATATTGTGAAATTTTATCTATACCTACTATAAGAGAAGCATTAAAAAAATATATGTTACACGAGTTTGCAATCCCACCTTCCAAATTAAGCCATCCATGAGATCCGGGCCTTATCCAGCAACCAAATTCCTGATTATTTAGTCTATAAACACCACCACAATAAAACTGTTTTTCTGGTGAGATTAGATTTTCATTAAGAATTGCGGTTGTTGTCACGAGTTTAAAAATAGAGGCTGATGGATATACAGCCTGAAGAGTTCTATTTATTAAAGGAGTTCCTTTAGTATCAAGATCTATGAGTCTTTTTTTTTCATTATTCTCATCTGTAAGGAGTATATAGATATTGGGATCAAATCTTGGATAACTTGCCATCCCGATTATTTCACCATTGGATGGTCTTATTGCAAGTATTGCACCAGTTCTATCAGCAAGGATATCCTCTATATTCTTTTGAAATTCAAGATCTATTGATAAAATGACCTCATTGCCAGGTTCTGGTTTTATCTCCTTTTCTTCTATCTCTTCCAATATGACCATTTTTGCATTTATTGCATATACTTTTCTTCCTTCTTTACCTCTTAGTTCATCTTCGTAAACTTTTTCTATTCCGCTTTTTCCTATAAGATCAAATTGTTTATATCCAAGATTCTTTTTTAAGGCTAATTCATTAGGATCAATAGGACCTATAAAACCTAAAACATGGCTTAAAGTCTCATTGTATGGGTATTCTCTTATAAGAGATTCTTTGATAATTACACCCGGTAATTGATCTGTATATTCTTTAATTATCTGAACAGTAGAAAATTTTATATTTTCAGCGATTAATATCTCTTCTTTGGTATTTACTTTTGATTTTATAATATTTTCAATATCATTATAATCAAAATTTATTATTTTAGATAATAGCAATAATACCTTTTGGCGTTTGCTAATATTTTTTTCTAATACATTATTATCTATATAGAGATTAAAGATAGTTCTGTTATTTGCTACCTCTTTGCCATCTGATGTTATTATTTTTCCTCTTATAGGCGGAATGTAAATATGCTTTTCTCTTGTAGATGAGCTTTTTTGAGAAAATTCCGGATTTCTTATTACCTGTATTAATAAGGCGTTAAATAATATAATAAAAAGTGAGAAAAATATAATAATAGTAATTATTATGAATCGAGTTTGAAAATTTCTACTATCTTTTGGTTTTCTTGATAAACTTTCATTCATATTTTAAATAATCTTTTCTTTTTGATTCAAATATTTTCTTATATATAAAAAAGAATGGCATACTAATTACTATTGTATATAAAAATTCTATTATAAAAATTTCTTTAAAATATATTATTATCTCTTTTAAATCAACAAATATAGATCCCAATATAATATACACAATAGTCTTTAAAATAAAAAATATTGATACTGTAATTATAGATACAATAACATTATCAATTTCAACGAGCTTTTTTGGTATTAAGGTTAAGTAACCAATTATTAGATATATTAAAGAATTAAAACCAAGAAGTCCTAAAGAAAATATATCTTTTGATAAGCCAGCAAAAAAACCAAATATCATTCCAAAACCAGGATTTATAAAATAGCCATTAAAAAAGACAAATAAAAAGAATATATCAGGGATAACATTTTTTATGCCTATTATATTTATGTATTTAGAATATATTAAAACTGTAACAACAATAATAATAATACAATTAATAACAATTCTTTTAATCACTTAGTAATTCTCCATTTCTAAATTTGTGATATTTTTCTCTACTTTTAAAACAAGAACATATTCTAACCTTGTTAAATCAACAGAGATTTTTACATATGCTTCATTAAAGTTTTCATATCTATTAGACTCTTTTAATGAGACAATCTTACCTATTTCTATTCCTTTTGGATATATTAAAGAATCCCCTGAGGTATATACATAAGTTATCTCATTTGGTGGTAAATTGAAACTTTTTGGTATATAAAGTAATTTAATAATGTCTGGCTTTATATTATCCCCATTGGCAATACAGTGTATTCTTTCATTTGATATTATGGCACCCACATTAAATTTTGAGTTATTTAGAGTCATCACCTTAGAATAGAATGGCGTTACTTCGATTGTTTTTCCAACTAATACTTTTTTCCCCTCTGAATAACTTATTACTGGCATATTTTCTTTTATTCCCTGAGTTGAACCTTTATTTATGATTAAAATATCATTTAATTTTTTTGGATCTCTTCCTATTATTTCACAGGTAAGAATCTCATATTCAAAATTATTTTTTAAATCCAGTATTTCTTTTAATTCTTTTAGTTGTTGATTAAGTTCATTAAAATCAATAATTGCCTTTTTATATTGTTCTAATTCAAATCTTGTTCTGTCTAATTCTTTTTTTATCTTATTTAGTTCTGATATAGAAGTGATTGTATCTCTAAAAAAATTTCCAGTAGAAGTTATTAAAAATTGAAAAGGGGAGTAAAAAGTAAATCCTATTTTTTTAAAATCTATTATTACTTTTTTGTTTGAAAAAAACAAAAGTCCCAGTGAGAGAATAATAAGAAAGATAAAAGTAATGCCTCTTTTATTTTGATATATAAAATTTTTAAATGCTGACATTTTATTTTATTGTTTCTAAAAATTTACCAGCACCTAAAGCAACACATAATAAAGGATTTTCTGCTATTATTACTGGCACACCTGTTTGAGATGCTATTAATTTTGAAAGCCCTGACAGTAATGCACCACCACCGGTAAGTACTATTCCTCTTTCTACAATATCAGCAGCAAGTTCAGGTGGGGTCTGATCCAGTGTCTTTTTTATCTCTTCAATTATCAAATTTATAGGCTCCTGTAAGGCATCTCTTATTTCTAATGAATCCATTTCAATTATTTTTGGAAGTCCACTTATCGCATCTCTACCTTTTACCTCCATTTTCTTTATATCTCTTTCTGGATAAGCAGTTCCTATTTTAATTTTTATCTCTTCTGCGCTTGCTTCGCCAATTACTAAATTATGAACTAATTTTACATGTTTAATAATTGCCTCATCGAATTCATCCCCACCGATTCTTATTGCATTAGAAATTACCATTCCACCCAATGAGATAACAGAAATTTCTATTGTTCCGCCGCCAATATCACATATCATATTTCCAGCAGGCTCATGAATAGGAATATTTGCTCCTATTGCTGCTGCCATTGATTCTTCTATTAAGTAAATTTCTTTTGCACCAGCCTGCTCTGCTGATTCTCTAACTGCTCTTTTTTCAACTTCTGTAATGCAGGATGGAACACTAATAACTACTCTTGGTCTTGGTTTAATAAGAGTCTTAGGAGTTACCTTTTCTATGAAATACTTTATCATTTTTTCTGTTGTTTCAAAGTCAGCAATTACCCCATCTCTTAATGGTCTTATTGCTATTATCTCTCCTGGAGTTCTACCAAGCATTCTTTTTGCTTCCTGACCAACTGCTACGACTCTCTTTGTTCCTCTTTCAACTGCAACTACTGATGGTTCTGATAAGACTATTCCTTTACCTCTAACATGAACAAGCGTATTTGCTGTTCCTAAGTCTATTCCTAAATCAAGTGAAAACATATCTGAAAATTTTCCCATTTTTTCCCCTTTAAAAAAATTAGTTTTTAATATATTCTTTTTAATGCTCTTATATGGCCTGGATCAATTGCTAATGTTTTTCGCCATTCTGCGCGAGCTTTTATTTTATCGTTATAATATAAATAATAAATTTCCCCTCTATAAAAGTATGCTTCTGCATTATTCTCATTAATTTCAATAACTTTTGTAAAACAGTCCATTGCTAAATCATATTTTTCAAGATTAAAAAATATCTCCCCTAATACAGAGTAGGATTTTTCTTTTATTTTCGGCTCTTCTGAAATTTTTATTACATCCTGTAAATATTTAATAGCATTTTCATAATTATTCATTTTATAAAAGCATATTCCTATGGTTAAAAGAAGATAATCAGATTCTTTTATTTTACTTGCTATTAAAAAATATTTTATAGCCTCTTCATAATTACCATTGTAAGAATATACAAGTCCTAAGATATAAAATAGATCTATATTATTATTACCATACTCATTTGCATTTTTTAGATATTGAATACAGAGATTATAATAAGGTACACCTAAATAGTAATATATTTTCCCTAAACAAAAGAAGACATTTCCCTTATTTTTATCAGAAACACCTATTGCTAATGCTTTTCTTAAATCAATAAGACTTAATTTAAAATAGTTTTTCTTTTTTGATAAACTTTTTTCACTTTCTCCTAAAAAAAAGAAAGAATATCCTCTATAAATCAAAAAATCTACCATAAATGGATTTAATTTTAATTCACTATCCATTTTTTCTATTAGAGAGACAAAATCTCTCTCTTTGAATAATTTTTGATAATGTTGATTTATTTTTTTTTGTGAGGATACATTGGTTATATTTTTATTTATTTTAACTATAATAAAAGAAATGATAGATATAATTATTACTATCAAAAATAAAATAACTATAATTTTTAATAACGTATTACTTTTTTTACTTGAATAAGTTTTATATTCATAAATTGAAATCATATATATTATTAATACCTTAATTATGATTTAAGAATTATATATTTTATTTTTGCTAAAGTTATAAAAAAAAACTATTTTTGTCAATATTAACTTTAATTAAAGTTTTTATTCGTTTTTATTTATTTCTATTTTGGACGCAATTTTATTTTTAGATTAAGAAAAACCAAGAATTATCCTAAGGTTAATTGTGTTTGAGAGAAATATAAAAAATAAAATTTAAGTCTAATTTTATCAAAATTTTAAATAAATAAAACTAATAGTATGTCTCAAAGCCAACAACTTGATAGCAATCGTTGTAAATTGCCTTGTAGAATGGCTTGAGGTTACCGGAAA
>Ga0209204_1001124_pt1 | contig 26326 bp, 28 predicted proteins | sample AD_JPNMR2_MetaG_FD_184425 | JGI IMG/M metagenome (GOLD analysis project Ga0209204, IMG submission 184425) | Active sludge microbial communities of municipal wastewater-treating anaerobic digesters from Japan - AD_JPNMR2_MetaG (SPAdes) (version 2) | ecosystem: Engineered > Bioreactor > Anaerobic...
CCGATCCGCATCAAGCGGTAGGGAGGCGCCTAGGGTAAACTCGGTGACTGGGGCGAAGTCGTAACAAGGTAGCCGTACGGGAACGTGCGGCTGGATCACCTCCTTTAAAGAGTTTAAAAGCGCAGCTCTAATCTGCTGTTTCACTCACCTGATTGATTTCTCTTTTTCTATGTTTAGTAAGTCGTATGAATAAGAAGTGGTTGCGTTCAAATATATTGTAATTTCTTAGGTTATGTTTGATATCTCTCAGATAATCAAGTATCTTGCATTTTTGCTGGTTTTTCTTTATCATATTTCTTATGATGAAGTTAACCTTTCTTTTATGTATAATGGGTGCATATAAGCCGGGTTTAGGCATTATTTTAGGAATTCCCACTGGAATAAACCTAAACCTGGAATCAAAATCCCATGCCACAAATGTAACAATGGCTTGGGCGATACCCGATGCGTTTTATACCTCGGCTTCATATCATGCAAATTTCAGGATTCAGACTTCAGAAGAGGTTGCAGGCGATTTTAAGGCATATCTTGGCGTAGGTGCTTTACTAAGAGTCAGGTCTGATGTGAAATTTGGTGTAAAGGTGCCTCTTGGATTGAAGTTTTTCTTCAGAGATCTTCCTGTAGATATATTTGCTGATATTTCACCAGGAATTCATATAATACCGGAAACAAGTGCCTTTATCGAAGGTGCCATAGGAGTCAGGTATTACTTCGGTAATGTTGTAGTTGTTAAAGAGTAGGAGGGTTAGCCTAATTGGTAAGGCGGCGGATTTGAAATCCGCTTCCGCTGGAAAGCGGATTGGGGGTTCGAGTCCCTCACCCTCCGTAGTTGTATATTATATATATGCTATATGCCCACGTAGCTCAGGAGGTAGAGCACTTCCTTGGTAAGGAAGAGGTCACCGGTTCGAATCCGGTCGTGGGCTTTTTATATAGTGACTTGAGGTGCGTTGGAGATTTTATTTAGAGATCCAAATTGTTTGCAAGTTTCTTCTTTAAAATAATTTGGTTGTAATTTAGAGACTTCATAAAATATCCATGAAAGTTATGTATCAGTCACCATAATCTTCGATTTCAATGTTAATTTTTCCCCTTCTGTAACCTTTAAGTGGTGAAAGGAAGCCTTTTACCACATTTTTAAGCATTTCATCGAGGAAGGGTGAAAGTTCAATTGGGATGCCTTCTATGGTTATATTACATTTACCGCCGCTTAACACTTTACAATCCTTCTCGCTTGATTTGCCTTTTAAGATCCGAGAGAGCAAAGTTTTGCAATCAAACCCACATTTGTTGCAGTCGAGCTGTGGTAAAAAGGGAGGAGTTTTCTCAATGATGAAGTCGACAAAGGGACTAATATCTTTAAGTGTAAAAATCCTTCCGTTTTTATACTCTTCTCTTTCATTAATTGAGAACAGTGCATATATTAAGGGATCTTCAGGTACAGGTTCAGTTCCGATACAGTAGATTTTGGGTACACTTAAGTTCATATCCCCTTCGATCAAGAGGTAGTCCATCTCGATGAATTTTTTTATGAAGTTGAGGTGATTCTCTGAATAGTTGTAGTAAAGAAAAGCACTGTTTTTTGAGTAAGCACCAGTTATCAACGCACCTGCGCATTCCATTCTGAATGTGTCTTTTCCCTCCTTGTCATATTGAACGTCGTGATAGAAACTTTTCTTTATAGCGCCGACCTTTATCCCTCTTTCTATTAATTCTTTAATTAGTCTCTCGATAAGTGTGGTTTTCCCTGAGTTGCTTAACCCTACGACTTCAACTACTTTCATTATGATGACCCTTTAATCCCTTTATTTCAAGTATGAGATGGGGAATGAGAGGAAAGAGTACTGGAAGGTTTTCGGTAATCGCCCGTGGATTCCCAGGCAAGTTGATTATAAGGGTATTGCGGCATGAGCCTACAACAGCTCTTGAATATGCTGCCTCTGGAGTCTTCTTCATTCCCTCAAGGAGCATAACAATTTCAAGACCATAAAACCTCTTTTCAACTACTTTGAGTGTAGCTTCGGGTGTAACATCTTTTGGCGATGGTCCTGTTCCACCTGTTGATATAATTAAATCTACATCCTGTGAAATCAATTCTCTAAACGAACTCTCGATAATTTCAAGATTATCCGGGATTATCTTGTAGGTTATGTCTGAAACATTCAGATTTTTGCGGACTTGGTCCATTACAAGTGGACCTCCCCTATCCTCTCTTTCGCCTCTGAATCCACTGTCTGAGATAGTAAGGACAGCCACCTTCAAATACATTACTTTAGCTTCCTCCTGCCCAGGATCGATTCTTTCAATGTGAAGGGATCCATCAGCGTAATATCAATTCCGCGTGGTAAGCCAACCGCGATCCGCGATATGCTTACTTCCATATCACTTAATAGCTGCAAAATGTAACTTATAGTGGCGTCACCTTCTACGTCTGGACTCAACGCCATTACAATTTCCTTAATATTCTCTTTACGAATTCTATCTCTTATATCGAATATGTTTAGTTTGTCCAGAGTTATGCCCCTTACTGGAGAGAGGACTCCTCCTATGACATGGTATTTCCAGCCAAGCCCTTGGACCGATTCGATTATATTCACATCCTCAGGCCTTTCGACTATGCACAGCACTCCTGAGTTTCTTCGCTCATCCGTACATATGGGGCAGATATCTGTATCCTCAGAAAATCCATGGCATATTTTGCAAAGTTTCACCCTTTCGTTAACCTCTCGTAGGGATTCTATAAGGTTCTCGAGGGTATCTCGATCCTTTAGCAGAAAATATGCAATTCTGAAGCCTGACCTTTCTCCTATCCCAGGCAATTTCTTCAGATTTTCGATCAACTTCTTAAGTGAGGAAGGGACCCAGCTCATTTATAGGCACGTCTTTCATTAATTCTTGCATTTTTTTCTGGGAAGCCTCTTGCATCAACTCAAAGGCTTCATTCAAACATGCGATTACTGACTTTTCAAGTTTGGATTTGTCTTTTAATAAGTTTGTATCGTTGATTGCGAAGCTAGTAATTTTGAAGAGACCGTTGATGGACACTTTGATTCCATCCTTTTCTACATCTAATTGTAGTTTCTGAATTTCTTTTTTTGCCTTATTCATAGTCCCCTGAAGTTTTTGAGCTTCTTTTAACATCTTAAAAAGGTCCATCCCCATCCTCCTTTAGTTTAAGTTTTTCTATCATGTATTGACGAATGTCTTTGGAATTAGATTCTCCATTAGCGGTGTTGCTCTCAAGTTGTGATGCCTCAGAGAGTCCCCGGGCTATTTTTTGAGAGCCATTGTTATTATTTAATTGAGGTGTTGAGGAATTTATAAAGTTCACGGTAGGCAGGAGTTCTAACTCCGATTCAATCTTGGAAAGACGCAAAAGATGAAAATCTACAAAGATTTTTGGGTTTGAAAGTCCTTTTAAATCAAGCTCCATATCCTTTAAAACCCTTAAAAGGAATAGGATTTGGTATTCAGTAAATTTAGATGCCAATGGAGAGAATAGATTATTTTCAATCCTGTAATGTGCTTTTAGAAGGGACTCTGCTGCTCTAACAAAACTCTTGTGAAAATCCTCGAGGCTGTATCCATAGGCGACGACTTTTTCAATGACCTCAACAATTTCTTTGCTATTTTTTTCCAGTATGAGGCTAAGGATTTCATAGTATATCTCTTGGGGTAAAATTCCCGTTAGTTCCTTGGCTTTTTCGAGGGTTATGGTACCTTGAGAGTATATATAGGCTTGCTCCAACAGTGAAATGGCATCTCTAAGTCCACCTGTTGAAGCTTCAGCAATTAGATCAAGGACGTCATCGGATTCGTAACCTATGTTTTCGAGGTTGGCAATTTTCTTCAAACGTTCAATGATGTGATGTTTCTCAAGAGGCCTAAGGTCAAATCTCAGGGTTCTTGATTTTACTGTGTCAAGGACTTTATTTGGCTCTGTCGTTGCAAAAATGAAGACTACATTTTTAGGTGGCTCTTCAAGGGTTTTTAGGAGTGCGTTAAATGCTTCTGTTGTAAGCATATGGACCTCATCGATAATTATAACTTTATATCTTCCTTTAAGAGGTGTGAACCTCACGTTCTCTCGCAGTTCTCTTATCTGGTCTATGCCCCTGTTGGATGCTCCGTCGATCTCAAGCACATCGACATTTCTTGATTCGTCAATTTCTCTGCAATTTTCACATACACCACAAGGGTCTTCTGTGATACCTTTTTCGCAGTTTAAACCCTTTGCAAAAAGTCTTGCAAGGGTTGTTTTTCCAATACCTCTTGGGCCTGTTAACATGTATGCATTACCGATATTCAAAGTTTTTAAGGCATTTTGAAGAGTTACCACGACATGTTTTTGGTTTACTACGTCTGAGAAGGTTTTTGGACGATATTTAAGGGCGAGATTCATATATAAATTATATGCTTATACCATAGTAACTCCAACTGGAAAGAATTACAGAGGAGTATTATAATTAAGAGGTGAAAATTTTGGTTCTCGGTGATAATACGTCATTTCATACTCATCGGTGGCTAATTTCATATAGAGCAGCGGGTTTCGAGGTTAGGGCTGGAGGGATTGAAGAAGGTAAAACCCTATGTGAAAAATTTCCTTCAAAGGGTAATGGTAAGTCTAAGTATGTGCTCTCTATGCCAGAAATCAAAAAAACTGTCAATGAATTTCAACCAGATGCAATACATGCCCATATGGCAACAAATTATGGTTTGATGGCATTTCTTTCTGGGAAACCTTATGTGGTTTCTTTATGGGGTCCTGACATTATGGAGACACCCTTTAAATCCCCAATAAAGCGCAGCATAGTAAGCAAGGTGCTTCGGAATGCATTGTTGATTCACACGGACTCTCACGTAGTCAGGTGGTTATTGCAAAAGAGCTTTAAGATACCCCCCGAAAAGATTCTGGTTTTCCCGTTTGGTGTTTCGCGGACATTCCTTGATTCTAATGTAGCAAAACCCGAGAGCGTTACATACCTTGTTACCCATAGGAAGTTGGAGAGGTTGTATGGGCATGAGACGATTCTAAGGGCGGTGAAGTTGCTCAAAGATAAGGGTGTGGAATTCAAGCTCTTTGTTGCCTCCTTTGGCTCTGAATCTGACAATTTAAGGGATCTTGCACGAAGACTTGGTATCTTGGATCGGGTCGTTTTTACGGGGGAATTATCAGAAGATAGACTTGCTGGACTCCTTGGTCAATCACACATCTTTATTTCGGCTGCAGAGAGTGATACGACCCCAAATTCTCTCCTTGAAGCCATGGCATTAGATGTATTCCCTATAATTTCTGATCTGCCCGTTTACAGGGAGTGGATTATTGAAAATATGAATGGTTTTTACTTTAAACCGAATGATTCCAATGACCTTGCATATAAGATTGAAAAGGCGATGCAAAACAGGGAGGCTATTGGGAATGCTGTGAAACTTAACAGGCTTATAGTGGAAAATCTTGCAGATTGGGACAAGAACTTCGCTACATTCGCTAAAAAGCTTCTGCAAGTGTTAGAAAATAAAAGTTAGCGATGTAAAAATGAAGATTCTTTTTGTTGCTTACTTTTTTCCGCCCCATGCTCACGCGACTGCAGTAGAACGAACTGTAATGGTCATAAAAGGTCTCTCAGAAGAGGGTCACGAAATAGGCCTTATTACTGCCAGAAACTATACTTACTCCAGCAAGGATTATTCATTTCTTAAATATGTACCTGAAAATTTGAAAGTAGTTTCACCTTCTGCACTGGAACATTCTACGTTCTGTAAGAGCCTCTCAAATCTTCAAGGCGCATACAAAAACACATTCAGGAAGTTTATATGGCCTGATTCGAGGGCGCTTTGGCTCTTGAATGCAATACCTGCCTCTTCACATTTTACAAAAGTTTTTAAACCTGATGTTGTGGTTTCAGTTGCGCCACCTTATACGGATCTACTCCTTGGGTACCTTTTGAGTCGAAGATTAAAGGTACCTCATGTTGTTGACTTTCTGGACCCGTGGAGCGATGATCTGTACGACATGTATCCGTTGTGGTGGCAAAAGGAGCTTACTGCTTCAGCGGAGAAAGAGATTTTGAAGAGGGTAAAGGGTGTGATTGTTGCAACCTATCCAATGAAATGGAGATTGATTGAAAAGTATCCATTTCTAAAACCTGAGATGGTCGAAAATATTACCTTTGGGATCAAGGAAGATCTTGCTAACCGCATTGAAAGCCCTGATTATTCTAAACCTTTTGCTATTCTATATCTTGGGACTTTACAGGGTGGGCACAAAAATCCTAAGTCATTCGTTGATGCCTTTCGTGAATTTTGTTCAAGACATCCTGAAGTGATTTTGAAAATTGTAGGAGGGAAAATAGAGGATGGAATAAAAGATCTTTTAAATAAAGAAATTCCCAATCGAAACCTTCAAATTATGGGGTACGTTAAAAATGAAAACATTCATTTACTAGTAAATGAATCTCATGTTTTGTGGCTCTTAATTTCTCGTGCGCGCGGATTTGAGCTTGTCATGCCTGCAAAGACAATAACTTACCTTGGTCTTGAGAGGCCCATTCTTGCCACAGTTCCTGAAGGGTGGACAGCAGAATTTCTTAAAAAGGCTGGTGTTACTGTTGTTAGTTGTGACAGGAAAGATGAGATATTAACGTGTCTTGAGGAACTTTATCAAAAGTATCTGAATCATGATCTAAATGGTCCTGAGAGTAGTGTAACTGAAGAGTTTAAATATTCTACTATTGCCCGGAAGTACGGTAAATTTTTAGAAACATCGTGTAATCTTTAAAATTTGTCTATGAAGATTCTCGTGGCTGGAGGCTGTGGGTTTATAGGATCAAATTTTGTAAAACGGCTGCTTTCCGACGGTTATGAGGTTTATGTGATAGACGACCTCTCCAGGGGAAGTCTTGAAAAGTTGGACGAATACCGAAATCATCCGAGGCTAACGTTTTTTAAGGTAGATATCACTGGCGAAGAGGTATTTGATATTCAAGCTAAATTCGATGTGGTGGTTGACTTTGTAGCTTATAAAATACCAAGATATTCCAGTGGTTTGAAAACGTTAACTGTTAATACTAAAGGAGCTGAAAATCTGCTTAAAATAGCGGCAAGAGATTCAGCAAAGTTTATTATGGCTTCAACTTCAGATGTTTACGGGAAGTCTCAGGAATTCCCTTATGGGGAGGGCGGGGATTTAGTACTTGGGCCGTCATATTCCAGAAGATGGGCATATGCGGTATCTAAGATATTCAATGAGCATATGGTCTTTGCATATCACGATGAATACGGCATTCCATTTGTCATCTTGAGGTTTTTTGGTGCCTATGGTCCTCATCAACACTTAGACTGGTGGGGTGGCCCTGTGGGCGTGTTTCTATCTAACATTTACAAAGGTTTACCTGTCTCCATCCACGGAGATGGTACTCAGAAGAGAACTTTTATGTATATTGACGACTTGATTGAGGGTATCTTAAGGGCAATGAAATTTAAAGACGCTGAGAATGAGATCATTAATATAGGTTCCTCTGAGGAAATTTCCATTCTTGATCTTGCACGCCTCATTCACAGGCTTTCTTATCCTGAGAATGAGTTAAAACTGGAGTTTATTTCCTATGAAAGTTTTGGTAATTATTACGAAGATCCTAAGCGAAGAATAGGCTCTTATGTGAAAATGAAAGACATTCTCCAGTACGCGCCACATTATGCGCTGGAGGAAGGCTTAAAGAAGTTCATTGAGTGGTTTAAAAATCGTGTAGAGAGGGGAACTGCTGTCTGATAAATGTAATCTATGAAAGTTACGCAAGATCTGGCTTCCCGTATATTGCCCTCAGGGGATTTTTTTAGGACTTGAGGTAGAATAACATATCAGTAATAATAGGTGGTTTTAAGACCGCGGGTATTATCGAAAGTTCAGATGTCTATTTCTTGCTTTTACTTCACTGAACTTGCCGCTTCCCATGTGGCCCGGATGGACAACGATATCGTCACTTATATTTTTGAATTTTAAAAGGGATTCTGCCATTTTATCGGGGCAGCTCTCTGGGAGATCGGTCCTTCCAATGGTGTCTATAAATAGAGTATCCCCTGAAAAGAGATAATTTCCTATAAGAATTGATATTGATCCACAGGTATGACCGGGGGTTTCGATAATCGTCATATGAAATGGCGATTTTTCAATAGTGCCTTCGCCATTTATAGTCTCCCATTGGCCGCTGAATGCAAAGGGGGTTCCATAGTATGCAGAATAGTTTTTCGAAGGGTCTATCAGCATAGGGAGATCTATAAGATGTATTAATACTGGAATGTTGAAGAAATGTGCAACCTCCTCATCACCTGCAATATGGTCGAAGTGTCCATGGGTGTTTATTATAAAGATAGGCAGAAGGTTAATGTTTTTTATGAAATTTAAGATCTTCGGGTCAGGACAGCCAGGATCAACTATGAAGGCTGCCTTCGAATCCAGATCGTAAGCTATGTAACAATTCGTCCTAAGAGCACCAACAACAATTTTTTTAACGTTAAGTTGCATTGCTATAACCTCAAATCCCAATTATAATTTAAAGTATGCTTACATTCCAAGATTTGATTCTAAAGCTTTCACGATACTATGCGGATATTGGATGTGTTATCGGGCAGCCGTATAACTCTGAGGTGGGCGCGGGTACTTTCAACCCGCTCACTTTTTTGCGTTCCCTTGGGAAAAAGCCTTGGAAGGTAGCTTACGTTGAGATTACAAGGAGACCTAAAGATAGCAGGTATGCTGAAAATCCTAACAGAGTCCAGCAGTACCACCAGTTTCAGGTGATTTTGAAGCCTCCACCGGAAAATCCTCAGGAGATTTATTTAAATTCTTTAAAATATGTAGGGATTGATATTGAGAAACATGACGTGAGGTTCGTTGAAGATGACTGGGAGTCTCCAACTCTTGGCGCTTGGGGACTTGGCTGGGAAGTGTGGCTTGATGGGCTTGAGATTACGCAGTTTACATACTTTCAACAGGTAGGTGGGATCGATCTTGAAGTGGTTCCTGTTGAGCTTACCTATGGACTGGAACGCATTGCTATGTACATTCAAAACGTAGATTCGATTTTTGACCTCCAGTGGGCACCTGGAGTTACCTGGGGTGACATTTACCGAAGGTTTGAATACGAATACTCAGTCTACAATTATGAAAAGAGTGATGTAAAACTGCTTACCGAATTATTTCGTAGATTTGAAAAAGATGCAGAATCACTCTTAAAAGAGGGGATCCTTTATCCAGGGTATGATTTCGTGATAAAAATGTCACATATTTTTAATCTCCTCGATGCAAGGGGTGCCATATCTGCTTCAGAACGGCAGGCTTACATATTAAAAGTTCAAAGGCTTGCAAGCCTGGCTGCAAGGATTTATTTGGAGGCTGAAGGTGACTGATTTTTTGCTCGAACTGGGTGTAGAAGAACTTCCCCCTTTTGAAATCTACGATATTGCGCATCAAATGGAAATGATTTTTAAGGAGTTCCTTGAAGAGAATAGAATACCCTTTGAAAGAATAAACATCTATTTTACTCCCCGTAGAATTGCGGTGTTAATTACTAATTTAGCTGATACACAAGAGACATGGGAGTCTGAGATTGTGGGTCCCCCTGCTAAGATTGCCTTTGATGCAGATGGGAATCCAACGAAGGCTCTTTCAGGGTTCCTGGAGAGTCGAGGTCTAAAGTTAGAAGATGTTTTCATTGAAGAGAATAGGAAGGGTGCGTATGTAAAGGCACGCATGAAAGGGGGTGGAAAGAGCTCAATTGAGCTTTTGAATGCGTTTCTGCCAGGTCTACTGTTAAAACTAAAGCTTACGAAGTCGATGAGGTGGAATAATTCCGGTGCACGTTTTTTGAGGCCTATAAGGTGGGTACTCTGCCTTTTGGGGAAGGAAGTATTACCAGTGGAGATAGGAGGGCTCAAGGCGGGCAATACTACTTATGGGCACCGCCTTAAGGGTAATGAGAAAATTTGCGTTCCAGAGCCCAGGTTGTATTTGAAGTTATTAGAAGAGCGTTATGTAGTTGCAGATCCTGTATTGAGAAGAGAGACTATTAGGAATAAATTGCATAGAATCTGTGAAGAGCGACAGTTGGTTTGGGAAGAAGATGATGAGCTTTTAAGTGAAGTAGTTAATCTTGTAGAGTACCCAGGGGTTATTGCCGGTAGTTTCCCTGATAAATATCTCGAATTGCCCGACGCTGTTACTATCACGGCTATGAAGCAGCATCAGAGATATTTCGCACTTCGGCGGCTAAATGGAGAGCTTTCCCATTATTTTATTACAGCCATTGACAATACTGAGGATCTTGAAAGAGAGATAGGACCAAATCATGAAAAAGTCTTAAGGGCAAGGCTTGAAGATGCGGAATTCTACATGCATGAAGACCTGAAGGTGCCATTAGAGAGTAAAGTTGAGGAGCTCAAAAAGGTGGTTTTTAGAGAAGGCATCGGTTCCATGTTTGATAAAATAGAGCGCATGAAGTTGCTTTGTGAAGAGCTTAGAGCTACAAACTGTAATATACGGGCAGATTTGCTCTACAAAGCCCTTTATCTCTGTAAGGTGGATCTTACAACTTTGATGATTAAGGACGGTAAGGAGTTTACAAAATTAGAAGGCATTATTGGAATGGAATATGCACTGAGACAGGGAAAAGACGAAGAATTAGCGCGAATAATTTATGACCATGTGCTCCCACGCTTTCCTGGTGATGAATTGCCACTCACTCAAGAGGGAGCTCTTATCAGCATTTCAGATAAAATTGATAATCTTTTTGCATTTCTAAAGTCTGGGGCACAACTTAGCACCTCTTCCGATCCTTTTGGGTTGAGGAGGACACTTTATGCCATTTTCGAAATAGTGAAGGTTAAAAAAATTAGATTTGATTTTGTAAAACTCGCTAAAAAAGCTGCAGAACTCCTCGAAGTAGAGATTGAGGATTTCAACGAGTTCATGGAGTGGGCATGGAAAAGATTAGAAAACTATCTTGAGGAAAAGGAGGGCATTAGGTACGATATAGTTGATTCTGTGATTGGAGCGAGAACTAATGACCTCTGGGAAATCATCGAAAGGGCAAGGGTACTTCATCAATTTTATATTGAAAATCAAAAGGAATTTGAGGAGGTTGTGGTTGGACAAAAACGGGCGCATAATATACTTCAGGGGGTCGAGCCTCAGGCTGTCTCCGAAGAACTTTTTGAAAAAGATGAGGAGAGAGAGTTACACCGTGTGTTGAAGATTACTGAACCTATGGTCCGAGAGGCGCTTGAGAGGGAAGAGTATCAAAAAGCCCTCAAGTATTTGAGAAGCTTAAAGCCCTACATTGATAGGTTTTTTGATATGGTTTTTGTAATGGTTGATGATCTGAAGCTAAGAGCCAATAGACTTGCCTTGCTTTACGAAGTAAGAGAATGTTTTAGACTTTATTGTGATTTCTCTAAAATAGTAGTTTAGGCTACTCAATTACCTCACCGAGCTTCTTAAGAGTATTTATGAGTATTTCCTTTTCATCTCTCAATGCTGCTTTAAAGAGGCTGTCGTCGGCTTTTCTAATCTCCGCTCGAAGCTCCAGAACCCTTTCCTTTAATAGTTCTCTAAGGACTTGAATTTCATCATCGGTAAATTCTAATATCATAATCCTACCTCCTTCTCAATTTTAAGGTATTTCCATTGAAGTTTAAAATTCAAAATGAATTTGTTCTTATCCTCGGGGGTTTCTAATTTTAAATGATATTTGAAAGAGCAGGTTATCAATAGGCCCAAGGAGCATTTGCCTTACTTTTTTTAATTGAAGCATTTCAACCTTTTTTACTTCCTTTACGTGGGGAAGGATAATTATTGCAGAGAGGAAACGAAAGATGGCGGATATGATGAACACCTGAATTATGTTGCCTGCGCTAATGTTTCTCAGGATATTGTAAGAAGCAAGAAACCCTCCAATGGTTGCGCCTATAAATGTCATAACTGCATTGAGAATATTGTAATAGGTAACACATATGGGGAGTTTCTGTCGCGTTACGGCATCGTAGACAAAGTTCGATGAAGAAAGGTTATATCCAGCCCACAAAAAGCCGGAATATAATTCAATTAAGAGCAAGATGAAGAAAACAAAATTACTCTTAACGAACGTTGTAAGTGCCCACATAGCGGGTACGAGTGGAATGAGGGAACTTGTGGTTTTTACTATTTTTAGATTTCCATATCTATCACCAAGCTTTCCCCAGAGCGGCATGGAGAGGAGACTTGCAATGGAGGATGCAAAGTTGACGAGGGTAAATTGTAGATAGGACAATTTAAGGTATTTAAGCATGTAAACTGCGAAGAACGGGCTTGCAATGGAGACGGAGAACGTAAAGAGGTTAACAAAAGCTGTGAACCTTCCAAAATTGCTTTGTGGCATTATTCTAATAAACTCCCACAATGTAAAATAATATGACTTGTGGGACTTGAAGGGGGGCTCATGCTGTTGCTTTAGTAGAAAAGCAGAAATAAATCGTGATATCATAGCTATAGAAAAAATTAGTAGGAATCCTGAATATGCGTTGATCTTCTTGAAGACATCAAGTAAGTACCCTGCAACAACCATTGAGGAGAGACTAGCAAAACCCACGATGCGGTTCCTCTTACCGAAGTAACTTCCCCGAGTTTTTTCGTCTACAAGATCTTTCATCCATGAGCTCCACGCAGGTGCAAAAATGCTGCCGGCTGCCACAAGGATAGTGTAGAATCCTATCAGAGCAATTGGAATCATAGGTCCTCTTTTATTTAAAACGAAGTAGAAAAATTCAAGGGAAATTATGGGTAGCCAAAAAATTGCCTGTAGTAGTGCTCCCCAAAAGGAAAGTTTTTTTCTTGATACTTTTCCACCGAGAATTCTCAAGCTAAAGAGCTGGATTATTGCAGATGCAATCTGCGGTATTGATGTGAGAAATCCAATGATTTTATTGCTTGCGCCAAGAAGTAATGCATAGGGCGTGATGTATCGTAACCCCATACCTTCCATAATGGAGTACGCAACGCCCTCTTTTATACTTGTTTTGAGTGCCTTCTGGACTTTGTCTTGTTCTTTCACTGTGATAATATAATTTTAAGGTGATCCCTTTGTATTTCTAATACGCAGAGGAAGCAATATACTTACCCAATGTATGTTTATGGGAAGAACCAGGTTGTCGAACTTTTGAAGAGCACACCTCAAAGGGTAGAGAAAGTATTTATCTCGAGGAAGACCCATCTCCCTCTCGAGCTTCTTAGGCTACTCGAGACACTCAACACCCCTGTAATACATGTGGATAATGAGAAGATCGAAAGAATGGTGGGCAACGACAGGCATCAGGGTGTAGTTGCTGTGGTAAGGGAAATGGAATTCAGTTCACTTGCAGAAGTAGTTGACAAGACTGTTACGAAAAGAGGGATTCTCCTTGTATGTGATCATATAAAAGACCCTCAAAATCTGGGCAATATAATAAGGAGCTGTGATGCACTCGGCGCCACGGGAGTGGTTATTCCTGCAATGAAAGCAGCGGGTTTTACCGAGGCGGTTATTAAAGCTTCCGCAGGTGCAGTTTTTAATATTCACATATGTGTTGTTGAAAATTTAGCGAGTTTTTTGAGGGAAATCAAGAAGCGTGATATCTGGGTTTATGTCCTTGAAAGGGGTGGAAAATGCCTCTATGACGCAGTTTATAACTTTCCTATGGCTCTAGTTGTCGGATCTGAGGATGAAGGTGTAGGGGAAGGAATTAAAAAGACCTCCGATGAGATAGTTTCAATACCAATGGTAGGCAAGATCAATTCGTTAAATGCGGCATCCAGTGCAGCAATTGCTCTTTCATGGATTCTTTACATTAAGGGGGCGGATAATGGAGAAAAAGTTTTTCATAGTTGACCTTCAAAATCAGATAGGGAAGGAGCTTGAGGACCTTTTTCAGATCAAAGATATGCAGATTAGGTCTAGTAAAGACGGACAGTCATATCTTGAAATTTTGCTTGCAGACATAACGGGATCTCAGACTGCGCGAGCTTTCGAAAATGTGGATGAGATAAAAGTTAAAATTGAGAGGGGAAGGGTGCATAGAATCAAATTACAGGTGTATCAATTTTCCGATCAGTTAGGTATCAAAGTACTGGATGTTTATAAAGTTGGGGAGTACAATTTAAGGGACTTCGTACCTTCGAGTAGTGTCGATTCAGAAAGGCTCGAAGGAGAATTAAGGTCAATAATAAAAAAAGTTGAGAACCCGGATTTGAAACTTCTGCTGAAGAGGATTTTTATCGATGATAATGAACTTCGCAAAAAGTTTCTTCTTGCACCAGCTGCTAAGATGAATCATCATGACTACTCGGGAGGGCTTGCGGAACATACCCTTCAGATCGCAAGAGTTTCAGAGATGATTTCTAAAATGTACGTTATTATAGACCGTGATCTTTTAGTTGCAGGTGCCCTTCTTCATGACATCGGAAAGGTTTTTGAGCTGGAATACACTCCAGATATTGAATATACTGATGAGGGAAAACTGCTCGGTCATCTGATTATCGGGTACGAGCTGGTCAGCAAGAAAATCCATGAACTGGAGTTTATGGGGAAGTTTCCCGAGGAGCTTCGGATGAAGATTCTCCATATGGTTCTTTCTCATCACGGTGAGCAGCAGTATGGTTCCCCAGTAAAGCCGATGTTCCTTGAGGCACAAATTCTGCATTTTCTTGATAATCTTGATGCAAAGGCTTATATGTTCAAAAAGGCTTACGACTTGAGAAGCCAAAATAACGCTCGGTGGTCAGAGTATTCAAAACCTCTTGGGAGGTCCATTTATCTTGGTGAGCCCGAGGATACAGAATAATGAAAGAAGTATGGTTGGAGAGCGCTACTGAAGATCTGATAAAAGCAAAAAAGAAGTTTGAGATAGGAGATTATAAAGGAGCCTGTATATATGCAAGAATTTCTGCGTCAAAGTCTGTCTTTTCGAAGCTTTCAGATCTTGCCGGATTTTCATATAAAGACGATCTTAAAAGTCTCTATGAGGATTTGAAGTCCGTATCAATTGATGATGAGGAAATTCATGAAGCAGTGGCATTTCTGTCGCGGTTTATTTTGTACGATGATATTATGACTCCTTACGTGGTTGAAAAATGGGAAGGGCTTCCCACTCATGAAGACGGCGAGAAGGCTCTGCTTTTTGCTGAGAAGCTTCTTCAGAAATTTAAGACTCGTTAGATACCATTTCAGTCCATTTTTGTGCAAGAAGATCGCGTCTTGGCTTGTACACAGTTTCGAAGAAATACCTCTGAGACATTAATACCCCTTTGTCGTATTGCTTGCAAATTTCGAGAGCCTCCTCAAAAGCTTTTTGGAATTTGCCACTGAAGCGGGATTCAATCTGTCTTCTAAATGCCTCAGGCGTTTGAATTTCGTTGCCGATGATGAAAAAGGGTCTTCCATCCATTTCCACAGAGTAAGCCTGCTCATCGCCTAAGGAGAAAATCCTAAACTTCTCCTGGAGCTCTTTAATTTTTCCCCGTGGTATGCCTTTTATAGCTTCAAAGTTAGGTTTTACAGGGAACTCTTCACCCTTCTCTGTTTTAAAACCTCTCTTCGCCGCTGCATAAAATATTGCTCTATTGAGCCCGAATGACTTGGCTGAGTCTATGGGCAAACCCAGGAGGTGTGCTCTGGCCGCTTGCAGTGTTGCCATTACCTGAAATCTTCCCACTTTCATTTGGCTTTCCTCCAAAATATTGTTGCTATTGGGCCACCCTTCCCAATTTCGTAAAGCGAGAAGAACTCTTTGAGAACAATTCCTTCAAACCCATCTCTTTTGGCGTTAATAACCATCGTTTTAACATCATAGTGTAATTTTTCGTATGGCATAAGCTGAAAGGGGTCTTTTAGATTCAAATCTTGAAGAAGTAACTTTCTCTCTTTTAAGGGGACTGTGAAAACTTCCCTTCCCTTATAGTAAATCACATCAAAGACATAAATGATAGCCTTTACATCCGGAGTTTTCTTAAAAAGCGATGGGATGAACCTCCTCCCTTTTTCTGAGGTAATCTCAGTATCGAGAAGAGTATTATCGGGTATAGATTCAAGGTATTTTGAGAGGTACGATAACTTCTCTGTCCAGTTAGGTTGTTTTTCCAGCCTCCTACCCCAGAATTCAATTCCCTTGTCTGATTTAATTATTTGCATTCTCCACCCATCGACCTTTTGCTCGATGATCCATACACCCTCAAGATCCTCTCCCATATAAGGTATAGGCTGCATGAGCCAGACCGGAGCGAGCTTCATCTTTATCTCTTAAGAAATTCTAAAATTTCATTGAGGTCAGGAAGCTCTCGGATTTCATATACTTTTTTGAAGATAATCTCTCCATTTTCGTCAACGATTATGTTTGCTCTCTCAGAGAATCCATCCTGTTCTCTGAAAATTCCGAGCATTTTTGCGATCCCCCCATGGGGCCAGAAGTCTGAGAGAATCCTCAGTTTTTTAATCCCAAGCTCCTTAGCCCAGGCATGTTTTGCAGGGACAGGGTCTACACTGATTCCAACGGGATAGACACCGAGATTCGCAATCTCGTCGTAGCGTTCCTCCAGTTCCTTCATCTGTTTGCTACAGAGTTTTGTAAAGGCCAAAGGATGGAAAGATAGCAGGATTTTTTTGTTACCGAGTAAATCCTCGGTGTTGAATAGTTCCCCATGCTGGTCTTTCAGTTTGAAATGCTCAATTTTGTCTCTCATTGTTTCCCCCTTTTATAAAATTGTATCATATCAGGTAGAGATTGTAAAGAGGATATGTTACTCAACTCTTGCACTAACTTCTTTATTCGGTGGAGCACACGGCAAACTCTTGACAAAATAACATTTTTGTGGTAAAACATCAACAACATTAAATGTAGAAGACATAGTGGCTTGAAGTGACATTGCCCGTTGGTGGGATCCCTGGGTCTTTTTTGTATATAACTCGCAACTGACAAGTTTTATTGTGAAACCAGAGAGATGCAAGAACCTCAACCTCGGCATTACCGAAACCGATAAGGTGGTCAATAGCGTAGTTTTCGAGGAATCCTTTGACACTTTTGGATAATGGGATGAACTTGTGTTAACTGAAACAGACAATGAGGCTTACCTCTCACTTGCCGGTGATCGCCCATGGCGCCAGTGGTTTTGTCGATCCGATTGCGACACTCATCTATGGGTCCTGATTTACAGTGGTCCCATTGCGGATGTCCTTTGGCACAGAAATAGAACCAAGGTATATTTTACCAAACGGGAGCTCTTTGTGCTTGATCCGGTTGTTGATATGGTTTATGAGCCAGTTGAAAGTGGGAAAGCTTTAGCACTTGATGAGACCAATGATAAACTTTATTTGGTGGATTCCTTGGAGAGATTAATTAAAGTAATTGAATGCGAGAACGATACCAAAGCAGTGGAGATACCTGTTTATGCAGGAAGAGTTACCCTTTGTTGGAATCAGGTTGAAAATAAGCTTTACGTAGTTCACGACGGTTTGCACAGATTATACGTAATTGATTGTACAACAGATACAATCATCAGAGCCCTTTCAACGAATCTCAATCCAAATTGTCTATTGATCAATGAGGCAGATAACAGGTTATATGTTATAGAAAATTCGACAGCATCTGTTATTGATTGTAGTGCGAACACTGTTGTTACAACGATTCCGGTAAGTGCGAGTCCATATAGGATATCTACCTATGATATTACAGGTAAGGATGTAAGAGGCTGGCATTCTGGGGTAACGGTGAGACAGTTATGTCATATGGGATGGGAAGGATGCGAGGAGAGACTGTAAAACCTGGGATTTATTTCTGCAGGGTTCAAAGAGAGGACTATTCTGCTGAGAGCAGGATTATAAAGATAGAGGCGCAAGGCGCTATTTCTATTGGCAAGGTAACTGCGTAATACAAACTAAAAGGGTTACCTAATCAGTTTCTCAATGTTTTGGGGATTTCTTTTTAAGAACTACTTACCGTATTGAGTTCTCATTCGTAAATAAGACAATTTAATGGAGTGGGTTAGGATAAATTTTAAGGAGATTGGAGGACTGCGGAGTACTTAAAGACTTGATATATAGATTTTCGTTTTCTTATTCTATGAAGGGATTATACGCGAGCAGTTCCCTTACTCTCACGCGTTTAGACGTTAGAGTATGGCTTTGCAACGATACCTATATAGAGGCTTATATCTGGTGATAATACCCATTTCCGGCGTACCGTCTATTCGTACTATTTTAATTATTTCCTTTAAATCTCTCAAAAGTTGTTTCCAGTTGAAACTCTTATGATGGTGCCTCTCCAAGAGATTTGTTCTCCCAAAATTGAATTTAAAAGTTCTTGGAGTGTATAGCCGTCCATACCCAAAGAGAATGTATTCTTAACGATGCACTTAAGCAGGAGTAAAATCCCTATTTCTTTGAGTATGGTTATGAAAATGCAATGTTTTGTGTGTTTACTAATCTTTTCAAAATACGGCATAATGAGGGGAGAGTGCATATGTTCTAAGGTCTCCATAATTATTGCAATATCAATAAGTGCAGCTCTTCTGGTCTTGTGCATTCGTAGAAGTGAAAATTCGGGGAATCCTTCCATTTATCTCTTGCGACGTCTAATTCCCCTCCCCGATCGGCATCAAAAGATGCATTCTTTATATCATGTGTAATCTGTACCTCAGCTCATTTAATACCCCCCGTATTGTTATAAGTTATAGACTATAGGCGGAGATGTGAAGACGCTGCTCAAGAGGTAAAAATAGAAATGCTGGTGCAGAGCGATCTATCAAGAATCTTAATTTTTTATTTGAGACCTTGTCCTTTAATTTTGCGTAAATTACAATTCTTTTATCTTACAATCGCCAATTTATTTCTCGCTAAAATAAGTTCATTCGAGGTCAATAGGTAGTAGTATACACCATTTTTCAGATTGCCACTATACTCAAGCTTGTTGGTATTACCAATTGCTGAGATTCTATCTACGATTCTACCCGTTACATCGTAAATTTTAATCTCCAGATTGTCATATGACTTGTCAACGTTGTACAAAAATAGGATGGATTCTCCTGATGGGCTAAAGTGATGGATAATTTCATTTTTGCTCTCAGCGAATTCATCGATTGTAGTGGGATTTGGAAGGACAATAGTTGGTGTATTGTAAGTAGAGGCGTATCTGTACCTTGTGGACCAGTTCCCTCCGGGCGGGGTGAGGATGGAGAGAAAGTAGACCGAATAAACCATAAGTGAATCTTGTGGGGTGAAGCTGAAATCAAAGTTGTAATATTCGGATGTGAGTCCCTCTACGCGCTCGAAGTAAATGATATCTCCTGTGGTTCTATTTTTTATCTCGAAGATAAGGTCTGCTGGCCTCTGGCTAGGGGCTACATAAAGGCTCTCAATTACTACGGAGGGTTCTAATGCTGTTACTGTATCGGGGAAACTTTTGTAAAGGATATAACTCGGTGAATTACTTAGTACTGTTGTCGGTGTAGTATATGTTGATTTGTAGGTGTACCTGTTACTCCATCCACCCCCGGGTGGAGTTAAAATGGAGAGGAAATATACTTCGTATTCTCCGAAACTGTCAGCTAACGTTATTTGTGGATCCAATCCGAAGGTTTTAACCCAGTGGCCACAACTCAAAGATTCGATTCTTTCATGATATAGTATATTTCCGCTTTCTCTATGTTTTATTTCGAATATTAGGTCTGCAGGAGCCTGAGATGGTGCAATATAGAGGCTTTCCTGTACGAATATACTGGAGTCCGCATAGATGATCTCAGGGTAGCTTTTATAAACTATACAACTTGTGTCGGGGGCTGGGTTTGTTTTCACTTTTGTGGACAGGAGCGAAGTTGAAACATAGGAATATCTGTTATTCCAGTTTCCTCCCTCAGGGACGATATAGGAGATAAAGTAGACATAATAATCATAACCACTATCCGGTAGTGAAATAGTTGGGTTTATTCCAAAGGTCCTTATCCAGTAGCCAGGAGATATATTGGCAGTCCTTTCAGTGTAAAGGACATTCCCTGATGTCTTAGATTTTACTTCGAAGATTAAATCTGCATTTGCTTGAAATCCCGCGACGTAAAAACTGTCTCTTACTGTGAAATTGGAGTTCGAGTACACGCTATCGGGATAATCAGTAAAAAGTACAAAGGAAGGGTAAAGAAGTCCGAGGTGCTTGCATAATCCCTTTGTGTAAGCATGCCCTTGTCTTGAGGAGTGTGCGTACCAGTTATACGCATACCTCCAGGATTCATTGTAATCTCCGTTGTAATCTATAAAAGAGCCTTCTCCAAGGATTGCAGGCATACTTGTGTACCGAAGTAATATCCTGCTGTTTGGGCGCCTCTATCGTTGTATAAGTACGCTCTTACGAGTTCGGGATGGGTTGAGTCCCTTAGAGCAAAGCTTTGAGCACTTCCATAGGTGTAGCAGTAAGTTTCTGTTCCCTGTACGGAACCATTATATGCATTCTGGTGAATGGAAATAAATCTGTCGAAATCGTTTGTATTTGCATAATTTACCCTGTCTTCAAGGGAAACGTCCATATCGGAGTATCTTGTCATACTTGTCCAAGTAATCCCACCGACCTTATCCATATAAAATTTTGCCCAATTGGCAACGTCTAAGTTTGCCTGTTTTTCAGTGTAGTATGTGCCTATTGCTCCTGGATCGGTTCCGCCGTGCCCAGGGTCGAGGCATATAGTCCATGCGAAAAGGGCGCATGGGAATGCTAAAGAGATTAAGAAGTGCTTCATTTTTCGTCGTGCACTCTTATTAATTTTACTTTGCTGTTTATTTTTATATAACCAACTTCTAAATCTGGCGTATTAAAATATATTGTCTTTCCGTCAGTGGAAAAGATAGGTTTGATTTCGTGAAGAGCAGGGGTATCAGTGATTTTCGAAACTTTTTTGTCTTCAATGCTATAGATGTAAATATCCGAGGAAGTTATATTTTCCCCGTCATCTTCTGAGATGTTGAATACAATTTTTTTACTGTCGGGTGACCACCTGGGATTGTTTCCTGGAGATACAAAAGAGATAGCGCGAGTTTCAATGTCATACAGGTATATGCCTTTGCTAATGCAGTTTAAAATTAGCTTCTTTCCATCGGGCGAGAAAGAAGGTCCATAACACACGCCATCCACGCTGATTTTTTCTTTCCTCCCATCTCTATCAATGAGGTATATTTCGTCCCGTTCTTGAAATGCAAAGATATCACCATTTGTATCTATGTATGGAGAATTCACATTCTCAATGTTGTTTTTTAATGTACCATTAGTGTCTATTATCTTAATACAACCTTCGTACGGGTATGCGATCAGCTTTTCACTGTACCATACGGGGAATCCGATGTTACCTTTCTCCTCAACGATGACCTTTTCACCGCCATCATCGGTCAATAGAATAACTTTCCCCTCCCCTAATTGACGGCTCTTTCAAAATCTGGACAGGGTCTTGGTGGGCAAGTTCTGGAAATTCAAGGAATTCAACATCTACCTTATCATTAAAGATTTTTACCTCTTTCATAAAAAGTCTTGCCAATGTCTGCCTTTCCTTTGGTTCAAGAGAAGGATAGACCTTATAAAATCCTTCAAATCCTTTCTTTATTATTTCAAAATCAATGACCGTGCTTTCCCTTCTCCTTATTTTAAGCCTTATTTCTTCAAGTTTTTTCTCTAATTCTTCCTTTTCCTTTGACCGCTTATTGACCTCTTCCCTGACCTCTATCGGCGGGTTCTTATCAAGAAGGAATAGATTCAAAAGTTTCCTTATTTCTTCGCTTTTTCTTTCAATCTCTTTTTCAAATTTGATTTCTTCTTTCCTTAATTCTTCTATTTCATTTAGAACAACATGATTTGACCTCTTAAGAATTCTTTTAAGCAAACGATTATCTTGTGCGATTTCTCCAATTGATTTAACCATCACATTATCAAATTCTTTTCCCGGTAATGGTTTTGATAAGCAAGCCGTTTTGTCTCTGTGCTGTATCCTTGTGCATTTGTAATAAAAGAATCTGTCTCCATTTTTAACGGTGTAATGAGTGGTTAAATTTGATCCACAATAACCACACCTTAAAAGTCCTCTTAAAAGAAAATCATATTTGTTTTGCTTAATTGATTTACATTCTTTTTTATTTCGGTTAAGCATTCTCTGGACTTCCTCAAAAATTATCTCGTCAATTATAGCCTCATGGTTTCCTTGATTGATTTCACCACTATATTTTATTTTTCCTGCATAGATGGGGTTTTCCAAAATGTGCCTTATGCTGGTATAAATAAAATCCTTTCCGTTCTTTGTCTTGTATCCTCTTTTGTTTAACGCTTTAACAACCTTTGAGATAGAACCTTCCTTTAGGTATGTTTCAAAGATAAATTTAACAATTTTAGCCTCTTTTGGATTGATGATAAGTTTTTTATTTTCCGGATCATAGTCATAACCCAGAGGTAAACAACCACCATTCCATAAACCTTTTTTGGCTCTTGCCTTCATTTTATCTCTTGTTCTCTCGGCGGTCATTTCCCTTTCAAATTGTGCAAAGTCAAGCATTATGCCTCTTAAAAGTCTTCCCATTGCGTTGGTGGTATCAAACTTTTGGGTCACTGCTACAAGTTCAACATTATATTTGTCAAAAAATTCAATCAGGTAATAAAAGTCCTTGTGGCTCCTTGTTAATCGGTCAATCTTATAGACAAGGACAACATCAATTAAGCCCTTTCTTATATCTCTTAACATTCTTTGAAGTTCTGGTCTATCTAAAGAAGCGGCGGAGAAGCCCGCATCTTCGTAAACACCAAAAAGTTCCCAGCCCTCAAACTTTTGGCTTTTTATAAAATTCAAAATATGCTCTTTCTGGGATTCAAGAGAACTATAATCTTTTTCAGCCTGATTCTCTGTTGATACTCTTGTATAGACCGCACATCTGACAACTTCTTTTTTCTTATTCTTTTTCATTTTCATAAAGTTTTACCGCTTTAATCTTTTTAATTTCTTTATTTTCGGTCAAAATTTTTAAGTTTTTTCTCTGGCTCAAAGCACATAGTAAACCCAACTCAATAGGCAAACCTTTAAACTCAAAAATAATCTTACTTGCTTTTATCCAATCTTCTTTTTCTATCTCTACATAAGGCAAGGCAAGAAAACCTTTTAAAAGTTTCTCAAAAGTTTCTTTATCTTTTGTGTCCTTCAAGATTTCAGCAATGGTATAACCACAAATTACAATCTTATCTTCTCTAATCAAGTCTTCTAAAACCTTAGCCTCTTTAGTATCTCCTTTTTTTAAATATTCCTTCCAAATTGTGCTATCAATTATTGTTTTTGCATTCATAATATACATTTTCAAGAGCTTTATAGTGTTCAGGGTCTTTTGTTTGAATTGCATCTAATACAATTCTAACCACACTTTTACATTCACTTAAATCATTAAATATCAAATTTCTTTGTAAACCGGTTTGATGAGAAAGATTATTCAGAAATTTATCTACCTTAATTCGGTGTGCCTCATTATTAATTAAAATCTCAAGACCTTGTTTAAGCCCTTGAGAGTACTTAAAACCAATAAAAGCCTCTAAAAACCGTCTAATTATATTAGGTAATTGATATAAACTATCAAAATCAGTTGAAGGGTTTTCACCAAAGGATTTAATCTTTGAAAATAAGAAATGATACTCAGATTTATAGTTTAACAGAGTAACAGGTAAATTTCTTAAGGTAGCGATTTCTTCTTCACATTGGGTAATTCTTTCTACCAAATAAAAACCACATTTTTCTTTATATCCTTTCATTTTTTTCATCCATTCTTTAAGTAAATTAAAGAATTCTAAATTATGCGTCGAAATAAACAACTGTTTACAATTACTTAACTTAGAAGCAATTAATGCGTAAGTATTATATAAATGACCAGAATCTAAACTTGATATAGGATCATCTATGAAAACTATGGCTTTTGAAATATCAGTTTCTTTATCTTCTAATCGGGTTAGAAAATATGCAAAGGCTATAGCCGCCTTTTCTCCTTCGCTTAAGTGTTTTGCCTTCTCTCCATTTCTTAAAATTTGAAATTTATCTTTCTCAGTGGGTTGGATCACTAAATGGTCTTTGCCAAAAATACTTTTAAGATAACTATTGATCCTATTAGCAGCTTTTGAAATATCAGAGAGCTGAGATTCTATTATATTAATTTCATTTTCTTTTTTCTTAATGTGATTTTGTATTTCGTCTATTTCCTTTTGTAATTGATCTATTTTTTCTCCTTGCTCAAAGTAATTATAACTTCTGGCAAACTCGCAGGCATAATGGAATTCTAATTTGTTGAAGATGTTTTCATGTTCTTCTTCATGTCTTTCTGATCTGTCGTTGTGGTTATTTATTATTTTGTTTACTTCACTTAGGCTATGTTCAAGTTGTTTAATTTGATCGCTTAAATTTGGTGTTTCAGTTATTTTCTCAAATGGATTTTGAATTTTAAGATTTATCAAATTTATTATATTATCAAGACTTTCTTTATATTCTTTCATAGCAGATTCCAACAAAGTCTTAGATTCTCGATATGAACTTTCAAATTCTGGATAAAATCTCTTTTCATCTGGTAATTGAAAAGAATCAGCTTGCTTTTTATATTTCTCAATTTTGCTCTTTAATGTATTTAGTTCTTCCAAAAACTCAGTATATTCTTTAGAGAAATGTCTTTCGTATCTTTCTAAAAGATCTTCTGGAAGGGGACTACCACAAAACTCACATTTGTCTTTTCCTTGATGTATTTCTAATCCTTCTTTAATCCAGTTATTTAGTTTGGGATTCTCTTTTAATCGCTCTATAATTTCTGAGATCACCGTTTTGTTAAGGATACGAAATATCTCATCTATAAGACTATTAGGAACTATATCCAATGTAAATTTGGAAAATTTTTCTTTTTCTTCGGTTCTCCGGCTGTTAAGTAGGTCTTTAACTTCAGACTCACTTAAACAAAATTTTTCAAAATCATTTTTGATTTCTTCTAAGATTTTTTTGAGTTTCCTTTTATCATAAGGTGGTTTTATCCTATCTATTTCTCTTGCTTTCTCAGTCAGCGATCTTTCAAGTTCATTTTCTATCTTTTCTTTTTCCTTTATTTTATCTTCTTTATTATTTTTAAATTGCTCAATCTCTTCCTTTAATCTCTTCAGTTGTTTTCCTAAATCTATATCTTTTTCTCCCAAAACAAAAAGGGGATTAGCTTCCTGGGTATCCCAATAGAGATTTTCCTTAATGAAATCTATATTGAATACCCTAAAATGGTAATTATGAGATGACAGATCATTATGATTAATTTCTGCCCCATTTTCGTCAATCAAAATATATTCTGAAGTGTCAAAGCCGGAAGGCAGGCTTTTAACCTCAAAACTTCTAAAAATTCTTGCTATCGTGGTTTTCCCTGAGTAATTCCAGCCATATATCAAGTTGAATCTCTTGAATTCGTCGATACTTTCATGCCAAATAAAATCTTTGAAAATACCAAAGTTTTTAATTGCTTTTATTCTTTTTATCATCTTAGCCCCCTGACTTTAATTTACCTTTAAGTTCAAGCAAGTTTTCCTTCTGCTTCATTCTCACAAACTCCCTGCAAGCAACATTAACAGCCTTACTTTTCTTTTTCTGATCTGTAATTCTCAACAATTCATCAAGCAGATCTTTGTCCATCGAGACCGTAAATCTTAAAATTTCTCTTTTCTCTTTCATACTTTCCGACCTTCTAAAATTTTGTCCTTTCATAATCATTATTAATATACTCTAAAAGGATGCATTTATCAAGTGGTAATTTCACCAAATTTATAGCTTAGTTTTGTGATTTATAAAATGACCCCATATTGTAATTACAAACCCGCCGATAGAGGTCAGGGGAGAGGTCAATAAGCGGTCAAAGGAAAAGGAAGAATTAGAGAAAAAACTTGAAGAAATAAGGCTTAAAATAAGGAGAAGGGAAAGCACGGTCATTGATTTTGAAATAATAAAGAAAGGATTTGAAGGATTTTATAAGGTCTATCCTTCTCTTGAACCAAAGGAAAGGCAGACATTGGCAAGACTTTTTATGAAAGAGGTAAAAATCTTTAATGATAAGGTAGATGTTGAATTCCTTGAATTTCCAGAACTTGCCCACCAAGACCCTGTCCAGATTTTGAAAGAGCCGTCAATTAGGGGAGCCATTTTGATGGCTGTTTCAAACTCCTTCAAAGTGTCCTTCCGACTTATCCGCACACGAAAGAAAGCAGGAAAGATAAAACTCTCTCTTTCTCCTATTCTGGATTGATAATGAGACCCACCCGC
>Ga0209204_1001133_pt1 | contig 26037 bp, 25 predicted proteins | sample AD_JPNMR2_MetaG_FD_184425 | JGI IMG/M metagenome (GOLD analysis project Ga0209204, IMG submission 184425) | Active sludge microbial communities of municipal wastewater-treating anaerobic digesters from Japan - AD_JPNMR2_MetaG (SPAdes) (version 2) | ecosystem: Engineered > Bioreactor > Anaerobic...
GCAAGGTCAAAACAGGGTTTGCTGACAACCTTATAGTGGAGGTCTTTACAAATTCGCCTGTTGGTCCAAAGGATGAACAGGGGAACAGAACAATACAGAAGATTTCAAGGGGCTTTTTACCTGCTATCCCTATTGAAATCATATGAATCTTCCCCTTTCTTCCCTCTCCCCATCTGCCTGCGGCTGACAGGTCCTCCTGAGGCGGACAAGTCCGGGGAGAGGGATAAGGTGAGGGGGTAAAAAGGAAAAACTATGGAAAAACTTTCATTAAAAGTACCGGGCATTCCAACATCTATAAGAATTTCTCATTTCCATGGGAAAAATGGTACAGATGAATACCACATAACAATCTGCCCCTATAAACTTGCAGAACTTAAAACCCAGATAAACTGGCTATACCAAACATATATAAAAACCCTTGACTTTATAGGGCTTGACCTAACGACATCCGTCTTCAAAAGATTCTTCTGTAGCGACCTTGCAAACCAATCAGAAACCATTGAAAGGTCCCCCTTCTTTTCTGAAAATCAACATATTCCCTGTGCCATTTCTTTGATATCCCAGCCACCAGGTCATTATGCAAAGGTCTCGCTCTGGGCTTATCATATAAAACATAATAAAACAATTGATAAGACGATGGATGGCAAGTCCCTGATTCTTAAATGCGGCAGTCTCACCCACTACTGGACATCAGGAATAACCTTTCCCGAAGGTAAAAACACCTACGAGCAGACAATCGGTCTCCTTGAAAAGTATAACAATTTTTTGAATAAGTACGGGATGACTCTGAAAGACAATGTAATAAGAACCTGGTTTTTCGTGCAGAATATAGATGTCAATTATCATCCCTTTGTTATTGCAAGAAAGGAATTTTATGAAAAGAATGGACTGACAAAGAATACACATTTTATTGCCAGCACAGGCATTCAGGGCTCATCAAAAGAGATTGCAGCCAGAGTTGTAATGGATGCCTATGCAATTTCTGGAATTACACAGGAACAGATAAAATTCCTATCAGTTCCAGAATATATGAGCCCCACATATATCTACGGCGTTACATTTGAAAGGGGAACTGCTATCCACTATCAGGATAGACAGCACATATTCATTTCAGGTACTGCAAGCATTGACAATCAAGGCAATATACTTTATCAGGGAGACGTTATAAGACAACTTGATAGAACCATTACTAATATAGAAGCACTTCTCAGAAGTGCAGGCGCTACCTTAAAAGATATGGCTATAGTGATTGCTTATGTGAGAGACCCTTCCGACCATAACACTGTAAAAAAAATACTAAAAAAGCGGATTGGAAATACTCCTGTAATAATAGCATATGCCCCTGTATGTCGCCCTGGCTGGCTCGTTGAAATAGAAGGAATTGCCATTCTCTGAAACTGGGGGTCAGGTCTTGCTTTTTGCATTCCCACACTTTCTTCTGTCCAAGTTCTTAGAAAAACAAATGCCGGGAGAGGGAGTCGGCGCCCTCGCCTCCCACAACGGCTCGGGTCGGCCATTCGCTGAAATTGCTCTTACCCATCGCAATTTCTGACTTCGCTCTATTCGACTCCTTATCAAAGAAGAATGCTATGCCGGGAGAGGGAGTCGAACCCTCACGGGGTATCTCAGGAGGGGGGTTCTCACCCCCCTTCCTGATGTAGTTCTCCCCCCATAACAAGCTCGGGGGAACAATTCCTTTCCCCCGAACCCCTTTTCTCCCGTTCGGGTTCTTAGAAAAACAAATGCCGGGAGAGGGAGTCGAACCCTCACGGGAATTACTTCCCAACGGATTTTAAGTCCGTTGCGTCTGCCATTCCGCCATCCCGGCTGAGTTTTTATTGAACTATTTATAGACCAATAGATTATAACGTCCTACCCTTATTTATGTCAAACTGCAAGAAACCCGTAAAAAGGAGATTTAGCCGTAAAAACATTTTAAAAATTTGACAGGTTGAGTGCTATGGTTTAACTTTTTATATAAGAGTTATTAACAAAAAGGGGGGGTATGACTTCAAGAGAAAGAGTTGAAAGAAGCATCAATTTTCAGGAAGTTGACCGTGTTCCTATAGATTTAGGTGGAATGAAAGCAAGTGGAATAAATGTTATTGCTTATGACCGCCTTAAAAAATATCTTGGATTAAACTCACCTACAAAGGTGCTTGATGTAAGGTTTATGATAGCTGTAGTAGAAGACGAAATAAGAAAACTTTTTCACATAGATGTTATGCCCCTTGGGTTAGAAAATGCACTCTGGTGGGCAACGGCAAAAGAAAAAGATTGGATTCCCAGAAAGTTATTTGATGGCAGGACGGTATTATTGCCGCCGGGAACAAAAATTAAAGAAAAGGAAAATGGCGACTGGATTTTATTAAATCCGGATGGCTCCCCTACTCCCTTTCGTATGCCAAAAGGAGGATTTTATTTTGACGATACCAGTTTTGACAGGGGCGAATATAAACCAGAATATTTTGAACCCACAACCACTATTCCTGATGAACATTTAGAGATTCTACACCGATACGGTAAGTATCTCTATGAAAATACTGACTGTGCACTGCTCGGCTGGGGATATGGGGTCTGTTTTTTAGGACTGAGTTTAATCACAAATAGAAAAGATAATGTTACTCAGGGTCAACCAACACAGTGGATGATGATGCTTTTAACAGAAAAAAATCTCTGTCATGAATTGATGGATAAATCTGTAGAGGCATCTATAAGTTGTTTGAAACTGGTAAAAGAAGCTGTTGGAGATTATTGTTTTGCATGGGGTATTGGCGCTGATGATAGCGGAACACAGAAAGGAGAATTTATCAACCCTGATTTATGGGCAGAGATGATTAAACCACACTATAAAAAATTATGTGATTGGATACACGCAAATACTAAATGGAAAACATTTTTCCACTGCTGTGGTTCAATCTATAATCTTATTCCACATTTAATTGAAGCAGGGGTTGATATTCTAAATCCAGTTCAAACATCAGCGGCAAATATGGAACCGAAAAGATTAAAAGAAAAATTTGGTAATAAGATTGTTTTCTGGGGTGGGGGATGTGATACACAGCAGGTTTTAGGCAGGGCAACACCGGAAGAAATCCAGCAACATATAAAAGAACGGCTTGATATTTTCAAACAGGGTAGTGGTTATGTTTTCAATCAGATTCATAACATTCAGGCGAATGTTCCTCCAGAAAATATAGTTGCTATGCTTGAAACGGCCTATAAATACGGACAGAATAAATAATTTAGGAATGTCTGCAATTTATTCCCTGAGGAAAAATCTGTAGATAGCTGTAATGTATCCAGCAATAAGAAAGATAAGAAAAATCCATTGATGATATTTTATATACTCAGAGAAGTAAGCACCCAGAATCAATCCAAGGAAGACGCATACAAACTTGACCAGAGCCATATCCCAGACACTCATTTTCTTAATTTTGCCTTCACTCCATTTTACAATATTCATCTTTCTCCTTTTGTTAACATTCTGAAGAATTCTCTGGCATTGGAAAGCATATTGTGGTTATTGTTGAAATAGGCATATACACAGTCAGGTTTAAGAGAATGAATTTTGCTACATATATCTTTAAGTTCTTTTTTTGAGTAATCATAGTTATACCAGGAATTTCTGCCGTGGAATCTGAGATAGACCACGCCATTTGTTTTGACGATAAATGTCCGCACCTGCGGACTATCAACACTTACAAATACAGGTCCTGTATTTTCAATTAACCTTACCGCCTTTTCTTCAAACCAGCCAATATGTCTGAATTCTATTGCTATCTTTTTTCTACACTCAGTATTGCTGAAAAATTCTTTTATTCTTTCAAAATATTCAGGAGAAAAAGAAGGAGGCATCTGGAACAAATAAAAATCAATATTCTTTTCCAGAGGAGAAAAGAGTGCTTGAAAGTCCCGCCACACATCTATGGCAGATTTATTCAACTTTAAGATATGGGTGATTTTCCGATGAACCTTAACAGCAAATTTTATATCCTTTGCCTTTTCTGCCCATGCCTTTATCTGATTGGGAAAGGGGAACCTGTAGAAAGATGCATTGAGTTCCACAGAGTTCAATCCAGAATTTTCTACAAACCACTCAAAATTGCCACCTTCATTCCAGGCATACATCCAGCCACTTGTCCCAACATATATCTTCATTTTCCCATAAGAAGATTTAGAATATTGTAGATAATATGGATAGAGAAAATAAACAAGAGGCCATATCTCAGGGGTATGACTACCTTTGATGCATAGAATACCAGAAGTGAGAAAGAAATTGTGAAGGTTGCAAAGTCAATCCATAGCGGTTCAAATCTTCCGGGATATACATTAAACCATCTTAATATAAAACCAATCAGAAAGGCGAGTGCAGATATAAGATATATGTATAGGGGGTCTATCTTCCTGCCAACTAAAACCGCAAGGAAGTAGAAGGCAAAAAATTTTAATATCACAGAGACATAGCAGCACATCAATAGTAAGTATAGCATAAAAAAGACAGAGGAAAAAGAAGATGCTCCCTTACCTTAATCCTCTCCCCTTGGGAGAGGAAAGAGAAGAGGGGAGGGAAAGCATATCAAAGAAGAGTGATGGCTAAAAATTGACGGGATTGAAAATTGGTATATAATACTTCAGAAAAAAGGGAGGGGAACAACAATGAAAATAACATGGAAGTGGGCTGCCTGTGGATATAACCTTCTGGGTTATCAATCCACTGAAGAGATTATTGAATTATGTAAATATGCAGGGATACCTGCTATTGAAATGAACTCGGGTTTTACCAACGGAAGAGCAAACAAAGAACTTGAAGAAATGGGTAAACAGTATAAGGATGCAGGGATTGAACTTTACAGTTTCCATCTTCCTTTTTCACAGGAAGATGATATTTCATCTTTCTACGAAACGAAAAGGCGTGAGATTGTAAATAGATTAATCAGGGTAATGGAACAGGCATCTTTGATAGGTTGTAAAATAGTTATTTTGCATCCATCAACAGTCCCTTTCTGTATAGAAGTTGAAGGCCTTGACCGTTATGTTTCTCAGATGGGAAAGAGTATTGAGACATTAATACCTGCTGCTGAGAGATTAAATCTGACCATTGCACTGGAAAATATGCTCCCCAGTATTGACGGTGAAAGATTTGGTTCAAGCCCCGAACACTTTATTATTTTTGCAGAAAAATTTGCCCACCCGCATTTTGGCTTCTGCCTTGACACAGGGCATGCCAACGTTTCCTGTGAATCTGATGGACCTTCCATCTTCTTTGAGGTAATGAGGAAACACCTTGTTGCCTTTCATATACAGGATAATCCGGGAGACAGGGACCTTCATCTGGCGCCCGGCTATGGGCTGATTAACTGGAATGTATTATTCAGAAAAATGGCAGAAATAAAATTTTCACATCCTGCATGTATTGAGACCCCTCCGTTTGGTCCTGCAAACCATTATAAGTATGACGCTGATATATGGAAAAAGATGTTTGAAGAGATGGACGTCCTTGTAACAAATCTTTGAAGTGAGAAATTACAACATTGACAGATGATAACAGAATATGATAGAAATATAATATATGCTTCCACTTTATGAGAAGTTTAATTCGCTGGGCGGTATATTGCGAACAGTTGCCCAGAAATTCAAAGATAGACCCGCTGTAATTTTTCATCGGCAGGTTACCACATATCAGCAGATAGAAGATTTTTCCAACCAGATAGCAAATTTTCTGTGTAAAAATGGAATAGAAAAAGGAGACCGTATAGGACTCTATTGTATTAACTCTCCATATTTTATTGCTGTCTACTTTGGCATTATTAAAACAGGTGCTATGGTTGTTCCCATCAACTTGCTTTTAAGTGCAGAAGAGATACAGTTCATCCTTTCTGATTCTGGAGCTAAGGGACTTTTCTATTTTGAAGCACTGGAAAACAACATTGCTAAAATAAAAGATACCCTGACGGATGTGAAATTTATGGTTGCGGCAGGAAATCCATCCCTAAAGGAATCTATCCCGCTAAATCACATACTTACAGAATATTCTAATGTCTTTGAAATACCCGAACTGAACCAGAAGGAAGATGTGGCTGCAATACTTTATACATCGGGAACGACGGGATACCCAAAGGGCGCAATGCTTACCCACAGAAACCTTCTTTTTAATGTTAATTCAATCCTGCAGGTGCTAAAAGTAGATGAAAAAGATATATTTTTGACTGTACTGCCACTTTTCCATGCATTTGGAGCGACGGCAGGAATGATATCTCCAATAGCGATTGGAGCAACAATTGCCGCCGTCCCAAAATTTGCACCGGTTGAGGTGGTGGAAACGATAAAGGAGACACACTCCACAATCTTCCTCGGTGTCCCATCAATGTATAAGTTGCTTGCTGACCTGCCAGAGGAATACAATTCTTACCTTTCATCACTCCGCTTCTGTATATCAGGTGGAGATGCTATGCCTATTGAAATTTTAAGAAAGTTTGAAGAGAAATATAATGTGCTGATTTATGAGGGAGATGGACCTACGGAGTGTTCACCTGTAACGGCAGTCAATCCCATAGGTGGCAGACGGAAGATTGGCTCTATAGGTAAGGCAGTTCCCGGGGTAGATATGAAAATAGTGGATGATAATGGTAACGAATTGAAAACAGGTGAGGTGGGAGAGATAGTGGTGCGCGGTGAAAATGTTATGAAGGGATATTTCAACCGTCCTGAGGAAACAAAAGAAGCGTTTTTCGGAGAATACTTCCGGACAGGAGATATGGGATACAGAGATGAAGAGGACTATTTCTATATTGTTGACCGCAAGAAAGATATGATTATTGTAAGCGGGATGAATGTATACCCGAGGATGGTGGAAAATGTTATAAGGAGACATCCTGCAGTATCAGAAGTAGCTGTTGTTCCAGCACCTCATCCGCTACATAACGAAGTCCCGAGGGCTGTGATAGTTTTAAAGGATGGAGCAACTGCTACAGAAAAAAGAGATAATTCACTTCTGTTCAAAGCACCTTGGAAGACATGAAGTTCCCCGTATTGTAGAGTTTGTTAAGGAACTCCCCAAAACACCTACAGGTAAGATACTCAAACGGGTGCTTAAATCAGGAATAAAGAAATTCCACGACTGAAAGGAGGAATATGGGGAAGAAAAGAATGAGCAGTGCCATACCTGTATTCACAAAATGGAAATTCATACGGCTTTTAATTTTTATTATAGTTATCTGTCTTGCTTTCTCCATCAGGAAATATGTCCCGGGGATAAATACCTTTGGCTGGGGATTTGCTTTAGGAATGATTTGTATGGCTGTCCTCACAGGCTGACCCAATAGTCCACCGCGGAGGTGGGATTGAGAAGAGCCACCTCGGGGATTTGAACCCCGGACCTGAGCATTACAAGTGCCCTGCTCTACCACTGAGCTAAGGTGGCGTTAATATATCTATATATTCTACTTATTTTTTTGAAAATTTCAAACTATCATAATCTAATAGGGCATATTGGAAACACTTTTTCATCTAATTTTTCATTCAGAATTTATATTGGAACAGTGTATTAAAACAGGTGATGTATTAAAAATAATCCGCTGTGCAAAAAGCAAGACCTGACCCCCAGACACGTTTTTCAACTGGCTTAAAAACCTATAAAATATGCTTCCATCTGTCTTGAGATTATATAGAGATTTATATCCTGTTTCCGCGCAAGAACAGTTCTCCTGAAATCCAGTATTGCCCTCACACTTTTTCTCTCCCATACGACAGTGTGGCTGTTTGATGTTCTTATCACGTTGGTTGGACTTCCCAGCCATGCGATAAGTGCTTTCTCCATCTCATCGCGGTTGAAATTTCCAACAGAACCTATCGCTACCCCGAAGAAACGGTCTTTCCAGAAAAGGTAGATTATTTCGTCTGCAACGACATAACCAATTCTAAAATCTTCTTTTTCCTTTACATATCCTTCACCTTTCCATTCTTTAAGAAAATAAAGAACGGACTGTTTTGAGATATCCGAAGAGATATCTTCGTATCTGGCAAAATCAATGGAACCGATGCTCTTAAGTCCCTGTACAGCGGATATGTGCTCTCCCCATACAATGCCTCTGAAATCCTGAGGGTCAGGATATATCTCTTCACCAACAGATATTTTACTCTGAGAAAATACGTAGTCCGCACATATCATTAAAGTAATAACTAATACTATCATTTTTCTCATTTTACCCTCCCTCTCTTTTCAACCTGTTTATTAAAATGAATTATCTTTGAACTGGATAAATTATATGCCTTTTTTGTAATAAATAATACCCTGTACCTATCATTAATATAGAAACACTTACAGGAATAATTACAGGAGAGACCCATGGACAGGGTATCAAAAAGAGCACATCCCATACAAGAATATTTTCGGGCCATCTTAACCAGAGATAGAGGAAGACATAATAAAATATATCCCAGATACCAAAGGCAATTAAAAAGCCGGCAATTCTTTCCCTTTTATTTTTCCCGAAAAGAAATGCTATACAGACAAGCATTACTATTGTGGCAAACTCTCTTGTCTGCTCACTCCACATTATCCCTGCATTTCTGATAAAACTCCAAAATTCTTTGTAGGTTGAGAAATGTGGCCATTGAGAAACAGGGATAAGCCATCTGAGATATACAACAACCATTGCTTCCACATACGCCATCGCAACAGCATAAAGAATAAGGAATAATAATCTTTTTCCCATTTTATATATTTATACTTCCTGCTTCTTTATAAAATGCTATAATATTTTCAACAGGGATATCTGCCTGAAAATTATGTGTAGGAGCAAGGATATACCCACCATTCTCTCCTAAAATATCTATACGCTCCCTGACTTCTCTTCTCACATCTTCAACTGTTCCATAAGGCAGGGTTTTCTGAACATCCACTCCACCGTGAAAACATATTTTTTCACCGAACTCTTTTTTAAGTTCTACCGGGACCATACCTGCTGCTCTGACCTGTACTGGATTGAGTATATCAAAGCCGGCATCTATAAGGTCTGGGATAATCTCTTTTATTGCTCCGCAGGAATGGAACATCACTTTTACATTGTATTCCCTGCAAAGTTTAATATATTTTTTAAGGTATGGAAGAATAAAACTGTGTATCTGTGCAGGCGAAATAAGAAGGCCACTCTGCGTACCCATATCATCACCTATCAGAAGAATATCTATCTTTCCTCTTGCTGCTTCAAATATCCTGCGGTTCAGTTTCAGATAAAAGTCACTTATCCTGCTGAATAAAGTATGGACAAATTCAGGGTTGAGTGCCAGGTCCATCATTATCTTTTCCATTCCACAAAGATAAATACCCTGGTGTAGAACAGTTGTTCTGTTTGTCCTTTCATCACAAAGAACTATGGCATATTGCTCATATCTACTGCATATATCTTTCATATCTTCAAATTTGAACCACTCAGGGTCAGGCCACTCAAACTTTTCAAGGTCTTCAATTGAATTAGCACCGGCAAGTGGGTAGTAACTGACTTCATTATAGATAGCATTACCTGTTTTTACAGGTTTGCGCCTCACCTTCCATATGTCTTCTCTGCTTCCATCAGGGAAAGTTCTTAAAGGAGGCCCTGCATACTCAGGAAATACATATCGGATGTCAACACCCAATCTTTCAAGAAGTGCTTCTCTGTTATCCAGGGCAAGATAGACCATTAAATTTTTTTCTGCATCTTTTGTTGCCCAGAAATCAACCGGCACTCTATCTGTCTTTTCATGCCTTATTGCCTTCAATACCCTCTCTTTTCCGCTCATTTTTAAAATTATTTTGTGATAAATGGCTCCCTGTAAATCCTATTTCTGATAACATACTTTTTACTTTGCCGTAAGAACATCTCTACCGCCTGTTATATTAATTTCATTTCAATGTATGACACCAAAGGGCTGGGTATGGGTATATCCGCCATCTCCGACCAATCTTACACGGATATATGAACCGAGCATCTTTTCCAGTTTTGTAAGATTTATTGTATTTCCTGTTGCTATAACCCTGCCATCTGAAATCCACTCTACTGTATGGGCGCCTTCTGTTTGTATGTGGATTTTTATCTCTCCTTTTTCTCTGGATACACTGATTGATTTTATTATGGGTGGTTTCTTTAAGAGAGATGGGTCAGGGCTATGTGAAAAATAAAAACTGCCCTCTTTCATTGCTCTTCTGACTTCTGCATTGCTTAAATTCTTTAGAAGAAAAACATTCCAGGAGCGTCCTATATGTTCAGGTATATGTGCATCATCATTTGCAAAGCCCCAGACAGGTCTGTCAGGCATTAAATATATCAGAAGACGGTCCCATAATATCTGGTCAAGTGGCCATCTGTTTCCCTGATTATAGACCTCCATACCCACAATTACCGGATAACGGGTATACAGGTCAACATACCAGCTATCAGGGTAATTATACCTGCCGGGATGAAAGAAAACCGCTATACCATCTTTTTTAGAAATGTTCTTCAAGGACTGTTCTATGTTTGCAGAAGGAATTGCATCACTGAAATAACTGCCAAGGTGGTGATGCAAAGAAAACTCATTTCCCTGAATTGCAAGCATCTTCATCTTTTCTGGATATCTGTCTTCAGAATTACCGAATTTATTTAAACTTTCCCAGGGAAATGTAGTTCTATTATGGTCGGTGATTGCAAGTATACTATATCCTTCTGCTTTGTATCTATCAATTACTTCGTGAGGTAATAAAATACCATCTGAATATTTCGTATGGGTATGCAGATTTCCATTATACTGTTTGAATTTATTCCATCTGACATTTTCATAAGGATTTTTTATATCCAGAGAAAATGCATATCTGGAAATAATAACTGTCAACAGGATAAGTAGTAAACCTCTTACATTTTTTTTCATTCTATACTCTTTCATAAAATTTGAAGTCATTTATAATTATAATCGGATTTCCTGGATAACACAAAAATCTATTATAATAAATACAGGAGATTTGGTTATATGAAGAAAAAGAAAAAAAGAAAAGATGATAAATTAACCCACTTTTTTATATTCCAGTTTTTTGTTGTGTTTTTCTATACCGTAAAGTTTATTCCATCTGTGCTATATCCTTTTTTAAGTCGTATTGCGGGACTCATTGCGTTTTATACTATGGGAGCCAGTAGAAAACTTATACTGAAGAATATGGATATTGCTTATGGAGATACTGTTGATAGAGAAAAGAAAAAGGATATAGCAAGGAAGTTATTTACGGGGATAGTATTGAGTTTATGTGAGTGTATACAGATAGCAAAATTGAAAGATGAACAGTTGCTTGATATGGTTGTATTTGAAGGGGAAGAAAACCTGAAAGATGCATTAGGTCAAAACCGTGGAGTTGTGGGTATCTCTCCTCATATGGGAAATTTCCCGCGACTTCAGGCAGTACTGGCAAAAAAAGGGTATCCTGCAACATATTTTTCAAGGCCTCCGTCAGGGAAACATCTGGCAAAACTTTTCAGGAAACTTATTGCATCAGAAAATGTCCCTCTGATATATGTCACTAACAGAAGACAGGCAATAATAGATGCTCACAGATGGGTTCAGAATAAAGGGATGCTTTGTTTTTATATTGACCAGCATGATAGTAAAGGTGTTGAGGTGGAATTTTTTGGGAAAAAGGTCTTTGCTCCTGCTGGGGCTGCAGCATTTGCAAGAAAATATGACTGTCCTGTTTTAGGACTTTTTACGTACAGGATGAGAAATGGCAGACAGAAAATAATTATAGAAGGGCCTTATCAACTTCAGAAAACAGACAATGCCGAAGAAGATATCAGGGTGAATACAGCATTTTTCCTGAAAAGGATTGAATATTACGTAAGATTATATCCGGAACACTGGTATTCCTGGCTGCACAAGAGATTTCCAGGCCTATATTGAAAGTAAAACCATCACCAGTGCTGTTATAATTCCTACCGAAAGGTTATCATTAACCTTCAAAGGCAAAACCTCCACAATAGAAGCAACTATCGCTCCTGTTATTAAGAGAAGTAAAGGAATATTCAGAAATGGATAGATAATTAAACCGATGATTAAATTAAAAAGCAAGCCACCTGCAAGTCCTTCAAGTGTCTTCCCCTCAAAAATTTCCCTTTTTCCATACCTTGTTCCTATAATCCCGCTTCCTGCATCCCCAAAAACAAGGAAAAATAGTGTCGCAATACTGATATCTTCAGGAAAGAACAGGATGATAAAAACAGCGAGGATGAAATATGTATCCCCTGTAAGTTTCCCCGTCTTTTCTCTGAAAATTCCCTTTCCTTTACCAATAATATATTCCCAGACAGCAGGATATTTCCATCTTTCATATTCCATAGCCAGAAGCAGGGTGAGAAAGAATGTTGCAAGTACAATAGGGATAAATGACCTACCCGTAATAAGATAGACAACAGGAAAAATAGACCCCATTATTATTCTGTAAAGTTTACGTTTTCCTATCTTCATTGTTTCTTACTTCTCAGGTCTCTTATAACATCAGGATTTACCAGCATTCCTGTGATAATAAGTAATACAGTAGATATGGATGTCTGTACAAAAACTGACATATTTATCCGCAGACCATAGGCAAAGAACAGACACACAAAATAAAAAAGGACGCAGGATAGCAGCACCTTTATGGAGCGGGGATTGGTCTTCTGAACAACAAACCAGAGGATAATAACGAGCGGGAAAAGTAAAGGCATAAGAAAGAGAATAATACCTCCTGTTGTAGCCGCTCCTTTACCTCCCTTGAAATGAAGAAAAATGGAATAACAATGGCCGAATATTACAGAGATACCAATAACTGTCAGGATTATTATATTGGTTATGCCGAGATTTTTAGCAAAAAACATAGGGATTACACCTTTCATAGTATCCCCGAGCCATACAATAACTCCCCACTTTTTACCCACACTTCTTGCTACATTGGCGGCACCCGGATTACCTGTCCCTATCTGACGGATATCCTTTCCTGTTAGAAATCTTGTGAAAAGGTATGCAAAAGAGACACTCCCAATGATATACCCACTAACCAGACATAGTAATATCTTCATCAGTTCTGTTATACCACTCTATTATTCTTTTCGTCAATCTTACATCTTATTTTACAGGCGGACAGGTTTACCGGTGCGTATTGATTCATGTGCCTTCAAAGTAACCGCAAGTGTCTTAACAGCATCTGCGTAATCTGACTTTACATATGAGCCATCTCCTTTTGCAACTGCCTTTATAAATGCTTTTTCTTCTTCAAGCATAGGGTCAATAGAAGAAATAGAGATGGTTTTCTTATTTCCTCTATCTACTGTAAGAGTATTCCCCTGATAGTCAAGTATTATCCCTTTACCCATAACCTCCACCCCACTGTTAAAGCCACTCCATAGCCAGGTACAGGTAAGATTTCCAATGTATCCATCTTTGAATTTTAAAAGGAGGGAGGACGCATCTTCCACATCATAGCCAGGATATATCTGATTGTTAATCCCCTCTACCTTATATGCAAAGACCTCTTCAACATCTCCGAGGAAGTATTGCATCATATTAACTATATGTGTCGCCTGTTCAACCAGCTGTCCACCTGAAAGTGACTTTGTAATAAGCCACTTATTCTTTCCCTCTCCTGGAACACCACCATAATATCTTCCTCTGGCAAAAGCAATCCTTTCTTTTGAAATAATCTCTCGTGCTTCCTCAACTACATCAAAATATCTAAGGACATATCCAACGCCTGTGATGAGACCTGCTGCCTTTACCTTTGATGAAATTTCCTCTGCCTTTGAAAGGTCAAGATGAACTGGCTTTTCTACAAAAAAGTGTATATTCTTTTCTATACACATCTCCTCCTGACCCTTATGGGCAAAAGGGGGAACACATATATAACAGGCATCCATCTTCACCTCTTCAAGCATCTTTTCAAACCCAGTATAGACCTTCCCTCCATATTTCTGTGCTGCCCTTTCCGCTTTTTCTTTTTCTATATCACACATTGCCACAAACTCCACATCTTCAATCTGTGCAAGCCGTTCCATATGCGCATTTGCTATACCACCACACCCGATAAATCCTATTTTTACTTTCATCGTTTCTCCTTTTTCGGTTTATCTTACACCAATTTGTTTTATAACTCAAATAAATTCCTCTTTGGCAGGGAAAGGCGGATGTGTTAAGATATAAGGGATGGAAGCAAAAAAGTTCAGGATAAAAGAAAATATACATCTGACGGAAAAACTTTATCTATTAGAACTGGAAGGGAATCTCAAAACATCTCCTTCTCCCGGTCAGTTTGTACATATCAAAATAGAGCCATTCTTCCTCAGAAGGCCTTTTTCAGTTGCGGGATATAGAGATAACTGCCTGAAATTGCTCTACAGAGTTGCTGGAAGGGCAACAGAAGCACTTACAGGAAAGCAAGCGGGAGAATTTATTGATGTTATAGGTCCTCTTGGAAATGGTTTCCCGGTAAGTGATAAATGGGAAAAAATATATCTTGCAGGAGGTGGAACAGGAATTGCCCCCCTGCTCTTTCTTTCAGAATTCTTAGTTAAAAAAGATATTACCTTTTTCTATGGAGCCAGAAGTATTGACTGTATTGCCTTCAATATTCTCACTTACGGTGTTAATTATATATTTTCTACTGATGATGGTTCATATGGACATAAAGGACTGCTACCAGATGTAATTAAAAGATACATAAAAAAAGATTGCCTGCCCGATGTAATATATGCAGGTGGTCCTTATGAAATGCTTAAAGCAATTGATAGAATCTCGCAAAATTATAAAATACCTGCGTTTGTATCAATGGAAAACAGGATGGCATGTGGAACAGGACTGTGTTATGGATGCGTAACAAAAATAAAAAATAAAAAGGGCTGGGAATATAAGAGGGTCTGTAAAGATGGCCCCGTATTTAGTTCAGAAGAGGTGCTATGGGAATGAAACCATTAGAAGTAAAGTTAGGCCGATTATCTCTTAAAACACCTGTGATTATGGCAAGTGGTATATTCAGTTACGGAGAGATAAACATAGATTATATTGATTATAAAAAGTTGGGTGCGATAATTACCAAAACCATAACATTTAATCCGAGAGAAGGAAACCCACAGCCCAGAATATGGGAGACACCTTCAGGGATGATAAACTGTGTGGGACTTCAGAATCCCGGTATAAAAGAATTTATAAAAAAGGGGCTTTATAATCTCAATATAGATGGAGTTAAAACCATTATAAGTATCTCCGGACAGAATCCAGATGAAATTAAAAAGATGACAGAAATGCTGGTAAAGAGAAATGTAGAAGCAATAGAACTAAATCTCTCCTGTCCCAACATAAACAGAGGAAATCTTATGGCATCTCAATCAACTGAAGCTACATACAGTTTTGTAAAGGCAGCAAAGGATGCAGGAGAAAAAATAACACTTATAGCGAAACTTTCACCTAATGTCACTGATATTACAGAAATAGCAACTGCGGCTGAAGAAGGTGGTGCGGATGTGTTAAACCTAATCAATACAATAAAAGCAATGGCTGTGGATATAGAAAATAATAGGGTTATTGAAGGGGGACTTTCCGGACCAGCCATAAAACCTGCTGGGCTTCGTGCTGTCTATGATACCTACAGAAAAGTACAGATACCAATTATAGGGACAGGCGGGATAACGACAGGACGGGATGCTATGGAATACATACTTACAGGTGCTTCAGCAGTGGGAATAGGAAGTGGGTTCTTCTCCAATCCATATCTTATAGATGAGATATATGAAACACTTACGGGGTTTTTGAAAGTAAACAAACTTAAAACAATCTCTGACGCCACAGGGCTTCTAAATGAAAAAAAAGATAAAGCAGCAGGAAAGAGAAAAAATTAATCCCTGGCAGGGATTTGTTATTATAAGTATTTCTGTATTTGTATTTCTGAGGTTTTTTGTTGACGGTCTCAGTTATCCTGGATTTAATTTTTTCTGGAATATATACTTTTTTTTACTTACTATATTACATATACTGATAAAAAAGAATGGATTTGATAACACAGACATTCTTCTCCTCTTTTACTTTGTCATATCCACAGTATCAACAGGTATCTCTCCTGTAAAAGGGACAGGGATTACTTTTAACACCCAGATACTTGCTTACTGGTGCATCTTCTTTTTAATAAAGAAAAATTTTATAACCAAGGAACAGAAAAAAGTTATTTTTATTACCATAATTATAAGTGGTTTACTGGTATCCATTTATGGTCTATATCAATACTTTGTGGGTTTTGAAGAGACAAGACAGTTTATATATTCCAGACCGGAACTTTTAAAAACACTACCTCCTACATTCATAGAAAGAATTATGAGTAACAGGGTTTTTGCCACATTTGTATATCCCAATGTATTTGCCGCATTTTTACTTTTTCTCATACCTCTTTCTTATTTTTATGCGTTTTCAAAAGAAAATACTATACTTAAATGGGCCGCAATACTGACGGTGATTCTTGCTTTCTGGAATATGTTTCTTACAAATTCAAGTGGAGGAATTTATATCCTTCTGTTTATATTACAGATAATGTTGCTGTTTTTGATATTTGATGAAAGAAAATTGAAAATAATCCTGCCTGTTATTATCATTCTTGAAATTGCCATTATGTACGGCGGATACATAACAGAAAAACTACCAAAGATGCTTTCTTTTATTGACAGAGTAAGATACTGGAATTCAGCAATAGCAATATTTAAAGAACATCCAGTATCAGGGGTAGGCGCAGAAAATTACAGATATTACTATACTAAATATAAACTACCGGAAACAATGGAAGCAAAACATCCTCATTCTATCTTATTTGCGTCTCTGGCTGAAACAGGACTGACAGGAACCTTCTCTCTCTTTGCTTTTCTGATAACAATTACTGTAACTCTTTTCAGGAAGGCAAGGGCATCGCCGTTAGAAGCAGGTCTGGCATTTTCTTTTCTGGCTTTTTTCCTTCATAATCTTATTGATTTTGATTTTATAAACCCCGCTGTTGCCATACTATTTTTTATAACAGGGGGGATTGCACTTAACGGACAGGAAAACAACAGGGAGATAAATCAGTATTCCTTGACAAGATGGCTTAATTTCCTTATCATATTTATAATTATTTTAACAGGAATAAACTATATAAGATACTCTCTTTCTCAGAAAGCAATCAATATGTCCGGAAGAGAAAGGGACATAAACAGCAAACTTTATTATATTGAAAGGGCATCCACATTGTATCCTTTGAACTTTGAAATATATGAGAAAAAAGGAGATATCTTTTATACTATTTTCACTGTGAAGGAAGACCCGGTTTATAGAGAGCAGGCAAAGATTGCGTATCAACAGGCAATTGCTTTAAATCCTTTACTGACAGGTGTTTATAGAAACCTTGCTTTTTTATATGAGGGTTCAGGCGACCATAAATCAGCAGAAAAGATGTATCTCAAACTTCTGGAAATCTATCCTAATAAAAAACAATTTAATGTTGAGGTAGCTATGTTTTATAAAAGAATTGGGAATGAAGCCAGTTTTAACCATTATTATGAAAGAAGCAAAAAACTCGTAGCAGTTACAATGGAAGAAAATCTGATTGTACAGGAATATATAAAATGGATAGAATCGCAGAAATAGAGACACGGAAAGGTGAAAAGACGCAATTTTTCAGGGTTGGTCAGGAATTAATGGACATTCAGAAGGGTGACCTGTGTATTGTGGAATTTACACAGGGAACTGTTGACTATGGGAAGGTGTATGACTTTATTGAAGGGAAAACACTTCTCAAGCCAACCATATCTGGAAAGGTATTAAGGAAGGGGACAGAAAAAGATATTGAAACTATAAAGGAAAACAGAGGAAAAACAGTGGAATGTATTGCTATCTGCAAAGAAAAGATAAAGACATATAAACTGCCGATGAAACTTATTGATGCAGAGTATTCTTTTGACCGAACAAAAATAACGTTTTATTACTGGTCTGAAAGCAGGATTGACTTCAGAAATCTTGTAAAGGAACTGGCAAAAATTTTTAACTGCCGGATAGAAATGCGACAGATAGGACTGAGAGATGAGGCAAAGATTAAGGGTGGATATGGAGTATGTGGCTATCCACTATGCTGTGCACAGTTTTTAAGAAGGTTTGATTCAATAACAATGCGGATGGTAAAAAACCAAAATCTACCTCTTGACATAAGCAAGATAACAGGACAATGTGGACGACTTTTATGCTGCTTAGGATATGAAGATGAACTTTATAAAAAAGAACTGGTAAAAAAGAGATGAAGATTTATATAACCACACCTATATATTATATAAACGCAGAGCCACATATAGGTCATGCATATACGACCATAGCGGCAGATACACTCGCCAGATTTTACAGAATGGCTGGCTATGATGTCTTTTTTCTCACAGGCACGGATGAACACGGACAGAAGATATATGAAGCGGCTAAAAAACAAAATATAACCATAAAAGAACTTGTTGATAGAAACTCTGAAATTTATAAAAAACTATGGGATATGCTGAATATATCCTACACGAGATTTATAAGAACTACTGAACCAGAACACGAAGAGACAGTCAGAAAGATATTTACTAAACTCCTTGAAAAAGGGGACCTGTATAAAGGAGAATATGAGGGTTATTACTGTACCCCCTGTGAAAGTTATGCAATACCTGAGGATGAGAAAAGTCCACTCTGCCCTGACTGTAAGAGACCTATGAGCAAAATTTCAGAACCATCATATTTTTTCCGTATGTCAAAATATGCAAAACAACTTGAAAAATATATTGAAGAGAATGACTTTGTGAAACCGGACTTCAGAAAAAATGAGGTTATTAACTTTATCAGGGCGGGACTGTATGATGTAAGTATTACAAGAAAGAATGTTGAATGGGGAATCTCTTCTCCTACACCTGAAAACTATACAATTTACGTATGGTTTGATGCCCTTATAAATTATCTGAGCGGCATTGGATATCTTCAAAATGATACCAGGTTTTTAAAGTACTGGCCGCCCGATGTGCAGTTTATAGGAAAGGATATTATAAGATTTCATCATATTATATGGCCCTGCTTATTGCTCGCTCTTGACCTGCCACTTCCAAAGACCATATTTGCACATGGCTGGTGGACATCAGGTAAAGACAAAATTTCAAAATCAAAGGGAAATATTGTTTCCCCACAAAAAATTGTGGAGGAATATGGATTGGACCCTTTAAGATATTTTCTTTTAAGAGAAGTTTCTTTTGGACTTGATGGCGAATATTCAGAAGAAGGTTTCAAAAAAAGGTACAACAGTGACCTTGTTAATGACCTGGGTAATCTTGTAAACAGAACCCTTAACCTTGTAGAAACAAAAATGTCAGGAAGAATAGGTAATCAAACACCAAAAACAACACTTGTAAAACTTGCGATTTCTGTGTTTGAAGAGTATCAGAAAAAAATGAAGGCAATTGCTTTTTCTGAAGCACTTGAAGAGATATGGAAACTTGTATCTTATCTTAACAGATTTCTTGATGAAGAAGCACCCTGGCGAGAGGGTTGTAATAATGTAAGAGAGATACTTTACAGTACTGTCTACGGAATCCGTATTGTTTCAATAATGCTTGCTCCTTTCATTCCTGCATCTTCTTTAAGGATATGGCAGATGCTGGGCTTTGATGGGGACCCGGAGATGGGAGGGTTCAAACTGTTAAAGCAAGAGATACCGGAAGGTATAAAAATAAAAAAAAGGGAGATACTTTTCCCGAGGAAAAAATGATGAAACCGCTATATAAAAGATTTGTTCTGAAACTTTCAGGAGAGGCGCTGCAGGGAGAACAGAAATTTGGCATTAATTCAGAAGCAATTATCTCAATCGCGAAAGAAATAAAAGATGTCTGGCAGTTAGGATGTGAAATAGGTATAGTGCTGGGTGCTGGAAACATCTATAGAGGAAATACCAGGGACAGAAAAATTATAGACCCTGTAACAGCCGACTATATGGGAATGTTAGCAACAGTTATTAATGGTCTTGCACTGCAGAACACACTTGAAAAATTAGGGCTTGAAACACGGGTCCAGAGTGCCTTTGATATGAAACAGTTCTGTGAGATGTATATCAGAAGAAGAGCTATAAGGCACCTTGAGAAAAAAAGGATTGTAATCTTTGTTGGTGGAACAGGGAATCCCTATTTTACAACTGATACTGCTGCTGCTTTAAAAGCAATAGAAATCGGAGCAGAGGTTATATTAAAAGCAACAAAGGTAGATGGAATTTACTCGGCAGACCCTAATTTAGACCCTTCAGCTAAAAGATATAACGTTCTTTCTTATATGGAGGTGCTGCAAAAACGGCTCAAGATAATGGACAGTTCCGCAATCTCTTTATGTATGGATAATCACATTCCCATTGTTGTTTTCAATCTTTTCAGAAAAGGAAATTTGAAAAAGATAGTAATGGGTAAAGGTATAAAAACAACAGTAAAGGAGTAAGGAGGGTATGCTATGAAAGGAAAGATATTCAGTGAAGCTGAAAAAAAGATGGAAGGAGTTGTGAATTTTTTCAAAAAGGAAATCGGCACTTTAAGGGCAGGGAGAGCATCTATCTCTCTTCTTGAAGGGATTACAGTAGAATACTACGGTTCAAAAATGCCTATCAGTCAGATTGCTACAATAACAATTCCTCAGCCACAGTTAATTGTGATACAGCCATGGGATAAGAATATGCTTCAGGAAATAACAAAAGCAATACAGAGCAGCAACATAGGTCTCAATCCAATTCCAGATGCAAATGTTATACGAGTCCCTGTTCCTCCTATAAGTGAGGAAAGAAGGCAGGAACTTGTAAAAATTCTCCACAGGATGGGAGAAGAAGCAAAGGTTGAAATCAGAGAGATAAGACGTAAAGGAAATGAAGAGTTAAAAAAGGCGGAAAAGGATAAAATGATAACCGAAGATGATATGCACAAAGGGATTGAAGAGATACAGGAGATAACGGATAAATTCATAAAGGAAATAGATAAAAGGATAGAAGAAAAAAGTAAAGAAATAATGGAAGGGTAATGAAAAATTTTGTAATAGCAATAGACGGTCCTGCAGGTGCAGGAAAAAGCACGGTTGCAAGATATGTTGCTAAAAAATTGGGATTTTTATATGTGGATACAGGTGCAATGTACCGCGCACTTACATTGAAAGCCATTAATGAAAAAATCCCTTTTTCTGATGAAAAAAAATTAATTGAAATGGCAAAAAACACAGAGATAGAATTACAGGATAATAATACTGGCTACAGGGTATTACTTGACGGAAAGGATGTCAGCGAAGCAATCAGAACAGAAGAGGTAAGCAAGGGCACACATTTTATCGCTTCTATCCTTCCTATCAGGGAGATATTGTGGAGAATGCAGAGGCAATTAAGAGAAAAGTATGATATTGTTATGGAAGGCAGGGATATCGGAAGCAAGGTTTTTCCTGATGCTCAATTAAAAATTTTCCTTGATGCCAGTGTAAAAGAACGTGCAAAGAGAAGGTATCTCCAGTTAAAAGAAATGGGAATTGAAGGTGATTTAATAACTATAGAGAAAGAGATAATAGAAAGGGATGAGAAGGACAAAAAAAGAAGCATCTCACCACTGGTAAGGCATCCGGATGCCTTTTATATTGATACAACAGGAATGACTATTGAAGAAGTTATTGAGAGAATTATTAATCTTTATAACCAGGTTGTTAAAAAATCTCCTGATTATAATCCCAGAGTAAAAGCATAAACCTGTCTTTTATTTTCATGTGTTGAGTTCACAAGCAGGATATCTCCCCGAGGACTCCAGTGTGGATGTAAATCACATCTCCAGTAAGATAATGGCGTATAATACTCTGAGGGTTCGTATAGTTGGGCCAGTGGTAAAACAGCATCTGTTTTCATATCCACAAGATATAACCCCTGATTACCTATGCTGTCCGGATATGTGTCCATCGCCATATATCTACCATCAGGAGAAAACGTCCCATGCCCATCTTCAAAAAGACCTTTTCCAATTAGACGATAGTCCTGTTTCCCAACTGTAAAGATTACAGGTCCCCATCTTTTCCCCTGATATGCAGCTGTCACCATAAGTATGTCTTTTGAATACCAATCATAGTGTGAACCACCCCACTTCCAAGGTTCTGGAAAACAGGGGGAAAGATTTTTACCATCAGAATCCACAGTAAGGGAAGCAGTAAAAATACCTGTTTTGATGCTTTCTCTAATCCTTGCAAGAAAGAATATACGGGAACCATCTTTATTGAAAAGAGTATGGGCAAACCACATAAGCGCCTTTTTATTCTTAATATCCGGTTTACCGATGAGTTTTTTAACTTCCGCAATTGATACTATAAGGGCTGATGTGTTTTTTTGTAAATCAACTATATAGAGTCCATCATCATCAGGAAAAGGTATATCTGCACGGGAGTCCTCTCCTTCCCCATCATAACCATAATCAGGTCTTGTAAGACGGCGCCTTGAATAATTTAAACTCACTGCCTTCTTTCCTTCAGGAGAAATAGAACTGACAGGGCGACAGATTATCCTCTCTTTTCCTGAATGGATATTAATAATACGAGCAACATTTTTCCCCTCTATGAAGTCATTGAAGATAATCTCTGAATCAGGAGCCGTGGGAAGCCAGTGCGCCATACATCCTTCCTGAAAATTCCACGCTCTCGTCTGTGAAAGAGAGTGAAACTTCGCTGTTTCTATATCAACAATACCTATGGTAGCCACATCATTATGAAGAGGTAGAGAATATTTAATATTGGTAGCGAGCACCACCACATATTTCTGAGAAGCACTAAAAGGATTTATTCCATAGTAGTTTGCTACAAAATACTCCTGTTTCATATCCGTTATTCTTTTCATGCTGGATACGACAGGAAATTTTATAGTTCTGACTGCCATTTTCAGTGTATCAAATATATCTTGAAGCCAGTTTGAGTTTTGTCTGTGTTTCTCCGCCGTTTATAAGGTATAGAAGAGGCACAGGTCTGTCAACTCCTTCTATAAAGGAAGGCCGTGCCTGCCAGGGAGTAACAGACAGAACACTGGTGAAGTCCATCCAGTATTCCAGACGTGCTGGCTTAAGGTTCCATATCATATGGAAATGGTTCGCCGGGGCGAACTGTTTATATTCAAGCATTGTAGCATACTCAGGGACAACAAATGTATGTGGCCAGGTAGATGTGGATGTTCTGCAGACAGCATCAGAAAGTTTAGAAGGAAGGTCTACCGTCTCTGCCTCATCCCATATAAAAGAGAACAGTCCTGTAATGCTGCTATAAGCCATTCTACCTGCCACACCTTTTATACCACCAGGAGAGACAAATGTTACAGAATTCCCGAGCCCCGGAAAATATCCTTCATCTGCAATAGGAAAAGAAACCCTTGACATAATCTCTTCTATAGATGCACCGGGTTTTGCTGACCAGTCAAAAGCAGCACTACCAGAATTATCACCATCCACAAAACCTTTCTTTTCCCATACTGTCTCACCTGTCAGTTTTACTCCCACCTTTTCAGCAAGTTCCTTTATTTCCCATGGTTCCCACACTTTCCTGAAGTCCATAAAGAGAGGGGGATTACCACCTGTAAGATAGGTGAAAAAGAGCATTGTTAATAATCCCTGAACATCTGCTTCTGTAGCATAAGGCACGGGTGACTTTTTTCCATTATGGTCAAAAGTAGAATTAAAAAGCGACTCCATAACATCTGCTACAGGGAGTGGAATACCCCTTAAATCAGAACCCCACTCTAACTGGCTCATAAAACCACCACCAACAGCATTAAGGTCTTTCATAATATCCCTCACTATTAGATACATTGCAAGGGACGCATTAAATCTTTCACTATCTTCTTCATTCCTTATCTCTATTCTTCCTTTACAGTGTCTTTCAAGCCAGTTCCTCAATTCTTTCAGTTCGCTCTGTTTATATGCTTTCTTCTGTAACATATCCGCAAGCAGTTTCATATCAAGCCGTGTTATCTCTATCCCGAAGATTTTTCTGGTCGGGATAATATGGGCAAGCGCTGTCTCCATCCCCATTGAGTCATGGCCAAATATAACCACGCGTCTGCCCTGCAGTGCCTTAAATGTCAGTGCTGCATAACACCAGTCAATAAGGGATTCAGCGGTGCTTTCAGTCATAACAGGATTCTGCCCTGTGTCAGGCCAGGTACCTATATTTATATGGATGAGTTTTCCATACTGGGAAACAGCACCACTACAGGCATGGGTATATACAACGCCTGGCTTTGGACCACTATTCCCGCAGGTAAGGTTAATCGGTGTATCTGATGGAAACTGCTGAATAAAGGATATAAGTGTCAGTTGAGGAAAAGCCCAGGTATCCGGTAAACCTACAAGGATATTTACCTTTGCATCTTTAAACTGGGCAGCAACAATATCTGCCTGTTTCTCCCCATCTATAAGGACATCACTGTAAACAACCTTTACTGGAGAACCATCTGGCTTTTTAATTTTACCGGAGAGAATCTCCGCAGTTATCTTCACTATATTCACCGCTCTTTCTCTGGATTGTTTATCAATTCGTGGGTCACAAGGAGCAAAAACACCTATTACACATTCACCCGGCTCTATTTCTTTCATAACTTCCAATCTCACAGGTTTCATTTTTGTCCCCCCTGTAATTTTACTTTACAGTCACAATTTTTTTGGTCTACCGATTGCCTGTTTCCTGCTTAACTTTGCTCTACCCTGTTCATCAAAACCTAAAAACTTCACAGGAATTATATCTCCTTCTTTTATTACATCCTCAACCCTGTTCACACGGTGAGGCGCCAATTCTGAAATATGAACCAGGCCTTCTTTTCCGGGTAAAAACTGTACAAAAGCACCGAAACTCATTATCTTTACCACCTTACCTTCGTAAATCCTGCCTGGTTCGGGTTCTTCCGTAAGAGCTCTTATCATATCCGCTGCTTCTTCACAGGCACGACTATCGGGGGAGTATATCCTGACATTTCCATCGTCAGAGATGTCTATCTCCGTCCCTGTATCTTCTATAATCTTTTTTATTGTCTTCCCGCCGGGTCCAATCACCAGTCCTATCTTGTCTGTTTTAATCTTCAGTGTGATTATTCTGGGAGCATATCTGGATATGGTAGGACGGGGTTCTTTAATGGTTTCATACATCTTTTTCAAAATCTCTTTTCTTGCCATTTTTGACTGATATAACGCTTTTTCCATTACATCAAGTGTTAAGCCAGTCTCTTTCACGTCCATCTGGAAGCCGGTAATACCTGTCTCTGTCCCTGCTATTTTTAAGTCAAGATTGCCGTAATGGTCCTCCTCACCTGCTATATCTGTCAGAAGAACATATTTATCTTTTTCTTTTATCATTCCTACTGAAATACCTGCTACATGTTTCTTAACCGGAACACCTGCATCCATCAAAGCGAGGCTACCCGCACAAACAGTTGCCATAGAAGAAGACCCGTTGGACTCAAGAATCTCAGCAACAATCCTTATAGTATAAGAAAACTCTTCCTCAGGAGGGATAAAAAGTTCCAGTGACCTGGCAGCAAGGGCCCCATGCCCTATCTCGCGGCGGGAAGCACCTCTTAAAGGTGCAACCTCCCCTACCGAAAAAGGTGGGAAATTATAGTGAACCATAAACCTCTTGGTCATCTCTTCATGAAGGCCTTCTATTATCTGTTCATCCCTGCTGGTACCAAGTGTCACAGAGGCAAGACACTGTGTCTGACCCCTTGTAAAAAGAGCAGAGCCATGTGTTCTTGGCAGAAGCCCAACAACGCATTCTAAAGGCCTTATTTCCAGGGGGTTCCTTCCATCAAGCCGTCTACCTGTACTCACTATCAACCTTCTTATATTAGTTTCAAGTGCCTTTTCAAATACCTTCTTTGCCTCTTCTTTCTTCTCATCAGGAAAGGAAAGAAGGAATTCTTCTGCCATTGTGTTATAAAACTCTATTCTTGCTTTCTTTTCAGGAAACTCATACGCTTTTTCTATCCTTTCCGAAATAAAGTTATATGCTTTCCTC
>Ga0209204_1001149_pt1 | contig 25731 bp, 16 predicted proteins | sample AD_JPNMR2_MetaG_FD_184425 | JGI IMG/M metagenome (GOLD analysis project Ga0209204, IMG submission 184425) | Active sludge microbial communities of municipal wastewater-treating anaerobic digesters from Japan - AD_JPNMR2_MetaG (SPAdes) (version 2) | ecosystem: Engineered > Bioreactor > Anaerobic...
AGCATCTATTATCTGTTAATATTCTTAATTTCCTCAGTTATTATCTACCACTACCAATATCTCAAAACCCTCCCCCCTGAAAAAGAACAAACAGCATAAAAAGCACTTATCTCGCAATAAATATACAATAGAATTATTTATTAAAAATTGTGCGAAAAATATTGAAAAAGGTTATGCATTGTGCTATAGTTATATTATCAAATGAGTTACTAAGTTAATACATTGTTTTTTGGGGTGGGTTAAGCTTACCTTAAAGACACTCTTATTGGCTGAGGGCTCATTACAGTGTAGTTTTATAAAAGTATAATCATAAATGAATTTTTTTAATATGAATATTATGCAGGAGACGTAATATGAATACTAAAAAATTAAAATTTAATGCTTATTTTTTTTATTTTCTTTTTATCAGTTTTTTATTTTCATTGCTATATAGTTTTGATGGATATGCCGTAATACAAATAAGTAGTATTGAGGATTTACAGAAGATAGGTAATGATGTAAATTATCCTTTGAATGAGGAATATCAATTATCTAAAGATATAGACGCAAGTGATACAAGTAGTTGGAATGGAGGTATGGGGTTTGTCCCGATAGGAACCGAGGTAAATCCTTTTACAGGCAAATTTGATGGTAATGGATATAAGGTTCGTAATCTGTATATAAATCGTTCTTCACAGGATTATGTTGGTTTGTTTGGAAGAATCTCATCTTCTGGTGAAGTATTCAATTTAGGCTTAAAAGATATTCAAATAAGTGGTGGATATATTGTTGGAGGTTTAGTAGGATATAATGAAGGAATAATAACGAAAAGTTATGCAATAGGAACTGTATCTGGTTTAGGGGATTATATCGCTGTTTTGGTAGGTTATAATGGGGGCACAGTAGAGACATGTTATAGTTCTGGTTCTGGAACAGGTTCTTATGGAAGTGGAGGATTGGTGGGAGGAAATATAGGTACTATTTCTCAGTGTTATTCCCATGCTAATGTAAATGGAACTTGGGCCGTTGGTGGTTTGGTAGGATATAACTACGGGTCGCTATTAGAAAGTTATTCTAAAGGTACAGTATCAGGGAGTGAAGATATCGGTGGATTATTAGGTTATTATGATGGTGGAACATTAACTTCGTGCTATTGGGATATGGAGAGTTCTGGATTGAATCATTCTGCAGGGGGTGAAGGGAAAACTACTATAGAAATGGAACAAAAATCAACTTTTGTGGATTGGGATTTTGAACATGTTTGGGGAATAAAGAATTATTTCTCCTATCCTTATTTTTTATGGCAGTATGCGGTCCCGGATGTAGAAGGAATGGATGAAGATACAGCAAAGAATGAAATTACCTCTGCAGGTTTAACAGTAGGAACTATCACAGTTGAATGTAGCGAGACAGTCCCTATTGGAAAAGTCATCAGTCAAAGTCCGAATCCCAGAGAACAAGTGGAACCAGGCACATCTATAAATTTTGTTTTATCAGGTATTTGTATTAACAATATAGAAGATTTACAAAAGATAGGAAATGATGTAGATTTTCCTTTAAATGGGAATTATGTTCTTACACAGGATATTAACGCAGATGTTACATTAGGTTGGAATGGTGGTGCAGGTTTTATACCTATAGGGACAAGTGCAAATCCCTTTAATGGTAGGTTTAATGGGAAGAGATATAAAATTCACCATTTATTTATTAACCGTCCATCTGAAGATAGTGTTGGTTTATTTTCTTATGTTGGCAGTAGTGGCAAAATTTATGATATGGGTTTAGAAATTAATTTTAGTATATCAGGAGGGACGTTTTGTGCCGCTTTAGTGGCCAATTGTAGTGGCTTAATAGAGCGTTGTTATGCAGTAGGCACTGTAATAGGGGGTAATTATTCAGGGGGGGTGGTTGGCTGGAATAGTGGTATTGTATCACAAAGTTATGCTAATGTGTCAGTTACTGGAAATTGGGCTGTTGGAGGATTAATTGGGTATAACACTTATGAAGTAAAAAAAAGTTATGCTATAGGTTCGGTAAACGGTAATGATAATGTAGGTGGACTGGTTGGTTATAATATCGAAGAAATAGATGAATGTTATTCCAGAGGTTCTGTGACAGGATCAACTTCTGTTGGAGGTTTGGTGGGTACTAATATAGGTTATGTCAGTTCCAGTTATTGGGATATAAATACATCAGGGCAGAATAATTCTACAGGAGGTATCGGCAAAACGACAGAAGAAATGAAGCGACAAGCCACTTTTACAGGGTGGGATTTTGTAAATGTATGGGGAATTGAAGAGGATGAAACTTATCCTTATTTACTATGGCAGTATCTAATTCCCGATGTTACAGGTATGCTAAGAACCTCAGCTGAGAATGTACTAACAAATGCAGGTTTTACAATCGGAACCATTACTGGACAATGTGGAACCATTATTTGTAACAAAGTAATAAGTCAGAATCCTTCCGCTGGAACAGTTGGAAGACCAGGTATGTCAGTAGATCTAACAATTTCTGTAAAATGTATAACCAGTTTAGCAGATTTAGAAAAAATAGGAAATGACCCCGAATATCCCCTCGATGGGGAATATGCCCTGGGAGAAGATATTGATGCAAGTAGTACAATAGAACAAAATTTATGGTCTGGGTTTTCCCCTATAGGAACTGCAAGCAGTCCATTTACCGGAAAGTTTTATGGTAATGGATATAAAATCTATCATTTATACATTAATCGGCCATCACAAAGTTATGTCGGATTATTTGGATATATTGAAACGGGTGGAGAAGTTCATGACCTGTTCATAGAAGATTCCTGGGTTTCAGGAAGGAATCAAGTAGGTATCCTTGCTGGATATAATAAAGGAACAATAAGTCGGTGTTATACAACAGGCTCAGTTGCAGGTGCTAATGATATTGGAGGGTTAATTGGAAGTAATGCAGGGAATTTGTCAAAAAGCTATTTTTCAGGCTTTGTTACTGGATATAATTGTGTTGGCGGGTTATTAGGACGAAATGAACAGAAAACGGTGTCTCAATGTTTTGCAGAGGGAGAGGTATCCGGTGGAACAACTGTTGGTGGACTTATTGGTTTCATCACTACAGGGACAGTTGAACAATCTTATTCTACCGCTTTGGTTCAAGGAAACGGAAATGTTGGCGGTTTAGTAGGTATAAACGGGGGAACGGTAAATTCAAGTTACTGGGACATAAATACCTCGGGACAGAGTGCTTCTGCAGGAGGTATAGGTAAAACCACAGAAGAAATGCAACAACAATCAACTTTCACAGGATGGGATTTTAGTAATACATGGAGCATAATAGATAATGAATCATATCCGTATCTATTAGATTTAGGGGAGACGAAACCCATTACTCCGCGAGTAGAAAAAGAAATAAGTTCTGCAAACGAATTTAACCAAATTGGATATGATTGGAATTATCCCTGGAATGGGATTTATACACTAACTACAGATATAGATTGCAAAGATTTGTTTGTTTTCATTCCTAAAAAGACATTTGCAGGCAAACTTGATGGGAAAAGGCATACAATTCAAAATCTGTATATAGTGAGTGAATTGTTTGAGAGTGAGTATAGAAGTGTATTTGGTGTAGTTTTCGGTGAGGTGAATAATGTAAAGTTAGAAATAAGTCATTTAGAGGGGAATAACCCTACCGGTGGTTTAGCGTGTATTAATTACGGAAATATTTTCAATTGCTATATTGAAGGTCCTATCTCAGGAAATGACAATGTCGGTGGCGTAGTCGGTATCAATTATGGTTCTATTTTACAATGTTATAAAGCAGGTTCTGTTACTGGGGATACTTATGTTGGAGGACTTGTTGGTGATAATTATGGGGTGATACAAGAAAGTTTTTCTATGGGTTCTGTGTCTGGTGAAAGTTACATTGGAGGTTTGGCAGGAAACAATTCGGGGAACATTATAAACTGTTTTACTACTGCTTCTGTAACAGGGACTGACCATGTGGCTGGACTCGTAAGTTACAATGAAGGCACAATCCAATATTGTTATTCAACAGGTGCTGTTATTGGAACTACAATTGTGGGTGGATTGATAGGTGTAAATATAAATACTGTAAGTTCGAGTTACTGGGATATAGAGACTTCCGGGCAAACGGAATCTATGGGAGGGGAAGGAAAAACAACAGAAGAAATGATGCAACAGTCAACCTTTGTGGGTTGGGATTTTATGAATATATGGGGAATTGTTGAAGATTCATTATATCCTTACCTTTCATGGAGATATATTGTCCCGGATGTTACAGGTAAGGAACCGGCTACTGCAGAAGATGAGATTATATTGGAAGGGTTTCAAATAGGAATGATAGATTATCAATGTGATGTACTGGAAACAAATGGAAAAGTTATTAGTCAAAGTCCCTCAGGTGGTTCTCGTGTTACTCCTAATAGCACTGTGAATATTGTAGTTTCGGTAATTTGTATAAATAGTATTGAGGAATTACAAAAGATTGGAAATGACCCGAATTACCCTTCTGATGCTAACTACATATTAGAGCATGATATTGATGCCAGTGATACAATAAATTGGAATGATGGAATGGGTTTTATTCCCTTATGTAGTTCAGATAATGGATTTACAGGAAAATTCAATGGAAATAATTACAAAATAACAAATCTGTATATTAATCGTTATAAATATGAAGGAGGTTATAGTGGATTGTTTTTAAAAGTCGGTTCAGGTGGGGAAATTCAAAATGTGTATATTGAGAATGCCTGGGTTACAGGAGATGAAGGTGTCGGAGGTTTAGTAGGTTATAATCAAGGAAGAATCACAAAAAGTAAACTAAAAGGGGCTGTAATAGGTAGGAATTTCATAGGAGGTTTGGTTGGGATAAATAGTTCTGATTCTATTGTAGAATTATGTAATACGGAAGGGTCTGCCTCGGGGTATATATATATAGGCGGTTTGGTGGGTTCAAATTCCGGAGTAATATCTCAATGTTACTCAACGGACTTAGTAGTGGGTGGTGGATACAGAATTGGTGGAATTGCAGGCTCAAATTACAAAGATATTGTAAAGAGTTATGCTTCAGGTTCTGTTTCTGGTAATTCAGCTGTAGGTGGATTAGTAGGAGAAATTCATGCTTACGCTAAATTGGAGCAAAGTTATTCTTCGGGATTTGTAACCGGAAATATTTGTATAGGTGGTCTTGTTGGTCAAGTAGATGATACGGCTCAAGTAAGCCAGTGTTACTCTGTTTGTGTAGTTAGCGGGACAAGCTATATTGGTGGTTTAATAGGTAGCAATTCAGGTTCCGTGAATGCAAGTTACTGGGATATAGAAGTCTCAGGGCAAACTATGTCTGATGGTGGAGAAGGGAGGACTACTATGGAAATGAAACAACAAGAAACCTTTGATGGATGGGATTTCGTAGATGTGTGGACAAATATAGAAAACATTTCGTATCCTTATTTTCAAATATTAGGAGAAACTCAATCTCCTACCACAAGAGAAGAAAAAGAAATATGGACTTTAGATGAGTTAAAAGACATCGGGAGGAATTGGGACTATCCCTTTGATGCACATTACACTTTAATGGCAGATATAGATGCAACAGATACTATAAACTGGGATGATGGAAAAGGATTTAAGCCTATAATTTGTTTCTCAGGGATATTTGATGGTAATGGACATATAATAAAAAATTTATATATAAAGCGAGAGGAGGAGGAGGTAAGCTTGTTTGGTTACTCTACAGGGATAATTCAAAATTTAGGGTTGGAGAACACCTGGATCTATGGTGGATATATTGTAGGGACACTGTTATCTTTTAATTTAGGACTTGTTACTCGTTGTTATAGTACAGGTTATGTAGGTGGGGATTACGGAGTTGGAGGTCTTGTAACTGTTAATTATCAAAATTGTGGAACAATAGATAAATGTTATTCATCGTGTAGGGTAGAGATAGATTCTGACTATGGAGGAGGTTTAGTGGCTGAGAATGATTATTCTATAACACAGTGTTTTGCAACAGGAAATGTATCAGGATCGAAATACATAGGTGGACTTGTAGGAAGTAATTACGCGGATATTTTAAATAGTTATGCAACAGGTACGGTTTCTGGAGAAAGTAGGGTAGGTGGGTTTATTGGAATAACCGAAACTTTTGTATCAATTAAGTGCAATTATTCTGTTGGTTTTGTATCAGGAGGTTCAAATTATATTGGGGGGTTTGTGGGGGAAAATAGATATCCATCGGGTGGAATAGAAAATTGTTTCTGGGATATAGAAAGTTCTGGACAAAATAGTTCAGATGGCGGAGAGGGAAAAACGACATTGGAGATGCAACAACAATCTACTTATGTTAATTGGGATTTTACAGATGTATGGGGAATTACAGAAGGTCAGACATACCCATATTTATTATGGCTGGGGAACCCATTAATTTCATGTCCTGATGTAGTAGGTGTTAGTCAAAATGATGCGGAGATTACCATTACAGAAGCAGGCTTAACAGTAGGTGCAATCATCGAAGAATGTTCTTCATCACCTATTGGGATTGTAATAAAACAAACTCCAGAGTCTGGCCAATACCTTGCTCCGGGAAGTGTAGTTTATATAACTGTATCTACCGGCCCCTGTGGAGAAGGAACCTCAGAAGGGGAAGGAACCTCAGAAGGGGAAGGAGCCTTAGAAGGAGAAGGAGCCTTAGAAGGAGAAGGAACCTCAGAAGGGATAGCAGAAGGAAACATAGAGGGTACAGTAGAAGGGGAAGGAACTCCGGAAGGCATAGCCGAAGGTCCCCTGGAGGGAACAATAGAAGGAACTTCTGAAGGTGAAGGAAGTTCCGAAGGTAGCACAGAAGGCTCAGTGGAAGGAGAAAAACCACCACATAGTTCAGACCTGAATGGCGATTGGCAGATAAACTTGTCCGAACTACTTCGTGTGGTTCAATTCTTCAATTATTTAGGGTATCATTGTGCTTTACCTGGAGAAGAAACCGATGAGGGATATATGCCGGGATTTGATGGAGATAAAAATTGTCAACCCCATAGTTCGGATTATAAACCACAGGATTGGGTAATTAGTTTGAGTGAACTATTGCGATTAGTTCAATTCTTCAACTTCAATGGCTACCATCCCTGCCCTGATGGCGAAGACGGTTACTGCCCCGGGATTTAAAATAAACTTGACGATTTAGATGTTTTAAAATTAGAGTTTGTCCCAAGCCTAAGAATGTATCATTCATTTATAATTTCTCTTCTCTTATGTTTCAAGAAGATAAATGTCCAGAATACAAAAAGCGGATTTTTTGATTGCATTTTTTTATATTTGTCTAATTTTTGTGTATGGCAAAACATGTATATAGAAACAGAATGAGTTACTGGAACCGTTGAAGGTTTAAAAAGGAGAAATGAGTTATATTTTTGTTAAAATGTGAAGGAAATTTTAAGATATATACAAGAAGGAAAATGATATGGGTTTAGATGTGAATGATTTGTTTCATTTATTTACAAAGGTTCAGGATGATCTATACTATTTTGCTAAGAAGGCAAAACAGGGAGGTGAAAAAATAGCGGGCTTTTTATGTACGTATTCTCCGCAGGAGTTGTTTCATGCAGGAGGATATTTCCCTGTTCGTGTTATAGGTGGGGAAGGAGGCACACCGTTAGCAGACCAATGGCTACAACCATATGCGTGTAGTTTCGCTAAGAGCGTACTCAATTTAGGGCTAACGGGCGATTTCTCCTTTTTAGATTTAGTCGTGTTTAGTCATACATGTGATACGATGCAAAATCTGGCAGAGGTATGGAGAAGACGAGTAGAGGGAATTCCTGTTATTATTGTGTCTACTCCTAATTTAAATGCGGGAGAAATTGCACTTACTTATTTGAAGCGTGAATTAGTCCGAGTAAAAGAAGAAGTTGAAAGAATCTCAGGAGATAAAATAACAGATGAAAGACTTTTAGAAAGTATGAGGCTTTACGAACGACATAGAAATAATATGAACCGCTTATATCAATTAAGACAGGCAAATCCTTCGCTAATGACAGGGACGGAGATGTTTGTAGTGGTTCTTTCTTCTTTCTTGATGAAGAAGGAGGAACACAATACATTGTTGGAAGATTTAATTAAAACGTTGGAAAATGTACCTCCTCAGGAGATAAAGAGACCTCGTATTTTAGTTGGTGGTAGCGTTTGTCAAGCACAAGGATTTATCCAGTCTATAGAAGCAGTGGGTGCTTTAGTTTGCAACGATGATTTGTGTATGGGGTCAAGGTCTTATGTCCTCCCACCTGTACCACAAGGAGAACCCATTGATATGTTAGCACAAATGTATCTTTCCCGTATACCTTGTCCTGCGTTTCATAAACCTGGCTATGACCCTGCGGAGATTTATATTGAGAAGGTAAAGGCAGGAAACATTGATGGTGTAATATTTCTTCAAACAAAATTCTGCGACCCGTATGCTTTTAACTACCCATACCTCCGTAAAAGGTTGGAACAAGAAGGTATCCCCAGTCTACTTCTTGAAGTAGAACAAAATCAGCCTGTTCCAGAGGCATTCCGTACACGGGTCGAAGCATTTGTTGAAACTTTAAATAATAGGTAATGTGTTTCAGCCATGAGCGATTATTTCGTAATAGGACTTGATATAGGCTCCGCAACCGCAAAAGCGGTACTTGTTGATAATGAAGGGAAAAAATGTGCCTATGCAGTTCGCCCTACAGGGGGAAGATTAGTTCAGTCTGCTGAGGATGTGAAGAAGGAAGTGCTATCTAAAACTGGTGTAGTAGAAGAATCGGTTAAAGCGATAATTACCACAGGCTATGGCAGAGATATTGTTCAGAATAAAACAAAAAGTTTGACAGAAATTACGTGTCATGCCAAAGGTGCGTATATAACAATGCCCGATATTCGGTTTGTAATTGACATTGGTGGTCAGGACTCGAAAGCAATTTTGCTTGAATCTGATGGGCAAGTGGGTCGTTTTGAAATGAATGATAAATGTGCCGCAGGAACAGGTCGTTTTTTAGAAGTAATGGCACGAACACTTGGAATCCATCTGGATGAAATGGGGGATATGGCACTTCGCTCTGAGAAATGTTCTAAAATTTCCTCTACATGTACAGTTTTTGCAGAAAGTGAGGTTATTTCATTGCTGGCTCAAGGGGAAGAGATACCATCGGTTGTCTCTGGTTTATGTCGTGCAATTGCGGAAAGGGTATATGGTTTGGCTTCGCGGGTAGGTATTACACCACCAATTATGATGACTGGAGGGGTAGCGAAGAACAAAGGTGTTGTAAGTTGGCTCTCGAAGGTATTAAAGCAAGAATTGATTGTGCCTGAAGAACCCCAAATCATAGGGGCTTTAGGGGCAAGTATAATAGGCTTAGAATGGGTTAAGAAAAATAATGAGACAATGAACAAAATAACACAAAATATATAAAGAAGGAAAAATAAATTTTATGAGTCAGCGAGTTCCAATTCGTTCAACTGCAAAGATGAAAGAGTTAATGGGTTTCTACTATATGATGGCTAAAGCCGCAGAGAACGACCCAAGTCAGAAAATCGCATGGATTACCAGTGGTGGACCTGTAGAAATTTTACATGCAGGAGGTGTAATCCCTATCTATCCTGAAAATGTCGCTGCTATGGCTGGGACAATGAAAATATCAGATGAAATTTGTGCAGTGGCAGAAGAACAAGGCTTTTCTCGTGATTTATGTTCCTATGCCAGAACCGATATCGGTTCTGTACTTTCTGGAAAGGGACCTATTATGGGTAGTGCCAGTCCGAAACCAGATTTTTTAGTCTGCTGTAATAATATTTGTGGTACAGTGACCAAGTGGTATGAAGAATTACAGCGAATATTCAATGTCCCATTGATCTTTATCGACGCACCGTTCCAGTATGGAACGAAAGATAGACCTGAAGCCATAGATTATATGGAAGCACAATTGAAAAAAATGATAGAGCAGGTAGGTGAAATTACAGGAAATCCTATATCCTGGGATAAGTTAATGGAAACATTGGAACTTGCAGACCGTGCGGTAAAATTATGGCGTGAAATTCAAGATTTGCTACAGCATAAACCTGCTCCGATGAATTCATTTGATACCTTTATTCATCTGGCTCCTATTGTAACGTTACGTGGGACACAAGGCTGTATTGAGTATTACGAATCGTTAAAAGCGGAGATGTTAGAACGGATTGAGCAGGGTATCGGGACACTTGAGAAAGAAGAGTATCGATTAGGATGGGATAATTTAGCAATATGGTATAAGATAAAGTTTTTATCAGAACGGTTTTCTCAACATAATGCCGCACTGGTTGTATCTACTTATACACGTAGTTTCTGCTATCAGGCGGAAGATAGGGATATCTCTAATCCACTTCGGGCAATGTCTGCAGATTATTTGGCAGGTTATATTAATCATGGTTTGGATTTCCGCGAACGGGAACTATACCAGATGGTGAAGGACTTTAGTCTGGATGGATTGGTAATGCATTCTAACCGCTCCTGTCGTGCCTATTCATTCGGACAATATGAATTAGCCCGAACAATGGAGGATAAATACGGTGTTCCCGTCTTATTGATTGAGGCAGACCAAAATGACACTCGCATGTGGAGCGATGAGCAGGTTGGAAACCGTATAGACGCTTTCATGGAACGTGTCGCCAGCAAAAAGAAAAGAACTTAAAAAGTATAAATATATAACATTTAATCAAATTTATGGGGGACTGTTTTGAAAGTTTTATACAATTTAGGCCATGCGTCGCATAATGCTTTTTGATGTTCTTCAGGATTAGAACGATAAAATAAGCGATGTGGAGTTGCTTTTGATACCTGTTCAATTTCAAAATTGCCATCAGGAAATGGCTTAAAATGAATGGGGATAAAAGATGGAGAGATAGTTCGGTCACTGGCTTTTCGTTCTGAAGTGGGGATTATCTGATAACTTCCATCTGCACGTTGAACAAGTATCCGTTTACTTACTTCTAACCATACATCCGTTTCCCAGACATTATGTGACCTTTGAAACAGAGCATTTTTGTCCGCTTCAGACGGTTCTTCTTCCAATACTTGTAAGAAGTCTACACGATTGGAACGGCTATGGGAATATGCAAGGTAACGGAGTAAACGTGGGTCTATTTCCTTCATAAATTCAAGATTAGGCATAAGCCAATAGGTATTATAATTACCCAAAGCGAATGCACTATCCTTATCGGCACAGGGATAGATGTATATTGGAATGTCTGCGGAAAGGACACGGATAAACGCTTCAGGGTCTAACTTTACATTCCATTCCAGTAGTTTGCCAGGCGGATATGAGCCTGCACAAAGATGGAATCGCTTTACTTTTTTGCGGAGCAACTCTGGGAATTGGTTCATTGCAACCGCGATAGGTCGTGCTGAACCGAAGGACACTACTTCTACAGGTTGCGAGGATTGCTCTAATAACGATTTGAAAAGTTGTATTCCTTGATTTTCAAATACGCCACGTATCGTTTGAGGGTCTGACGTTCTTGTCATCGGTACAAATGGACATGGAGCACATGGCACTGCACGGTCGAATAGATAATTTAACTGCCAGACAGGAATAACACCTGGCTCTCTGCCTCCTGTTGGGTCATTATACCATCCCTGCTCACCTTCCCCCTTATATTTGGTGCGATACCGTTGGCTAACATCCAGCAACACACCTAATAGGTCTATCTCTGGAATCGCATAGGGGAAAATTAAATCAACTGTATCACCAAAATCCTGGGGTGGATGATATAGGTCTGTTATGTCAATAACTGGAATACGATTTGATGATAAGGTAAATGGTGGTATTTGTGAACTTCCTAATAGACCTAAACCTGGAATTCCCAACGAGGTTATCGTAAAAAAACTACGGCGACTTAACCTTTTCATATATTCCATCCTTATTTAAGTTGGTTATTATTCAATTTGTGTATTATATTGAAAACATTTATAAAATATTCTTTTGGTTTTTCTAATTATTTAAAGGAGGGAAACTAATATAGGTTTTTCAACTGTATATGGAATTGGTTATTTTCTATAGTTATTTCACAATAACCACCGTTCCTTTGCTGTGAATAAAAAAGAGGAGGTGAACATAGATAAGTAACAAGTGGATTGACCTCATCTCTGTTCAAACTATAATGGTGAACATGCCCCGCAATATAGAGTAGCGGAACTTTAGTTTGTATAAGCACTTTGCGAAGCGAATCTGCATTTTTGAGCCTACGTGAGTATGACGAATAATACTCTGGGGTCTGGTACAAAATGGGATAGTGACCACAAACAATAGATGGACTTTTTAGAGATGAGACTATCTCCTTGAGTTTTTGTATCTGCTCGTTATCTATTTCACCGCGAGAAGAAATAATATTGGGACGGACAGTGTGTAGAAAGACGAGTGATGTGCCGTCGGATGATGGAATAACTGTTGGATATGCATCTGATAGGCAATATTCCTTGAAGATGGTTTCATATCGCCTTCTCCGAACCGCCTCAAACGTGTAGTAGTCATGATTCCCAGGAATAACATAAACGGGAAAACCACCCATACGAATGTTATCAATAAATCTCTTAGCAAGATAGAATTCTTTTTCATGAGCAGTTACAGTTAAATCACCAGATATCATTACGGCAGAATTTTTATATTGATTGAGTACCTTTAAAAACTGTTCCACACGTGTGAAATCGAATCTCTTTTTACGATTAAGTTCCCAATTTAAACAACCTAATATCCGTTTATTAAATAAACTTAACATATTTTTTGGAAATTCATAAAAATGCAAATCTGTAATATGAATTATTTTCAAACGTCCCTTACTCATCTAAACTCCAATTTAAGTGTTTAGTAATGTGTAATACTGTTCCAAAATCAAAATTGCTTAATAACTATTGAATTTAATGATTTTATATTATTTGAGACATCCAAATAAACATAACGAACACAGTAAGGAAGGTGTTAAGATAATTGAAGAAAAATTTTTTAGGTGGGTGGTTTTTCTAATGGTAGGATGTGGTGGAAGACTTGTTTATGAAGGTAAAATGTTTTAATGTTTAGGATGATTTTTTTGGCTTCAGGGAAGGTGCGGGTGATACATTGTGTGTCAATTGCCAATTCTTTTTCTGAGCCAGGTTGAACTTCAACAGTCGTTGTTATTAGAGGGGATAAAATAGCATCGTTTATATAAAAACAGTTGAGGGGCAGTTCAATGGGTAATTTTTTCCCTTCCTCTGATTGTTCTACAAAACATTCTAATCTATATAGATATGGTGGAAAATCCCAATTTTTTGTCTTACTTATATATAGTTTTGACTTAAACATGCCATGATTAGCATACCGAATGACTATTAAATTGTCTTGTTTGGGAGTTTGCAATTCAAATTTTGGTTGTTGATTCCGGGTGTTCCATGTCCATGTGAGGTATACCGCTATTATTAGAATGATTGAGCATAAAATAATTTGTCCTGTATTTGTTAAAAATATACTACGTAGTAACTTTTTCCACATTTGAGAAAGAAATTCTGACACATTAATTATTCTTGGGAAATTTGTGTGTACTTCTATTTGTTGGATAATGTGTTGGTTACTTGCAGGTTGTGGTATTCCAGATTCAGCGGTTGTGATCTGTAACTCTGCTAATTGTTTGTAAAACTGTATTTGTTTAAGTATCTTTTCTTTATACTGATAAATTTGTCGACTAAGTTGATTTGCTTCTTCTGGCGTATATTCGTTGCTAATAGTTTTCTGAATTAATAGTTCCTGTTGAGCTTGGAGGATAGAAATTTGTTTTGATAGTCCCTCTATTTTTTTATAACATTTTTTCTGAAATTCTTTTTTTTGGTCTTCCCAAAATTGAAGTTTCTTAGGGTCTCCTTCTTGCCATGCCTGCTCCGCATTTTTACAAATCCATGCTAAGGTATCGGGTGTTAACTCATTTTCCATTTCTTTTTTTATATTCCAATGCTGATTTTATGAAGTCACAAAATAAAGGTTGTGGTTTTAATGGTGTACTTTTGAATTCAGGGTGGAACTGGCAGGCACAGAACCAAGGGTGTTTTTTAGGACTAAGTTCGATAATCTCGACCAATTCTTCTTCGATATCCATTAATTTTCTGTGGTGAATGCCACTAATAATAAGGTCTGCTTTTGATAAGAACATTTCACGATAAGCGTTGTTAAACTCGTAACGATGTCGGTGCCGTTCATAAATCAGGGGTTGTTTATATGCTTGAAAGGCATGTGTGTTGGGTTGTAGTTCACAAGGATAGGCTCCCAATCGCATTGTTCCACCTTTAGAGGAGATACCCTTCTGTTCTGTGAGTAAGGAAATAACAGGATGTGGTGTTTGTGTATTTACCTCTGTTGTATGAGCTTCTTTTAGGCCGAGACAGTTTCGAGCAATTTCAATAACTGCTACTTGCATGCCCAGACATATACCAAAATATGGAATTTTATTTTCACGGGCATATTGAGCAACATTAATTTTCCCTTCGATACCCCGTGTTCCGAATCCCGGTCCTATTAGAATTCCATGGTACCCATTGAGGACCTCTTCTGGCTTCTCTTTTCCAGGCTCAAACCGTTCAGAATCAATCCATTGATATATAACTTTACAATTATTTGCTATACCTGCATGGATAAAGGCTTCGTTAATACTTTTATAAGCATCACCGTGACCTGTATATTTGCCGATTGCAGCGATACGAACCTCTTCTGTTGCGTTTGTAAGTCGGTTTACCATGGTAATCCATTCGGAGAGGTTCCCTTCGCGACGGTCTAAGCCAAGAGTATCAAGGACGGTTACATCCAAGTCTTGTTCTTTAAAGTTTAAAGGAATTGCATAAACTGGTGAAATATCTTGAGCATTGATAATGGCTTTTTCTGGAACATCACAAAACAGAGCCACTTTTTGTCTTTGTTCCTTTTCTAATTTACTTTTCCCTGTTCGGCAGATAATAATATTCGGTTGAATACCGATATCACGCAAGGCTCTAACACTGTGTTGTGTCGGTTTTGTTTTTAATTCATTTGCCGCTTCAATATATGGAACGAGGGTGACATGAATAAAACAGCAATTCTCTGGTCCCACCTCAAGTCGGAATTGTCGTAAGGCTTCTAAGAACGGCAACCCCTCAATATCGCCGACCGTACCACCTATTTCAATAATTGCAATGTCCACGTCGTCTTCATCAATAGTAAGTGCACGAATACGATTCTTTATTTCATCTGTGATATGAGGGATGACCTGAACAGTTTTTCCCAAATAAGCCCCATCCCTTTCTTTTTTTATTACAGTATTGTAAATTGCCCCTGTGGTTGTATTACTTCGGTGACTCAATTTTGCATTTGTAAAACGTTGGTAGTGACCAAGGTCGAGGTCAGTTTCAGTACCATCATCTGTAACGAAAACTTCTCCATGTTCAAAAGGATTCATTGTTCCCGGGTCTACATTGATATATGGGTCCATCTTCATAATTGCAATCTTATAACCTCGCGACTCGAGGAGAAGTCCTAAACTGGCACAAACGATTCCTTTACCAATGGAGGATACGACACCCCCTGTTGTGAATATATATTTTACAGGTGTTTTTCTATCCGTCATCTATAATTCCTTTTCTCTGACTTTTAATATTTGTTCAACACGAATAAGGTCTTCCGGTGTATCGACACCCACCGCTTCATAATCAGTAGGAATAACTGCTATTGAATATCCATGTTCCAGGACTCGTAGTTGTTCTAATTTTTCTAACTTCTCTAAAGGTGTTTGTGGATATTTTGAGATGTGTAGTAGGAATTCACGACGGTAAACATAAAGACCTATATGTTGCCAATAAATCCCGTCAAGGTTCTGTTGTTGTTCTGCATCTCGAATATACGGAATTGGAGAACGTGAAAAATAAAGTGCTAATTGATTTTTATCACATACTACCTTGACCACATTTGGGTTCTGAATTTGTTCAGGGTCATTTAATGGTCGACAAGCAGTAGACATCTGAATGTTATCATTCTGGAGTAATGGTTGCACTGTTGCATCAATGCACTCTGGAGGTAGAAGTGGTTCATCACCCTGAACATTAACGATAATTCCTTCTGTTCGTTTTTCTGCTACCTCAGCAATTCGGTCTGTTCCACTTGCATGGTCTGCTCTTGTCATAACCACAGGCACACCTAATGGTTCTAACGCTTCTTTTATTCGCTTGTCATCTGTTGCAACTAATACTTCAGTGGCACAAGTTGCCTTTTTTGCCTGACGATAAGCGTAATATACAAGCGGATAACCACATAGATTGGCTAACATCTTTCCAGGAAAGCGTGTAGAGCCGTATCGTGCTGGGATAACTACCAAAACTTCCTTATTTTTTTGTTTTATTACATCATGCTTTTGATTCATAATAAATTTCTATTAAAACTATAAATTTTAAAAAATAACCCTTTCTATTCTTATAATTCCAACGTGCTAAAAAAGAGCGCCATATTTTTATTAACCTATCTATATTAAATTACCATAATTTACGTCTCTCAATCAAAAAAGTTGTTACGGTTAAACCACATAAAAATTTAGTATCATTAGTCTTTTTTACTTACTAACGTGTCTTTTCCAAAAAAAGATTTTATGAGAGGTATTTATTCAGCAGTTTAGAAAATATCAAATGTTTCAGGTGCGGTTCTTGGTAGTATTACACGTGAAGGATATATTTTACTGTGATAAATGTTATTTGTGGCTTTTATAAATTGAGTGTGTTGCCGAAACGGCTCACCAGTATTTGGATTAGGTTCATATCGAGGATTACTGGCGGAAATGATAGTTATTCGGATACGGTGTTCTGGTGGCAAAACTAATGCGGTATCCCATAGGTCTATCTCATATTCATAAATTTGACCTGGTTTAATAAAGTTTTCGGTTCTAATATCTTTTCGATACCTTGCTTTTACCATACCTTCATTCATAAGCATTGACCTACCATCAGGGTATACATCACAAAATCTTGCCCCGAAATCAGTATCTTTAACATCCGTCGAGGCGTATAAATAAACTTTTATTGGACCCATTAATGTAAGATGTGTCTTTAATGGCGGTGAGGTAAAAATGAGTATGTCCTTTCTTTGTTCTATTTCACGCTGGTCATACGGGCCTGACGGTGGCATTAGGTTATTCCCACCTTTAGATGGGGTAGGGTCATTGGGGTCATATATATATGTAGAAAAGCTTTCCTCTACATCGACTGCGTTTAATAAAAGGACACCTTCTGGGTGCAGATACAGAGTTATGGGGTTAGAACTCCATGGCAAGTTATTATAGAATTGCCATGTGTTACCTATTTCCCCCGGATTTTGATTGTCAGCAACGACGAATAGAGCGACCGATGGTTTAACATACAGACCATTGTCTACACCTTTTAACCAGTAATCAAACCAATCTTTCATACTACCCATTTTTTCATCAATGTTTATTTTCTGTCTGTCCTCAATAACCAGTTCCCCTGGAGTTGCAGCATGAGATAATGCCTGCATTACCAGTTTGCATTTTCCATACGTGGGGGAAGAAGCATTGGTATTTAATAGTCTGAAGAATTCGGTGGAACTTCTTTGAAAAAGGTCATACCACCCGCCGACAATGTATACTGGAACTTTAACCCTATCTGCTCTTGCACGAGCATCTCTACGCTCCCAAAATTCATCATAAGAAGGATGCTTTATAATTTCGGGCAAATACTCACGGGCAGGAGGCCATTCTTCTATTGTGTTTTTACGGTAGCAACCATAAGGAAATATACTTTCATAAAAATTATCTGAACCTGCCACAAGATAGGCACATTGGACACCTTCGGGTTCTGCTGAAAGAAGTAATTGGGCTGATATAGCAGAAGCAGAAAACCCCAACAGCCCTATTTTGCCATTACACCATCTTCGCTTTTTTATCCAATTAACGGTATCTATCCCATCTTGTCTTCCTGGTCCTCCCCAGCTATCATTTCCAAAGACTTCCCAGGAACCTTCCGAGCCTCCTATCCCTCGTAAATTCTGAACCAGAACGGCATACCCGCTATCAACCAAATGTTTATGCATTTTAATTACATCTCGTCGATTATATGGTGTGCGTTCAAGGAGCACTGGGTAAGAACCTAAAGCACTGGGAAGCCAAAGTTCTGCTTTTAATTTCACTCCGTCACTCATAGGGATTTCAACTGTTCGTTGTTGACATGAGATACTGCAAGAAACGGAAAGAAATATCAAGAAAAATATAAGGCTGACCGATGTTCTTCGAAACATAGTTTCAATCCTTTACTTTTATATTTTTATAAGCGTAATTTTGCAATATTTTCCGAGATACTTTGATACCTGTAACATTAAATTCCTCTGGGATTGGGTAGAAATATCTTGGTATTTTAATCCCAGATATTCTCTCTTTTAAATATGATTTTAATTTGTCTTCATTATAACCTTTTGCAAATTCAACAAAGGCAATAGGTATCATTCCATATTCAGCATCGTCCAATGGTATAACAACAGCCTTTTCGACATATCCACTGGATAACATACAATTTTCAATTTCTTCAGGTTGGATATTTTCACCACCACAAATGAACACCAAATCCTTCCGACCTAAAACACGTAGATAACCATCTGAGGTCCATTCACCGAAGTCCTGTGTGTTAAACCAACCTTGGGAATCAAAAGGTTTTTCAAGAATTCCATTTTTTAGGTATCCAAGGAAACGACAAGGTCCATTGACAGAGATGGTCCCATCATCTTCGATGTGAACGGTATCATTTATTAATGGTTTACCACTTGTAAGTAGATGTTCAAGTGTATCTTCAGGGGTGGATGTTGTAACTTGAGAAGCCATCTCCGTTAATCCATAGGTGACATATAAAGGAAATCCTTTCGCATAGCATGTCTTAACAAGACCTTCAGGAATTGGTCCGCCACCTAAAAGCATTGCTTTTAAGGTATTATTTTCAGGTAACCTATTATTATCTAATATCCTCTTCATAATAGTGCTTACCACAGAAATATGAGTTATTTCGGGTGGTAATTCTGTATCTTGCCAACGAATTTGATTTTCAGGCACATATATACACCCACCTCCTTCTATTGCACGAAATAGAATAGACAGTCCAGATACGTGAGACAAAGGGAGCGATAATAGCCAAGTATCACCTTCCTTAAAGGAGATATTGCGATTACTAAAATGTGCATTGACAAGCATATTATCTATTGTTAACACTGCACTTTTGGGAGAACCTGAACTGCCAGAAGTCATGATAATAAAACTGGGTGCATTGGAAACCCTCTTTCTCTTCATTCTTTTTGGAATGATGAGTGATTTGATAGTATCTATTTTTTCAATTGCACACACAGGAATAGGAGCATATCTAATTTGCGATTTGTTGAGGTACTTGTCTGTGCAGAGCAATATATCTGCTTCTAATTGATTTAATATCGAATGTATCCTGTTCTCAGGTTCTTTTGGGGATAGCACTATAATTTCGGCTTGTAACCTTATGAGTGTAAATAGAATAGCAATTGTTTCTATGGAAGGAACACACAAAAGCCCAACTCTACACCGTTCTATTGATGATATGTGCTTAAGATATTCATCAGACTTCATTAAGATGTCTTTAAAAGAATAGGTGTTATTTTTTGTTCGTATAAATAGATTTGAAGCATAGGAACGGAAAAAAGCATTTATGTCATTTGTTGGTATCATAGTATTTTCTTTGTGAAGTGTTACCTATCTTCACCATTGGACAACAATATTTATAGTTTTTTCATCCTGTGAGGCAACATATTCAAAACATAGATTTCTAAGTGGGTCATAGGGTTGAAATTTTCCATTAACTACAACCTGTCTGGCAACATCACTTTTAGGGATAAATACTACAGTTGGCGAATTAATGCCGATGTTTTCATACGTTAGCTTAAATAAATTTCCACGAACGAACCATGATGGATTTTTGCCTGCAATTCGCTGAGGATAGGTTTGAATCAATTTGCTTAAAATAGGTTTTGCATTTCCCTCACCATCAAGAATTGCATACGGATTGTCTGTATCCTTGTCATATGAGTTATAAACCCATCCCAAATGATATTGGTCAACAAGTTTGAACCAATCGTCGAGGAATTGTGATGCCCCTGACATATTCAGGTTTACTCCGAAGTCTGTTATCATCATAGGGATGCCCCAACGTTTAGCTTCACGAACTCGCTGAGAAATTGTGGTAGACATTATCCAGTTGTTCGTTCTGCCATACGTTTCGTCTTGATTGTCGTAAAGGGGGTCAAAGTAGCGAACAGCGTAAATTGAGGGGACTGTTGGTTTAAATTGCAAGCCAGTAGGTATTAACACACTTGAAATTAGCATAGGTTGAAAGAAAATACGTGTCTGAAAATTATTCTCCTGCATCATCTTATCGATTCTCTGATAAAATTCAGTTAAAAATGTTTGTTCAAATCCAGGTCCAATATGAGGCCAGGGCTCATCAAATACCTCGATACCAATCAAGTTTGGCTGTTTATCTACCTTCGATAAAACGTACTTCAACATATCAATGTATGTTTTTTTCAACATCTCACTACGCCAAAAGTAATCGAAGCACGTCATCACAGGTTTTGAGAAATAATTTTTGTAAGGTGGAGTCACTGGTGTAAAAGGGAGGTCTTTATCATGAATAGCCCATGATGGAAAACCGCTTCCTCCGAATTTTCTGCTAAATAAATCTTGATGAACGCATAACAAAACATCGATTCCTAATTCATCAAGCCATTGTAGTCGTTCTAATGTACTTTGCATATATGCTTCGTTATATATACCAGATGTGGGTTCAATCGCTTCCCAGAAAATGAGATACCGAACTAAATTAAACCCCCAATTTTTTAACTTTGAGAAGTCGTCTTTACTTTGCCACGGTAAAAAGTCTTCTGTTTTACGGGCAGAATTTGAAACCGTGATACCGTGATAAATAACAATGCGTCCGCTTTTATCATATATATAAGTAGGTTTTTCTATCTTTGCCTCTTCCTCCCCATATCCTTTTAAATCAAAAAGTAAAGAAGCAAACAGTATTAAAAAGAAAGTACAAACATTTTTTTTGGCAAAATATCTCCTCATTTTGTTACTTCCTTTCTGTAGTTATTTTATGATTGTATAAAGCTACTTCTAAACATTGTAATAAATTATAAAATTCCATTGCATTCTTTTACTTTACAATAAACCTGTTTTTCGGTTATAATATAGTTCCTTCGGTGGGGTCGTAGCTCAGTTGGGAGAGCGCATGACTGGCAGTCATGAGGTCGGGAGTTCGATCCTCCTCGACTCCACCATATTAATAAGTGCAGGTTCAAGGATTATAAAGGGAATTATAAATTTAACTAAGTTGTGATGTGCTTTTCTTTCGTTGGGAACGCCTTTTTAAACTGTTCTGCTTCTTTTCGTTAGTGTTAAAAACGGTATCTGTTATTCATTTCCGTTTGTTTCCAAAATATCTTTTTGCCCTTTTCTGATAAGCCAGATATTACGAAAATAAACAAAAAGTGTCGTAAATAGTCCAAAAGCATAAAGCCATTCTCGTTGGAAGGTATATGAGATTATCTGCAAAAATGAGGCAAGCAAACTTAAATACCAAAAAATAGTAGGCACAACGCTCTGTTTTTTAACCTCTGTCGCTAACCATTGAATTAAAAAACGGAGAGCAAATAGGAATTGTCCCAGAATACCTATAAAAATCCAGATACTATGTCTAATTGCCATGGAACGTTCCATTTCACGAACATGAAAAATTTTTTGGTAAAACACATACGTTACAACCACAGTTGAGACAAGCAGTGCAACGATAATGAGGGCATGGGCAATATGATACCGTAGAGAGGTAAGTTTATTTTGTCTACGCCAGATATGAATTAAATTTCGAACATATACTAATAGGTTAAAACCATAACTCACCACCCCCACAGGGGAAAGGATAAAAACACCATAGGCTAATAACATAATAGAGCCTACCGCACTCATATACCAGAATACGAGTGGTATAACACTTTTCCCCATTTTTTCCGACCATATCCATTGAATATAAAATCGACCAAAGAAAATAATAGCACCTATTATACCGATTAGATGCCAAAAAAAGTTCCAGTTCAAAGAAAAACTCATTAATGATTAACCTTTAAGGCAAATATGATTATTAAAAGACAAATGGTTACAATAAACTTATTCGCATCTCCAAAAGATGAAAGTATTCTAACGAAATAGCCATTTATATTGAAAATCTTATTTAGGGGTGCATTATTTTATTACGCCAAGGTATCTACCTAACCAGTAAGGGAACAGATAAAATGTGGGTGCCCATTCCGTTGAGCCACCATCGCCTTGTACTGCTTCCCAGCGATTTTTATCCCACCGTATCACAGCTGTCTCACTTGGAGGAAGTAGCCTTGAAGTTTGCACATCCTCTAAGATGGGTTCTCTTACTAATTTAATATCTTCACGGAAACGGTTATCTACAGTCCAATTAATTAGGTCAAATGGAATATCACGTAATGTGTAAATCGACTCTTCTAAATGTGGGTCTGAACCCATACACCACGCATAAATAAAGTTATATAACGGACATTGTTCATTCTCGATACCACGATACCAATGTTGAATACTTTCACGATAGATATTAAGCAATTGCTCATCTTTTTCATATCGGAACAAAGCGGGGTATGTAAAAGCAAGAAGTTCATCATCAATATGCGTTATAGAAGAATGCCCATAATTTTTAGCCCGTCGCACAATTTGTGCATATCCTTCATTAGTAAGAAGTCGTTCGTATTCGTTCTGATATTTTTCATCACCAGTAATATGATAGGATGCTTTCAAGTAAGACAGAATTTCTAAAGCATTAATACCTCGTTCATTAGTCCAGTCAGGGTCATGCTTTAATCGTTCTGGTGCCCAAACACCCCATCGGGTATGATGCCCGTCAATATCTTTAAGAACATAACCATCCAAAATAATTTTATCCATTACCCTTTTCACTAACTGTTGAAGGAGTTGTTTGTTTTCCTCATCAGCACATAAATCATAATAAATAGACCAACCAAAAAAATGTGCAGTAATCTCATCACTACTTGTATCTCCTTTCCACAACCACTTCCCGTCTTTTGATAATCTCCACCGTTCTTCAACAGGTTTATAACGTGGGTCTACCACTTTCATTGTAGCCTTTTGCTGGGGTGTTAATTGCTCGTTTGCGTCACTAACTCGTTTCCAATCACTTGGAACAACCGTCCGTGCTATAAACCCAGGCAATTCGGTTACTTGCTCTAAGAATAATATTGCCTTAAAAATCTCTTTGGCTCTTTGACGTATTGCCTCGTTATTCGTAACAGCGTATTGGAATGACAATCCAGCAAGATACATACATGTGTATCCACCATCATTATCGTCATCTACTGGTTCCCAAATAGAAATATCACCACGTTTCGGTAATAGACATTTTTCAACAATACCTGGTGGACGGGTATGTCGGTTTCGGGCAATTTCCTCAAATACTGTTGCTTTTTCATATAACGTTTTATTTTCAATCCTTAACCTACTTACTCCCTTTGAGGTAGATATATAAACATTGTTGTTACTTAGAGCAATATCAGATACGTGGTTATCCAATAACCAACGGCGACTTCGAAATACCTTTTTAGGTTTATTTTGTTCGTGACTTGATAATACTAATCCATTATTTGTACCTATCCATATCCGACCTGAAAGGGGGTCATAGACTATTTTCGTTATCGTAGCACCTGGAAATTCATGATATAGGTATTTGTATTTTACTTTCTCATTTCTTAATACAGTAATGCCTCCCAAACCTCCAGCCCATAATTCATCATTAGATAAGGAACAAAGCGATAATAAATTATTGGAGATTAATTCTTTCTCTTCATCACTTTTACTAAACTTATCTTCTTTGTGTTGATAATGTATCTTTTCTCCACCTTTAACATAAACAAGCCCAATTTCTGTTGCAATCCAAAAGTTATCAGCGTTTACTAATGTAATATTACGTATACTCCTTGGAATAGTCATTTCTTTTTTCTGCCAGCCATGGTTAGGCTGATATAGCCATATTCCATCAGGACCTCCTACAATAATACACTCCCCAACAATATCTATAGCGGAAATAGGCACATCACCAATCTCATCTACTTTTTGGCTTTTATCATTGGACATTATGTAAAAGCCGTTCCACGCACCTATATAAATCAGGTTTTCATTTATTGCTTTTAATGCAAAAATAGGACCTTTTTCTGTTAGACAGGATACCTCCACCCATTGATTATTTTCCTCTGAAAATAGAAATAGTCCCTCACTTGTTCCGAGATATACTTTATTAAATTTATTTTTTATAACACATAATGGTAAAGTGACACTACCTGATAGGTCTGGCAATCCCTCAACAGGTAATGGCTCATGGAAAAAATGTTCATAAGGAATATCATCTATCCCATGGAAATTAGAAACAATTAAAACCATACCTACAAAAATCATACTCATAATAAATTACCCTTTCTGACAAAACATTTTTATGTATATTTTGAGACCTCTAAATATTCATATAGTTTATGATAAAAACGATATTGTTAAATCGACATATAGATGAGAATTTAAGACAGGATAATTCTAATTGTCGAATTGAATATCATTCATTATCTCTATTAGAAATTCGGCATCTTTTTGAAGAATTTCTTTCTTCTTTTCAGGGTCTGAGTAGTGATGTAAGGATTCATCTTCGATACATAATACATTGTTATAGTCGGCATTTTTTAATTCAATTAACACCGATTCGATATTTATATCGCCTTGAAATATAGGACAAACGTAGGTGTCATATTCCCAACCCACTTCACGATATATCTCCTGTGCAGTTTTTGGGTAAGCAATATTTTTAATATGGGTATGTTTTGTATAGGTAGCAAGTAATTTTAGTATTGTTTCTGTTTCTGATAATGGATAGCCTCGCCAGTAGAAATTGCCAAAATCTAATGTTAATCCAAACCGTGGGCTATCAATATTCTTCACAACAGCCCATAGAAAGATAGGATTATTACCTTCACGTCCATGATTTTCAAGACCAAATTCTATCTCAGTATCATCGGTTTCAGCAATAACTTCAGAGAAAACATTTGTATACAACTCTACCTTTTTACCAAAAGTATACAAATGCTCTTGCTGAACCATTGAATCGATACGAATTACTTTTGCTTCCAGTGCCTCAGCAATATGAACAGCCTTTTTGAACCACTCTACTGATTTCTCAAACGATGCCATGCTAAGGTCGAACTCTGTAAGTAAGGCAGAAACAATAAGGTTTTGTTTTTGACATTCTTCTTTATATAAAAGAATTTGTTCATCTGTTTCTAATAACATTTCGCCATCGGATTCTAAATTAGCAACAGAAAAGTTGTTATTTAGCCGAAATTCAATATGATTTATATTGAGATATTTTGCTCCCTCTACAACGTTTGGAAATACCTCGAGTAGGACTGAATCACGAATGGCAATATACATAGCCTCATTCTCCTACCTATGTCTAATCATCGTCAAACTCAAAACATTAGATGTATTATACACTTTTTGGTTTGTATTTTATATATATTTGTTAGCCTATTTCCTCCCAATCCATATTAAATGCTTCAGCCACAGCCTTATATGTAATTTTACCCTTATATAAATTTATACCTTTACGGAGTGCCTTATC
>Ga0209204_1001152_pt1 | contig 25717 bp, 23 predicted proteins | sample AD_JPNMR2_MetaG_FD_184425 | JGI IMG/M metagenome (GOLD analysis project Ga0209204, IMG submission 184425) | Active sludge microbial communities of municipal wastewater-treating anaerobic digesters from Japan - AD_JPNMR2_MetaG (SPAdes) (version 2) | ecosystem: Engineered > Bioreactor > Anaerobic...
GTTCTTTCAGGGCTATTATATGATTCTCAAGACTATCTGATTTAACAAACTTAGCATATAATACATACCTTGATTTATCATCTATAAATAAAATTATCATCTCCTTGAAAAGAATTTTTTTTATCGGAATGATAATCTGATATTTTCTTTTTCTTTTTTTGAGATATATTTATTTTTTCATTTTTGGTATCACAAAAACAAATTTTTTAAAAAAAATATTTACTATTTTTATTTTTTTTAGTATATTATATTCAAAAAAAATTCCTTCAGGGATGGATATTATTCCTACCGGCGGTCAAAGTCCGCGAGCCTTTTTAGGCATGAATCGGTGAAATTCCGATACCGACTGTAGAGTCAGGATGGGAGAAGGAATTTAAAAGTCTTTTATATCTTTTATAATACTGTTATATCCCATCCTAAATGTTATAATAATAATTTTAGTTAGAAGATTAAATAAAAATATAAAGGTTTTTTTATGTCTTATGAAATTGACTCTTATTATATGAGGCTTGCCTTAGAAGAGGCAAAAAAAGGGCTTGGCTATACCTCTCCAAATCCTCTTGTTGGAGCAGTAATAGTTAAAGATGGAGATATAATTGGCAAGGGTTATCATAAAAAAAGAGGAGATAATCATGCTGAGGTAGAAGCAATAAAAAGTGTAAAGAATAAAGAAGATCTAAAAGGATCTACTCTATATGTAAATCTTGAACCATGTTGTCATTATGGATTAACACCACCATGCACGGATGCTATTATAAGAAGTGGGATTAAGAAAGTTGTAATAGGAAATACCGATTGTGATGAAAGAGTATGTGGTAAAGGGATAACTACTTTAAATTATGCAGGAATAGAAACAGAAGTCGGCATCTTATCAGAAGAGGATTCAAAACTTAATTCAATCTACTATTTTTATAAAAAGAATAAAAGACCATATGTTGTTTTAAAGGCAGCTTTGACTCTGGATGGTAAAATTGCCACAAAGGAAGGGGATTCTAAATGGATATCAAATGAGGAGAGTAGATATATAGTTCATAAATTGAGATTAAGATTGAATAGTATTGCTGTTGGTAAAAAAACAGTTTTAATAGATAAACCATTGTTAAATTGCAGACTTGATAATTATACAGATAAGCCAATAAATAGACTTGTTTTTGCAAGATCAAAGAGTGAGAATTTATTTAGTTCTTTTACTCCTAATGCTGGTAAAAATTTAATTTTGGATGAGTCAATTACTAAAACAAAAGAGTCCTTTATAGAATTTTGTAATCGCGAAGAAATTGATTCAATATTAGTGGAAGGTGGAGCAGAAGTTTATAGCTGGTTTTTAACAAATGATCTTGTAGATAGGATATTTTTATTTTATAAACCGGCATTTTTAGGAAAAGATGGAAAGCATATTTATAATAAGAGTGGCGTTCTTTTAATTTCAGAATTAACAGAATTTGAGATAGTAAACGTGAAGAAACTGGAAAACAATATAATGATAGAATTGTCCAAAGGAGAACCTTTGTGTTTACTGGAATCATAGAAGAATTAGGAATATTAAAAGAGTTTAAATATAATGGAGATCTAATAGTTCAGGCAGAGAAAGTAGTAAAGGATAGTAAGATAGGGGATTCTATATCTGTGAATGGCGTATGCCTTACAGTTACTGAAATAAATAAAAATTTTTTAAAATTTCATCTGTCTGAAACAACAAGAAAAATAGGAAGATTTAAAGAGATGAAATCTCAGGAAATTCTAAATCTTGAAAGAGCAATGCAGGCAACAGATAGATTTGGTGGGCATATAGTATCGGGTCATATTGATGGCCTATTAAGAATAATAAATATTCAGAAGAGAGGAGATGATACTTTTTTTGAATTTCTATATCCAAAAGAATTTAGAAATATGTTTATACCAAAAGGCTCAGTCGCAATAGATGGGATTTCTCTTACGATCAGTGATGTTATGTCGAGTAGTTTTGTGGTAACCGTGATCCCTCATACCCTTAACAATACAAATTTGAAGACAAAAAGGGTAAATGATATGTGTCATTTTGAAGTTGATATATTTTTGAGATATATAAATAATATTTTATCAAATGGAGTGTATTATGGAAAAAATTTCTAATTTATTGGAAAGATTTAAACAGGGGGATATAGTTATTGTATTCGATGATGAGGATAGGGAGAATGAGGCAGACCTAATTGTTGCAATAGATAAATTAACGCCAGAAAAGGTTAATTTTTTAGCAACTTATGGCAAAGGATTAATTTGTGCAGCATTATCAGAGGAGATCGTAAAACAGAAGGGTTTACCATTAATGCCAAGCCTAAAGAATGATCTTCATTCAACAGCATTTACTATTTCAGTAGACAGTATAAGCGTAAAAACCGGGATTTCCCCTTATGAGAGATATATTACTGCAAAGGATCTAATAGACCCTTCAAAGACTCTTAAAGATTTTATAACGCCAGGCCATCTATTTCCACTTGCAGCCAAAAAAGGTGGATTACTTCAGAGAAAAGGCCATACAGAGGCAGCAGTCTCTTTATGTAAATGGGCTAATTTGCCAGAAGGGGCTTTAATCTGTGAAATGGTTAAAGACAACGGGAATATGCTTTCTCTTGAAGAGGCAAGAGACTTTGCCAATAAGCATTCTTTACCCTTCTGTAAAATAGAAGAATTAATCGAGTATCAAAAATTGAATTTTTCAAATGTAGAAAAGGTTTCGAGTGCTAAACTAAATACAGAATATGGAATTTTTGATATTACTGTGTATAGAGAATTATATACGGATAAAGAGCATGTATTTTTATCAATGGGAGATTATAAGAATGGAATTGTTAGAATTCATTCTGAATGCCTTACAGGAGATGTATTTTTTTCTAAAACATGTGACTGCAATTCTCAATTAAGAAATACTTTATTAAATATCTCAGAGCAGGGTAAAGGCTCTATAATTTATTTAAGACAGGAGGGAAGAGGCATAGGGATTGGTGAAAAGATAAAGGCTTATTCTTTACAACAAAATTTAGGGCTCGATACAGTTGAGGCAAATCTTAAATTAGGATACAAAGAAGACGAGAGAGATTTTCATCAAGCAGCATGGATATTAAAAGATCAGGGATTCGAAAGGGTAAGACTTGTTACAAATAATCCGGCAAAAATAGAGGCTTTAAAGAGGCATAATCTTATTGTAGAGGTAGAGAAAATAAAAAATTGTGTTCATAAAGAGAGTCTTAAATATCTTTATACAAAAAAGACTAAAATGGGGCATTTATTAAATCTTGATGATATTGTGCATTGTAAATAATTAAAAAAATAAAATTTAAATTAACAATTTTTTAAAGATATGATATTATAAAAAATTCAAAAAAAATGATTGTATTTATTTAATTTTTAATAAACGGATATTTTAATATGGGACAAAATAATTTCTATGTTCTTGATCTACTTGAGATAGATGCTTCTAAAAAGAATCTTAATTTAAGATGTATTGCTGGTAAAAATGGTCTTGATAGAATTATAAAATCAAAAGATATTAATAGACCAGGACTTGCTTTGAGTGGTTTCTTTGATCACTTTGCCTATGATAGAATTCAGATAATAGGGAAAGGGGAGTATTTATACATAAAAAAATTGATAGAAGAGAAAAATTTAGAGAATATAAAAAAATTTATGGAATATGATATCCCTTGTATTATTTTTACAAATAATGAAGAGGTACCACAAGAATTAATAAAATTAGCAGATAGTCACAATATCCCTATTTTAGTAACTACTCTAAGTTCTGTTGATATTATTTCTGCTCTTTTTCAAATATTGGGGGAAGTTTTTGCATTAAGAACCATCATGCATGGAGTTTTAGTAGAGGTTTTTGGTATAGGGATTTTAATAAAAGGTAAAAGCGGTATTGGTAAGTCAGAAACAGCCTTAGAATTATTAGAAAGAGGCCATAGATTGATAGCAGATGATACAATAGAGATTAAAAATTATCAGGATAGAGATCTTATTGGAAGAGGGACAAGAATAATAAGTCATCATATGGAGATAAGAGGTATAGGGATAATTAATGTAAAGCATCTTTTTGGTGTTGGGGCAATAAGATTTGAGAAGAAGATCCAGCTTGTTATAGAACTGGAGGAATGGAATCCCAATCATGAATATGACAGGCTTGGCACAGAGGCAAAAACAATCGATATTCTGGGTATCAAGGTGCCTTATGTATTACTACCAGTAATGCCGGGAAGAAATATCCCTATCATCATAGAGACTGCTGCAATGAATCAGAGATTAAAGATGATGGGCATAAATTCTGCAAAAGAATTTAATAAAGAGTTAACAGATTATTTAGAGTCAGAAGAGATAAAAAATACTTTTTTTGAAATAGAATAACAAAAGAAGTCTTTATTTTTATCTCTTTATAAGTGATAATAGATTTATAATTTAGAAAAAATAAAAATTTTAAAATGGGGTAATAATACTTAGAAAATGAAAAAAAAAGAGGTAGTTATAAACTGGAGAGCAGGCTTGCATTCAAGGCCAGCATCAGAACTTGTAAAAATTGCAAATAAATTTAAATCAAGAATAAGCATTAAACATGGTGATCTTGAAGCTGATGCAAAATCTATTTTAAGCATAATTACTCTTGGAGTTGGATATAAGGCTACTTTAATTATTATAGTAGAAGGGGAAGATGAAAATGAGGCTCTTGATACAATTGTCTCATTATTTGAAAAAGAGATATAATATTTTATTTTTTTTTTTCTTTTGTTGTATTAGCCCTAAGAATGAAAAATTGATAAATAATTTTGAGATTATTTCTATTTCTAAACAAAATATAGTCTTTAACATTGATTTTAATATTGAACTACCTAAAAAATTAGAAGAGAATCTTAAAAAATTTTTGTACTCAGAAATAAAAGTCAATATCACTATTTATAATGGGAGAAAAATAATAGGTAAAGGAGAAATAAAAAGATTAATCGAGTTTAACAAATGGGAAAACGAATATTCTCTTAAAGATATGAATAATAACTTTGTTAAAAAATATAAATCTCTTGAAGAGTTAAGAAAAGATGTTAATAAATTTGAAAATATAGAGATTTCTTTTAATGAAAAGAATACTTCAAATACGACAATTCTCGAATGTGACTATTTAATTAGATCTATACAGTTGCTCCCGCCTTTCAAATTTCTTGAATTTTATAAAGGTTTTGGGAGTATAAGAAAAAATATGAGGTTTAAAATAGAAAGAAACTAAAAAAATATCAAAAATTTTTTTTTAAAATAAATAATTTATTTTAATTTTTTTGACAAAAGAAAGATTGTTTTATATAATAATAGTTAAGGAAATTTAGATGCCAAAAGCTAATATATTAATTGTAGAAGATGAATTTGTAATAGCAAATGATATTGCGTCAACTTTAAGAAAAAATGGTTATAATATAATTGGTATTGCAAATAATAAAGAAAGTGCTTTTCAAATTATAGAAGCAAACAAGCCGGATCTTATACTTATGGATATAATGCTTAATGATAAAGATAAAGTCGATGGCATTGATCTTGCAAAAAAAATTTCAAAAGATAATTCTATACCAATAATATATTTAACCGCATATACAGACGAAAAAACCTTAGAGAGAGCAAAATATACCAACCCTTATGGTTATATACTAAAACCTTTTGAAGATAAAGAGTTATTTAATAATATTGAGATAGCGTTGTATAAACATAAGGCAATTGTAGAGACAGAGAAAAGACATTCTTTATTACAACTAATAAATTCTTTTGATGAGAAGATTTCTTCTCTTTTTATTGATAAAATTGTAAATAATACAATTGATTTCTTAATAAATAATCTTAATATAGATAATGTCATATTCTATCTTATTGAAAAGGAAGTAGGTGGCTATATTTTGTATACATCAGACAAAAATGACATTTCTCTTATATCAAATAGTTTTTTAATTAAAAAAGAAGATACTGTAATCACAGATATAATAAAGAATAAAATAATAAAAATTTATGATAACTTTGAAGAGACTTTATTTAATAATAAACTTGAATTTAAATTTAAAAATTTTGGTTATACCAATCTTATAATTGCACCACTTTTTTCTGGAGATAGTGATATTGGAGCTATTGCTCTTTTGTTAAAGAATAAAAATTTTTCAGAAAATATAATAAATATGATCGAACCATTATCAAATAGATTGTCGATGTCTTTGAATAACTGTATATTATACGAATCTTTAAAAGAGAGTGAGGAAAAATTTAGAAACTTTGCTGATTCTTTGCCGCAGGTTGTATGTGAAGTAGATCTAATAGGTAATATAAAATATGTAAATGATGTAGGATTTGAATTATTTGGCTATACAGAAGAAGATTATCAAAAAGGACTTAATGCTTTTTCATTGGTTTATGAAGAGGATATGGAAAAACTTTTGAAAAATTTAAAATTGTTAATTAATGGGGAAAAATTGCCAGGTATAGAATATAGAATAGTAAAGAAAAATAAAGAACTTATATCAGTAGAAATATACGCCAGAGTTATAAAACATAATGATATACCGATAGGTTTTAGAACAGTTATAGTTGATCTTACAGAAAGAAAAGAGAGAGAGGAAAAGATAAGAAAATTATCTCTTGCCGTTGAACAAAGCCCTGTCTCTATTGTAATTACAGACAGTAATGGTAAAATAGAATATGTTAATCCTAAATTTACAGAGGTTACCGGATATAGTTATGAGGAGGTTATTGGCAAAAATCCGAATATTCTAAAATCTGGTTTTCAAGAAAAGAGTTTTTACAAAGGGTTATGGGATACCATTAAAGCAGGAAAAGAGTGGAAAGGATTATTTAATAATAAGAAAAAAAATGGCGAATTATTCTGGGAATCCGCAACTATTTCTGCTATCAAAAATGATAAAGGTGAAATAACTCATTTTATTGCTATAAAAGAAGATATCACCCACAAAGTCATTGCTGAAAAAAATCTTGAAGAAGAGAGAGAAAAATTATCTGTAACATTAAAAGCTATAAAAGATGGAGTAATTACAGTAGATGCAAATTGCAATATAATACTTTTAAATTCTTCGGCAGAGGCTCTTATCGAATATAAGAAAGAAGAAATATTAGGAAAAAATATAAATTCTATTCTAAACATCTATGATGATGAACAACTCACAAAAGAAAGCATTAATCCTATTAAAAAAGTATTTGAAATAAGAGATAATTATGAATCGATTAAACCCTGTTTCTTTGTTTCAAAAACTCAAAAGATAAAGATTATTGAGATTAGTTCAGCTCCTATAAAAGAAAAAGGAGGAGATATAATAGGGGTTGTTTTGGTTCTAAGAGACATTACAGAAAAATATAAGATGCAGGAAGAGATTATTAAAAATAAAAAATTAGAATCCGTGGGTTTACTGGCTGGCGGAATTGCTCATGATTTTAATAATATTTTAACAGCAATACTTGGAAATATAACCCTGGGTAAGATTTATGCAAACCCAGGAGAAAAAATCTATGAAATACTTCTTGAGGCAGAAAAAGCATGTGTAAGATCAAGAGATTTGACTCAACAATTGCTTACTTTTTCAAAAGGAGGAGCACCAATAAAAAAGTTGGATTTTATAGAAGATGTTATAAAAGAATCTGCTGAATTTCTTATAAGAGGTTCTAATGTTAAATTAATTTTAGAAATAGATGATAATATTCATCCAGTTGAATTCGACGCCGCACAAATAAATCAGGTTATCAATAATATAATTATAAATGCCTTACAAGCAATGCCGGAAGGTGGGATTCTGAAAATTAGAGTAAAAAATGAGTATGTTAAAAACAATAATATTATAAAAGAAGGTAAATATGTAACTTCCTCTTTTACAGATACTGGAATGGGAATATCCCCTGAAAATTTGGAGAGGATATTTGATCCTTATTTTACAACCAAAAAGAGCGGTTCCGGGTTAGGTCTGGCCATTTCCTATTCTATTATTCAGAAACATAACGGTTATATCTTTGTTGAATCAGAATTAAATAAGGGAACAACTTTTAAGATTTATTTGCCTGCAATGGATAAGATTATTGAAAAGAAAAAGACAACCACAGAGAATCATATTAAGAAATTAAAAGGTAGAGTATTATTTATGGATGATGAGGATTTTATAATAGATGTGGGGACAAAGTTGCTGGTTTATTTGGGGCTTGAGGTAGAAATAGCAAAAGATGGTGAAACTGTTTTAAAAAAATATAAACAAGCACTTAAAAATAACAAACCTTTTGATGTCGTGATAATGGATTTAACTGTTCCGGGTGGAATGGGGGGAAAAGAAACAATGCCAAAGCTGCTTAAAATAGATCCAAATGTTAAGGCAATAGTATCGAGTGGTTACTCGAATGATGAGGTAATGGCAAATTATAAGCTATATGGTTTTAAAGCTGTTATGGTAAAACCATATAAGATTGAGGATTTAAGTAAAATTTTGGAGGAGATATTATTAAAAAAATAAAATTCTTAATTTTATTGATTTTTTTATGCTTTTCCTGCCAGAAAGAAGATGAGAAAGAGTTCACAGAATTAAATGAAAATATTGTTTTTACAGATTCTTTTTCACCTTCTGATTGGGAAAATCCAACAATGAGAAAAAAGATAGAGTATGGAGACAAGGATATAGGAGCGTATATTGAAAAAGATGTTACTGATCCGAGATTAAGACAGATAATCACCCTTATAGAAAAATTTGCTGAATCAATTAAAAATACTAACGTAGATGAATTAAAATCTATTTTATCCCCTTCTGCATATAATTCTTATATGTTAAGATTTTCTGATAAAAGTTTTAAAGAAGATTATATATTAAGAGTCGCATATCCCGACGATTACTTAAAGGAAGTTTTTATAGTGAAATATAAAATTTTGTTAAAAGAAAAATCAATAATAGGTTCTATTGAAATTGATTTTAGTCAAAAAGAGCCTATTATTTCTGATTTTGAGCCAGAACCAATAAATAAAATATTTAATATGGATTAAAAGTTTTTGCATAAAGATTAAGAGATATCTGTATAATAGAAATTAGCAATATTTATAGATACTAAAAAATTTTAATTTGTAAGTTATTCTGCATATATATGAAAATTAGTTTTAGATCATGATAAGTGTAGGTCTGTCCCTATTTTAATCATAAAAAAATTAGAGGTCTGTCCCTTACTTTAATTTTTTTTAAAAAAAGCCTCATTTTTTTTCAAAATTTGTAAAGGATTTTCTCAAAAATTTTGTGATTAATATATAGAAAATAATTTTTATTAGTGGAGGTAAATGAGATGTTACAATTTGATTTTGTCATTGATGATAATTTATTTAATAAGATTAAAATATTAACAGAACAAAATAATAAAGGGTTCTCAGAGATAATAAGGGAAGTAATAAATACAATGCTACCCTTTTTGAAGAAAAAGCATTTAACAGAAGAAAGAAGGAAGAGAGACTATCCTTGTGTAAATGCGACAAAAAGGGTAAGAGTATTTTTTGAAGAGAGGGTTTATAATGAATTAAAACAGATACACGATACTTTAAATACTTTTAGTATCGCTGTATTGATAAGGGAAATATTGAAGTTGTATTTTGATCTTATAGAAAAGTATGGGTTTGATGGGTTTGAAAAGAGGCTTGAGAAGGTAAAAAACAAAATAGAGGATATGAGATCAAGGAAGGTAAAATGGTATAAGGATAAGGATGAGAGGATCCATCCAGATATCCCCTTTTATATAGACCAGGAGGTATATTATTACCTTGTTTTTGGCACGGATTTCTGCCTAAAACAGATTCAGTTTCTATAAAATAAGTCATTCTCTTAAAAATTTTCTCTTTTTATTACTCTTAATTTAAGTTAATCTTAGCATAACTCTATTTTTAACAAAGTTGATAATTTAACTTTTTGATAAAATAGAATTTTTAAAGTATAGATACGACTGCAAACAAAAAATTTCTCAAAATTTATGAAAAAACCTTTACAAAATTTAAGAAAAAAATTAAAATATTCATACATTTAAAGACACATTTTAAAATCTATTTATCTTTAAAATATTTTTTCCGAAATTTAAGATATCGTTACTAAATCGATAAAGGGGCTCACAATGTCGAAAAAGATTTTAATAATTGATGATGATAAAAATTTTATATCAAAAATTGTTAGTAAATATTGTAATGAGGATTGCAGTTTTCTTATAGCAGATTCTCTTGAAAGAGCAAGAAATATAATGAAATATAATGATTTTGATATTATCATAGCAAATGTAAAAATCCCTGGAGGTAATTCTTTAGAATTTAAAAAAGAGATAAAGAATCCAGAGACAAAATTTTTATTTATGTCAAATTTTGACTCAGATCTTCAGTATGTTAAAAGTAATGGTTATCAATGTTATTTTAAATACGATCTGGATATCTCTTTAAGGAATGCTTTACAAAATGTATAAGAAAATATATATTCTTATTTTTATTTTTCTTACTTTTATTTTAAATTCTCTCGATTTAACAGATGGCTATAAAGATATAAAGCTTGGGATGTCAAAGTCACAAGTAGAAGAGTTGTTAAAGAATAGTCCGGATTTCATACCTCAAAGAGAGGAGATACTCTCAATAAGAATAGAGCCAGACACAGAGATAATTACTGTTGAAGGTACCACATTTATAGAAATAGCATATTTCCATTTTAATAAAGATAAACTCTTTCAAATATTCCTAAAAATTAATGAGAAGAAGATAGGATATTATATCCTTTTAAAAAGATTTACCGATAAATTTGGTAAACCTTCTGGTTTAGAACCAAAGAGTGCCTTCTGGCAGAATAGCAATGTAAAAATAGTAATAGAAAAACCATGTACTTTAAAATATATCTATCTTCCCATCTGGAATGAACTAACAAAAACTGATGACAAACTAAAAAATTATATTGAACAGGCAAGAGAAGATTTTATTAATAATTTATAAATTCAAAAAATAAAAATTACTTTTTGACAAACTCAGAAATTTTAAGTATAACATTTCCTGTTGATTTAATTTTATTTTCTGGATAATAAGATGAATATAATTATTGTTTATGCAAGTTATTATGGAAGCACAGAAAAATGCGCATATAAAATAAAAGAAAAATTAAAGGCGAATTCAATAATAGTGAATATTGCCTATAATGATTTTAAAAATCTTAATGACTATTCTACAATAATAATTGGTACCCCTTTACATATTGGAAAAATACACAAGAGTATAAAAAAATTTTTAGAAAGATTTAAAGATGATCTTGCGAAAAAGAATCTTCATTTTTTTTGCTGTGCTCTTGAAAAAGATGCATTAGAAAAGTCTTTAAAACAGATACCAGAAGAACTTATCTCAAATATAAAAGTAAAGGAGTGCTTTGGTGGTAGAATAGTGAAAAGCGAGTTATCCCCATTTGAAAGAGTGGGAATTGAAATGATAGAAAAGAAAGAGAAATTGGATTTAACAAACTATAATACAATCGACGAGACAAAAATAGATAATTTTGTAAAAGAAGTAGAAAAATATATTTAGAATTTTTTTAAAAAAAGATAGACTTTTTTATTAAAATTTATTATTTTATACCTGACCATTTTAGTAAGAATTAAAAAATATTTAAGGATCTAAAATGAATCATGATGTGTTTTTTAAAATAACTTATGGGCTTTATGTGATAAGCACAAAAAATAATGAAAATAAATTTAATGGCCATATTTCAAATACCGTTTTTCAAACTACTTCCCAGCCTCCTACATTAGCAATATGCTGTAATAAAAATAATCTTTCGTGTGACTATATGCTTGAGAGTAAAATATTTACTATCTCTATTCTTAAAGAAGAAACAGATATGAAATTCATAGGGAAATTCGGATTTAAAACAGGAAGAGAGATAGATAAATTCAGCGATACAAATTATAAGATAGGTAAAACCAGTGCCCCGATTGTTCTTGATAACAGTATTGGCTATCTTGAGTGTAGGGTTATAAATACAGTGGATGTTGGGACTCACATTCTTTTTGTAGCAGAAATAATTGATGCTGAGATGATAGAGGATGGTACTCCATTAACTTATGCTAATTATCGGCTAATTAAAAAGGGGCTTTCTCCAAAAAATGCTCCAACTTATATAGATAAAAATTTATTAAATAATAAAAGTAAGGAGGAAAAATCAATGCAAAAATATGTTTGTTCAGTATGCGGATATGTCTATGACCCAGCAGTAGGGGATCCAGATTCTGGAATAAAACCGGGAACTCCATTTGAAGATATACCAGATGATTGGGTTTGCCCTGTATGCGGTGTTGGTAAGGATTCTTTTGAAAAGGCATAGTTTATAGTTATAATGAAAAAAGCCAAGTGTAAAATTTGCGGTTATGTGTATGATCCAGAAAAAGGGGATCCAAAAGGGAAGATTAAGATAGGGACAGACTTTGATGATCTACCAGAAAACTGGAAATGTCCTGTATGTGGTGCAAGTATTGAATATTTCATTAAAGAGAGATAGACTCAATTTGTATTTTAAAATTAAGATTTATTCAGTTTAATTTTAAATAAAATTTTAAATTAGTAAAATTTGAAAAAGGATGAAATTATGGCAGCAATAAAAATAAAAGATAATATATACTTTGTTGGAGCAATTCACTGGGATAGAAGGCTATTTGATGAGTTAATTCCCTTACCAGAAGGGACAACCTATAATTCGTATCTAATAAAAGGGAGTGAAAAAACAGCAATAATAGACGCAGTAGACCCAGCAACAAATTCAATCTTATTTAATAATCTTCATTCTTTAAAGGTGGATAAGATAGATTATATAATTGCCAATCACGCAGAGCAGGACCACTCTGGTGCAATTATAGATCTACTCGAATTATATCCCGATTCAAAAGTTGTAACAAATTCTAAATGTAAAGATTTTTTAAAGGACCTCTTACATATATCGGAGGAGTCTTTTATTGTGGTAAATGAAGGTGATACACTATCCTTAGGAGATAAGACTCTAACATTTTTCCTAACTCCATGGGTTCACTGGCCAGAAACAATGGTAACATATCTTAAAGAAGACAAAATTCTTTTTAGTTGTGACTTTTTTGGTTCTCACTACTCTTTTAGTCAATTTTTTGTAGAAAAAGAGAAAAGATCTGAAATTTTAACATATGCAAAAAGATACTATGGCGAAATAATGATGCCATTTAGAACTCAGATAAAGAAAAATACTGAGAAAGTAGAAAAATTAGATATTGACTATATATGCCCAAGTCATGGTCCAATATTTAAAGAACCATCTTTAATAATTAATGCATATAAAGATTGGATATCTGATAATGTTGAGAAAAAAATTTTAATTCCTTATGTATCAATGCACGATTCCACAAAAATAATGGTAGAATATCTTGTTGATATTTTAACAGAAAAAGGAAATGATAAAGGGATAAAGGTAAAACCTTTTAATTTAACCTATACGGATATAGGTGAATTCGTTATAGATCTTGTAGATACTTCAACAGTAATTGTTGCCTCTCCTACTGTTCTTGCTGGTGCTCATCCGGTTGTGGCATATGCTGTTTTCTTAATGAATGCTTTAAGACCAAAGACAAAATTCGTGGGAATAATAGGCTCTTATGGCTGGGGTGGTAAAATGGTAGAGCAATTGACATCTATGCTAACAAATATAAAACCAGAGTTACTTGAACCTGTTGTGATAAAAGGACTTCCAACGAATCAGGATTTTGAATTATTGGATAGATTAGCGGAAACTATTATAGAAAAAAATACTTTTTAAGTAGTTAATTTAGTAGTAAAAAAAATAGATATCCTTTTTTAAATTTTTCAAATAGAGTAAGTGGGTAAGGTTTTTAATATATTGAATTTAGCATAAATAATAGATTTTCTTTTTATTTTCTTATTTTATACTAACAAAATTTTAATTTGTAAGTTATCTTTCATCTATATGAAAATCATTTTTACAACATGATAAGTGTAGGTCTGTCCCTCTTTTAATTTAATTTATAAGTCTGTCCCCTATTTTAATTTTAATCATAAAAAAATTATAGGTCTGTCCCTATGAGATATTCCATTTAACTTAAAAATATTACTATTTGTTAAATATGTTATTAAATATAAACATAATAAGCGTAACTCTGTCCCTCTTTTGATCATAAAAAATTTATAGGTCTGTCCCTCACTTTAATTTTTTTCAAAAAAAGAAATTTTTTTCTCAAAACTTGTAAAGGATTTTCTCAAAAAATTTGTGATTAATATATAAAAATACTTTTTTAAAAGAAAGGAGGATTTTTTATGAGAAGAAATAGAATATTAAAAAAGGGGGCTAGCTATTATATTACCTGTACAATCAACAGGGACAGACCTGAACTAAAGCCCCTCTTTATCCGTGAAATGCTATTATTAACTTTAAAACAGGCAAAGAAGAAATTTAGATTCTCACTTCTAAATTTCGTATTTGTTTATACCCACTGTCATTTTATTATAAGACCAAAAAGAGGGGAAAATCTATCAAAAATAATGCAGTGGTTACTGGGCACATTTGCCGTTAGATACAACAAAAGATTAAAAATAAGAGGAAAGGTATGGTTTGATAGATTTAAGAGTGAAGTAATAGAAAAAATTGAGGATTTTGTGAGAAGTTTTAAGAGGATAAACGAAAATTTAAAGAAAAATAACATCCCGGAAGCATTAGAAAATTATATTTTTTGTGGTCTTTTTTATTTTAAGAATAAAAATTTTGAATTTCTTGATAGATTACCGCTATTACTCGAATTTTTGATATAAGATAAAAGTTACTATACTAAAAATTTTTGTTATAAATGCAAGATTTTATTTTATTTAATTAATTTCATAGCAAGAAAAAAGCCTAAAAATAGTTGCATTTTTTACAAAAATAGAATATATTGCTATTTCTAAAATAAAATAAAATTTTATTGAAATAATTAAGGAGTTTTGAATATGGAGAAAATTTCTAACTTACAAAAAGCAAGACTTGAGTATAAGCCAAAATTACCTGAAGCATTAAAAGGGGATATATCAACAATCACTGTTGAATTAGGAGAAGCAACATCCTCTTCCTCTTTTCAGAAAGAGTTAAAAGAGATGTTTTCTAATACTTATGGATTGCCAATAGCAACTTTTAAGAAAGGAGGCACTCCTAATCCTAATTTTAATAAAAAAATAAATGTTGGAATTGTTTTGTCGGGTGGGCAGGCACCAGGTGGACACAATGTAATCATAGGATTACTCGATGCGATGAAGAAGGCAAATAAAGATTCAAAATTATTTGGATTTTTAGGTGGCCCTTCTGGAATTGTGGATGACAAGGCGATAGAGTTGACCCCTGAATTTGTTGAAGAATACAGAAATACTGGTGGATTTGATATGATTGGCTCTGGTAGGACAAAATTAGAAAAGGAGGAACAATTTGATAAATGTATTGAGGTCTTTAAAAAAAGAGATATTAATGCAATAGTAATTGTTGGAGGTGATGATTCCAATACAAATGCAGCCTTACTTGCAGAGTATCTTAAAAAGAAGGGTAGTACGGTTCAGGTAATAGGTGTTCCAAAGACAATTGATGGGGATTTAAAAAACCAGTATATCGAAACCTCTTTTGGTTTTGATACAGCGACAAAAGTTTACTCTGAATTAATTGGGAATATTTGTAGAGATGCAAATTCTGCAAAAAAATATTGGCACTTTATAAAATTAATGGGTAGATCAGCATCTCATATATGTCTTGAATGTGCTTTACAGACACAACCAAATATTGCTATAATTTCAGAAGAAGTTGAAAAAGAACAATTAACAATTGAAGAGATTATTGATGAAATAGTAAGAATTGTTATAACAAGATCTGATAAGGGTGAAGACTTTGGTGTTGCTTTAATACCAGAGGGGCTAATTGAATTTATACCTGAAATGAAAAAATTAATCTCAGAATTAAATGACCTTCTTGCAAATAATGAGGCTCATTTTAACACACTTCATACTTTCGAGGAACAATCTCAATGGATTAATAAACATTTAAGTAAAGATTCTTCTTTTGTATTTTCTTCTCTTCCAAATGATATTCAGAGACAACTATTAATGGATAGAGATCCTCATGGCAATGTTCAGGTTTCCAGAATAGAAACAGAAAAGTTATTGATAGATCTTGTTCAGGATAAATTAAATGAATTAAAGAGTGCTGGTAAATTTAAAGGAAAATTCTCACCATTAAACCACTTCTTTGGTTATGAAGGAAGATGTGCAGCACCTTCTAATTTTGATGCTGACTATTGTTACTCCCTTGGATATAATGCATTTTTATTAATTATTAATGGCCTTACAGGATATATGTCATCCATAAGAAATCTATTTCAACCAGCAGATAAATGGATAGCAGGTGGTATTCCTATAACAATGATGATGACAATGGAGCAAAGACATGGCAAATTAAAACCAGTTATTAAGAAGGCTTTAGTTGATTTAGAAGGTGCTCCTTTTAAAAAGTTTGTTAGCATTCGAGAGGAATGTGCAATTAAAACATCTTATTTATATCCTGGGGCTATTCAGTATTATGGACCTTCTGAAGTCTGTGATAGAACTACAAAGACTTTAATGTTAGAACATAGTTAAATCCGAAAATAATTTTTTATAAAAGAGGCTACCTTATTATTTAAGGAAGCCTCTTTTCTCTATTATGTTGTACTTTAGTCTTAAATACAGTTTTTCTACTAATTTAAAACAAAAAAATATATACAGATAATATTTGTTCAAAAGTGCGACAATTGTCGTATAAATTAACTCGATTATATCAATCCCTTTGTCTCATCTATGCCTAACATTATATTCATATTCTGAACAGCTGCCCCTGATGCTCCTTTACCTAAATTATCAAATCTTGTGATTACGAGTGAGTGCTCATCATTAGATGTGACAAAAATATCTAAAAAATTACTATTTTTTCTTTCGTCAACCACAAAAAAACCATTATCAAGATATTTATCCAGATCGTAATCCATTACTTTAATGAAAAATTCATCCTTATAATATTCTTTATAAAAGGCTTGAAGATCTCTTCCAGAAAGTTTTTTATTCATAAGTCTATTATTAATAGGAACAGAGACAGTCATCCCGTTATAAAAATCAGCAACAATAGGAGTAAAAACTGGCTTAAACTCAAGATCAGGGATCTTTTGCATCTCTGGGAGATGTTTATGATTTAATTTTAATGCATAGGGTCTTGGGACACTATATTTATCCTTAAAAATTCTATTTTTTTCATACTCTTCAATCATCTTTTTACCACCGCCACTATAACCAGTTAAAGATGTGCAGGTAAAAGGGTAATCTTTTGATAAAACACCCTCTTGTATTAAGGGATATACAATTACAACAAAACCAGTGGCATGACAGCCTGGCACCGCTACCCTTTTAGAATTTTTTATTAAATCTCTCTGCTTTTTATTGAGTTCTGGAAGTCCATAAACCCATCCTTTTTCTGTCCTATGAGCAGTACTTGCATCAATTACTCGTGTCTTTTCATTTTCGATAAGATTAACTGACTCTCTTGCGGCATCATCTGGTAAACATAAAAAAACAATATCAGCTTCATTTATAAATTTCTTTCTTTCAAAAATATCCTTTCTTTTCTCTGGATCAATTTTTAATATCTCTATATCATCTCTTTTAGAAAGTCTTTCATTTATTTTTAAACCAGTGGTTCCTTCCTGACCATCTACAAAAATTTTATATTTCATTTTTAGTTACCTTTTTTAATCAATTTTTTTGAAATTATCTATATCAAAAAAAATAAAATTTGTCAAAAAATCTATTTGCTAAACATAACGCCATCATCTAACTTTTGAGAATAAAAGAATTAAAACACATTGTATTTTTTATAAAATTATTGTTATTTTATAAATGATAACGGGATATCCCCTGCCAGATATACAGATATCCCCCTATTTTATATCATCTCCCCATTTTTCTCCATATAATTTTTTTGCCTCATTAAGATACAATTCTGCCTCTTTGTCCCTATTCATTCTTTTTAACATAAGTATTATATTTTTATAACTATCAGGGCTTTTTTTTCTTTTATGATTATTAATAAATACTGACAAAGCCTCATCCCATCTCTTCGTCTTGTAATACAAAATACCCCTTAAAATTTCAAGATTATTATCCCCTTTTATAATATTACATAATTTTTCTATCTTTTTAACATTATCCTCTGTTGGATTTAATAAAAATTTTTGAATATTATCTGGAATACAAAAATAATAACTAACAGCATCTTTTGTAATATTGTATTGATATTCAATCTCTTTTATTAAAATATTTTTTTCTAAAAATTCTTTGTATTTTCTATCAAGAAAAAATAATCTTTCTATATCCTGTTTCTTAAAATAGTATATGTTAGAAGTTAAAATAGTAATTAAAATATCTTTTTTTATCTGATCTTTTTCATTATTATTAATAAAATCAATAAATTTTTCAAATATTTCTATTCTTGTATCTTTATTTATTGTCCTCGCTTCTGCGAATTGTAATGGTGAAAAATCATCTGTTGCAATTCTTGCTCCTTTACAAAATTCTTTTATCTTTGCTGTATTGAATATTTCACTATAATAAAAATCTTTAAATTCAGAAAGATTTACACTCATTAAGTCCTTTTTTATAACTTCATTCTGAATTAAATTATTAAATGCTTGAGGCGAAATAATTATGGGATTACTACTACCAACTATTATTGAATATTCATTTGTTATAAAAAGAGAACATTCTTTAAAAACAGCAGAAAAAGTAGCAAGTATAGTCTTATAATCTTCTAATGGGACAAGATGTAAAGGTAGCCATTGCACCATAATCCCATCAGTAGTGAGCCTATTTTTACAATGGGCATAAAATTCTTTTGTATACAATACCCATGAATCACTCGCAATTGGATGAGTGGAATCGGATATTATCAAATCGAATTTTTCTTTCGTTTTTTCTACAAAATATCTACCATCATTTATCTTTATTGTATCTTTATATTTTTCCAATACATTATGATTCCATTCTGAAAAAAACTTACTTGCCTCAAGAACGTCTTTACATATCTCTATGTTTCTCTTTTTTTCAAGAGAGTCAATATTACATACTGATCCATAAGATATTCCAGCCCCAAATGCTATTGTTAAAAGAGATTTAATATCATTTTTTATTGTAAAGGGAAGATAGGCAAGTAATCTAAAAACCTTTATTGAGTTATAATCTGTTGGAACCTCCCCAACCCCATTTATCTTTAAATGAAGAATGCCATTGTATCTTTTTGAAACTGTTACTGTACCAAAAACTCCCTCTTTATAATATAAAATTTCATCACTTTTTAAAGTCTTTGCGGCAATTCTTGAAACATTTATTTTTTTATCAAAGTTAAATGTTATTATTAGCGTTAATAAAAATAGAATTGTTAAAAAAATGTACTTAAAGTTAAATTTATTAGAGAGTATATAAATTATACTTATAATTATAAATATCCCTATATTAATAAGGGCAATTATTCTTAATGTAAAATCAATCTGAAATATTGAAATTAGAAGAAAACCAGTAAGAAGAGGTCCAAGAACTGAACCAACAGTATTAAAAAAGTATAATAGTGAAATATTTTTTTCTTTTTTAGATGTATTTATGTTAATGAATATATCTATTGCCAGAGGGAAAATAAAACCAAATATAGAAGCAGGCACAAATATTAGTAGAAGTGAAGAGAGTATTCTTATAATGATTAGTAGATTAAAATTGAGAGTTATGTTATTTTTTATATTTACTATGATCTCATTAATTATATTTGAATATTCTGGCAAAATTACATTCCATAAGCCTATAATTAATTCGAGAATAGCAAATATAAAAATAGGAGAAGTTATATTTTTTCTTAATTTAAAGTATATAAAAGATCCTAAAAAGATACCCCCAATAAAAATAGATGTGATTATGGTAAAGCAATAGGTATTATTACCTGTAAAATAGATTAAAATTCTATTATAAACAATCTCATAAGAAAGAGATGAAAAACCGGATAAGAAGAAAAGAATTGGAAATATTATTAAAAATATTTTTTTTGAGTTTTCTGTTATATCTATTTTGAAATTCTCATTTTCTTCTAATTGAGAATAAACATTGTCAAAATTTTTTAAAATAAAGAAAGCACTTAGGTATATTAATAAACCAATGAATATTGTTAATAATAAAGTAAAATTATATCCCAATATTGATAAGAATAAAAAACCAGTCAAGAATGCTCCAAGCACACTACCAAGAGTATTAATAGAATACAATAACGATATATCTTTTCTTGGTGTCACCATTGATAAAAGAGGTAGAGTTATTCCTACTAATGATGTTGGTATTATCAGTGTTAAAAATGTTAAAATCCCTTTTACAATTAAAGATATATTATTATAATTAAATAGTAAAGAATCTATAATATTTATTAAAGAAAATAAAGGATACAATAATAAAGCATATATTAAAATTATAATCTGGGTTATAATAAAAAGAAAAATTGGTCTTTTTATTTTATGAGATACTCTATTAAAAATAATATTTCCAATAGAAAGCCCTAACATCCAGACACTTAATAAAATGGCAATCGAATAAATTGTCCCACCAAATATTAAAAGTAATTTTCTTTGCCATAAAATTTGAAATATAAGAGTTATAAATCCAGAGATAAAATAATAAAGATACAACAAATATTTTTTTTTCATAAATCAATTATCCTAATATTTTTAAAAGTTATATACTGAAAATTTTTCATTTTGTCAAAAAGATAGTTGTAACAGAAGTCGTTTATTAAATTTTTGAAAAGTAAAATTATATAGTTAGCCTTACGCTAATTTTAATTTAAAGAGAGAGTAAATAATAAAAATCTAAGTTTAACTTTATTTAAGTAGGATTTTGAATAAATACCGCTAGTAATAGGTCTCAAATCCCACTACTTGATAGCAATTGTTATAAATTGCTTTATAGAATGGGGTGGTATTCCCTTCAAAATGCGACAATTCTTTATTCTTTTTCCACCTCTTTATCTTTGTAAGTTTCAGCCATAACCTCAATGTCACAAGACTACATTTCTTCTCCACACCTAAAAGCCCCATTTTCTCATATTCTTCTAAAAAGAGTGCGACAATTCTCCTCAAGAGAACTGCCATGCTGAAAAAATTAAGATCCGCATGAATCTTTTTTAAGAATCTATAATCCTCTTTTGAGAGATATACCCTAATTTTATCAGTAGCATCAATTCTTTCATAGTTATTCCCATCCTCAACTCCAAAGCAGTATCTCTTTTTTATTCTGTTACAAAACAATTGAAGAATATACACAACAAGTTTTGATAAAGATAAATTTAATTTCTCTGCTATTTTTACAAGTCTTTTTTTCATTTCTGATTTTACTACAAAGTGAAACTCATGTTCAGCATTGTAGTTTTCTAAAATTTTATTAATATCCATAAAAAATCCTCCTTACTCCTTAAGTTTATAAAAAAATATTTCTATATATTAATCACAAAATTTTTAAGAAAATCCTTTACAAAATTTAAGAAAAAAATAAAAAAATCCTCATAGAATAAAATTACTTCCATTTTATTGTCAATAGATCTTAATTTTTACTTGTCAAGATTTTTTTAATATAGTATAATAGTAGGACCTTTAAAGGGATTGTAATAATTAGACTATAAAATTTTAATTTAAATTAGTCTAATTGTTAAAGTTGGAGGAAATGTGCCAGATATTTCAAACCCCCTAATAATTCAGAGCGATTTTTCTTTACTTCTGGAAGTATATAATTCAAAATTTGAAGAAGTCAGAAACGAACTTACGAAATTTGCGGAACTTGTAAAATCCCCTGAACATATTCATACTTATAGAGTAACATCATTAAGCCTATGGAATGCAGCGAGTAGTGGTGTCAATGTTAAAGATATAATAGATTTTCTATATAAATATTCAAAATTTGAAGTTCCTCAAAATGTTATTCAAGAAATTACTTTAATCTTTAATAAATTCGGGGTTGTTGAATTATTAAAATATGATAAAGACCCAAATAAATTAATTCTAAATATAAAAAATCCAGAAATTGAACTCGAAATTCTTTCTAATCCAAAATTAAAAAGATTTCTTACCCAGAAGATTTCAGACGGTAAATATCTAATCCCTCTTTTATCAAGAGGGGAACTAAAAGTTGCATTTTTTAATTATAATATACCTGTTTATGACATTGCTGGTTATACAGAAGGTGAAAAAATTGATATTCATTTAAGAGATATAACTCTTTCTGGTAAACCTTTTAAATTAAGAGATTATCAAGTAATGGCTTCAGAATCTTTTTATCAGGCTGGATCTGTGATGGGGGGACATGGGACAATTGTCCTACCTTGTGGTTCTGGTAAGACTATTATTGGTATAGATATTATGTGTAAAATAAGTGCCTATACTCTAATTCTTACGACAAGTGTGGCAGCGGTTCATCAATGGATGAGAGAAATTCTTGATAAGACTACACTAACAAAAGAAGATATTGGAGAATATACCGGCGATAAAAAAGAGATAAAGCCAGTTACAATCTGTACCTATCAGATATTGATTTATAAAAGAGAAAAAGATGAAGAGTATGTTCATTTTAACATATTTAAGTCTCTTAATTGGGGATTAATAATTTATGATGAAGTGCATCTTTTGCCAGCACCTATTTTCAGAATAACTGCAGAAATTCAGAGTAAAAGAAGATTGGGTCTTACTGCTACTCTTATTAGAGAGGACCAACACGAAAAAGATGTTTTCTGTTTGATTGGCCCTAAAAAATTTGATACTCCATGGAAAGTATTGGAAAAACAGGGATGGATTTCAACTGCAAAATGTGTGGAGATAAAGATTCCTTTAAGAGAAGATCTTAAAATAGAATATCTTCTTGCGGATCAAAAAGAAAAATTTAACATTGCTGCAAAAAATCCAGATAAAATTTTAGTGTTAAAAGATATTCTTATGCGTCATAGCGATCTTCCAACGTTGATAATTGGCCATTTTATAGATCAATTAATAGAAATTTCAAAACATTTTAATTTACCATTAATAACAGGTAAAACTCCAAATGGATTAAGAGAAGAGATTTATAATAAATTTAAAAATGGTGAAATAAAAAAGATAGTTGTTAGTAAGGTAGCAAATTTTTCAATAGACTTGCCAGATGCTACTGTTTTGATTCAGTTAAGTGGAACTTATGGATCAAGACAGGAAGAGGCACAGAGATTGGGTAGAATTTTAAGACCTAAAAAGAATAATATTTCTTATTTTTATACCCTGACAACTGAGGAGACAATAGAAGAACAGTATGCTCACAATAGACAGAGATTTTTAACAGAGCAGGGATATGAATATGAAATAGATTTTTGGAAAAAAGAGGAGTTAGAATGTCTGATAGAGAATTAATTAATTTTTCAAATTTGAATGAAAAAGAGGTGGAATCTCTTTATGAATTCTTTTTTGGTAAGATTCTTGTTAAATCAAAAAAAATTGATTATAAAGAGTCTTTGACTCATTTTATTCAAAAACCAAATTTTCTATCGATTTTGCAATCCAAACTCCCTGAACTCGATTTTAATGTTTTAAAGACCATATCTATATGTGATTATTTACCATATCAATTTATAGTAGAAAAGTTAAGCATTATATTGGATAAACAACCATCTTTTATAGAAAAATCTTTAAAGAATTTAATTGAAAAGAATATCATTTTTCTAAGAGATAATCAAACTTTAATAATTCCAGATTATAATATTGTTCAAAAAAGAAAAATTGAATATAATGTTTTACAAGAAGATATTAATTTTAATTCAAAAATATATTATGATCTAATAAATTTCTTAAACTATCTATTGTCAAAAAATATTACATTATCATTGAATGGTTTTATATATAAAAAAGATTTATCTTTTCTTGAAGATATATTTAAAGACTATTCTACTCTTCAAAAAGATGATTTTTATTTTATAAGTTACTTTTTTAGTCTTATCTTTTTGGATATGAATCAAAAACTGCATTTAAAAAATATAAATAATTTTTTTTCTATGAATAAAAAAGAGAGAATTTTATTTTTTATTAAAATCTGTTTTCCACAATTTTATAATATTTATAAATATTTTATTGATAAAAATAAAAATGTTGTTATATCTCTTAATGATTTTAAGGAATTATGGGAAAAAACATTTTTATCTATTGAATATAAAACTACTCCCATAAAAACTTCTTTTGAGAAGATCGTAAATTTCTTAAACAAACTGGATGTTATAAATATAGATGGGAATTTTGTTAAAATAAAGCTAATTGATGACAAGAATGAAAACAAAACAGATATAAAATCATTTTCTGGTTTTGTATTTTATATAAACTCAATGTGTGACGATTCTGACTTTTATATACCAGCAGTATTTGGTAATATGCTTAAATATAATATTTATATAGAATATGAATTAAACGAGGAGAGCGTTAAAAAGGCAATTGTAGCCGGTATGACTCTTCAGGATATTATGGACTATTTTAACAGACATAATATAGTCCTATCAAAAAATGTTGAAACAACTTTAAAGCAATGGGCTGATAAATATGGTGCATACTATTATGCCGAAGGTACAATATTTATCTGTAATACACCGGAAAAAGGGAAACTTATTTCAGAATTAATTGATTCTGGTTTTGCAACTGCCTATGAAATTAAAAAAAATGAGATATTCTTTATCCCAGAAGAGGAGAAGAGTCGCTTTTTTAGTTTTCTTGAAAAGTCTGGTATTAATTACTATTCTTATAAACCTACTAAAAACAATATAGATTATAACGAGATTAAAGATGATAATATAGAATCTTTTTTAAAAAATTGATAATAATACTTATTTATAAAGATCTTTTCCAGTTAAAAATGCCTTCCAATTGTCATCAAAAGTGCCAGAAGGGACCTCTTTATTAATAGCATCTTTCCAATTATCAAGGCTAAAACTAAGATAATTTGAGATTATGCCAACCAGTGCTACATTAATAAATTTAGGAGTACCTATTTTTTGTAAGATTGTATCTGGATTAATTAAAAGTAAATTTCTAAACTTGTCTTTTAATTCTTCTTCTATACCGACTGGATACTCTTTTACCTCAGCAGGTAAAATTTTTGTATTGTATACAATAACCTGAGTATTACTATTAGTAAGATGTAGCCATCTTAAAGTCTCCATTTGTTCCAATGAAAGAAAAATATCTGCCTCTTTCTCTGGAATTACTGGGGAAAAAACTCTATTCCCAAATCTTATATGACTAAAAACAGAGCCACCTCTCTGACTCATGCCATGAATTTCACTTTTTTTCACATCAAAGCCAGCATTCATTGCTACCTGAGTTACAATGTCTGATGCAAGAATTATACCCTGTCCGCCAACTCCAGCCATAAATATATTAAAAGTGTTATTCATAAAATAGACCTCTTCTTTATTATATACAAATTTCCTCTTGATTTAATAAAAAAAATATAACTTGTCAAGAAAATATAGAATAATTTTGATTAATAAAAATACATGGTATCCCCTTAAGATAACTCTTAACAAATATCAACGATATATGTTAAAGAGTAATATTAGTAAAATATAAAATAGAAGGAGGATAACCATGTATG
>Ga0209204_1001161_pt1 | contig 25586 bp, 20 predicted proteins | sample AD_JPNMR2_MetaG_FD_184425 | JGI IMG/M metagenome (GOLD analysis project Ga0209204, IMG submission 184425) | Active sludge microbial communities of municipal wastewater-treating anaerobic digesters from Japan - AD_JPNMR2_MetaG (SPAdes) (version 2) | ecosystem: Engineered > Bioreactor > Anaerobic...
ATTTCCTGTCAGGTTACACAATCCCGAGAGTTATCGGGAGCAAAAAGTGTGACAATTTGTCCCGAGACCTCGGGAAGCAACTTACCCATATTGTCCGTGTTAGGCGGAGCCACATTTTTTTGTCTTTGAGTAGGTTATCTAATCTTTAGCTAGTCTTAATTTGTAAAGTCTTAATCCTATCATAGGAAACCAGATTAAATATAGTGGTCCTGCTATAAACATAATAATGTTTCCGTGAGCTGGAGCAAAAAATCCAATGAGAATATGAGCAAGATCCAATCCATGAGTAGCAATCCCGGTAATTGCGGTCGATCTGTTAAATACATTTGATCGCAACATTACAATTGATATTAAGAGTGCTCCAGTCTGAAGTAGGAGTCCGCCAATTTTTGCACCGGTTCCATGCCACATGTCAGAGGCCAGGATGGATTCACCAGCGGCCAATAATTGGTTCTTTTGAAAATCAGAAGTAGCTATAGCAAATTTGTCACTTAGGTAGAGGTACGAAAACACAGAAGGAGTTGCTAGGAAAAGAGTTACTCCTGCAAAAGCCAGGATCATGGATATCGTTGAAACTGCGTAGTCTGTGTTTTTTAAAGCTACAAATAGGCTGTAAAACAGTAAATAATAAAGTGGCATGACAAATACAGTCAGGATATCAAGTCGCAATAGTCCTGAAATTTTGTTATCCTGCAGGATTGAAAATGTTTGTTCAATAGTCACGGGCGGTCCGCCAGCAAGGCTCATAATTAGCAGTGTCGCCAGTGAATACACTAATAGAACAAAGCAAGCGGTCCCCCCAAGACAGTACACTGTTTTTTGAGAAGTCATAGGGCAGGAGTTTAAATTCATTCAGAAGTTTTAATTTAAAGTACTTTTTTTATGGAGCGGCCAAAATGCACGCAAGCCACTGGTTATACCTAACGTTTACAGTATAAAAGAAGTTTTTGCGAAGCAAAAATTTGTGTGAGTGCCGTCAGACACGAACCTTTTATGCTGCGTTATATGAAGTTGGGCCATCATTTTATTATCTCTTTCTTCTTCCAAATGATAAAATCTATAGTATCTGTGTTTTTTGTATCTTTGAGAACCTTATCTAAAGCATCCCACTCTGAACGTTCACGGTCAGATTCATAGTATCTCCCAGAACCTGCATATTGCTTTACAGATGGAAGTGTTTTTCTTAAACAACGCCAAGCGTTAAGCCATGTTCTTATTTTTACAGTTGTGTGAGGATGGTGTAGCACATATAGTGGTTTTTCTTTTTTGTCTTTGGCTAACTTTTTGAAATTATCATTGACTTCTCTACGCCAACCCTTCGCATTTTTAGATCTTGGATTGAAAATACTTAGATCGTGGCAACCCAATATCATAACTCTCACATTGTCTAAGTCAAAAAAATGTGTTTCTAAGTTGGCAATCCTTACCAAACCATTTTGTTGTGTTGGTGTTGGATAGGACTTTCCTGTCCAATAAAGTTTGCCTTGTCTTAAATCCTTCAGAAATACTAACTCAATGTGTGGTTGATTAATGTAATTCTGGGTTATTGATATTTTCTCCTTAAAAGAGTCTATACCCAATGTGATGTGATCCGTAACTTCACTTAATTTCCTACATAAACCTTCGTCCAGGATAGAATTTGCACACTCTTCAGCTTTCGCAATTAATTTATTTACAGCCTTATTATTCGGATTTTTATTATCACCTATATCGTTCCGAGATATTGATTCTGGCCAATCAAATTGGACAAATCCACCGCAAGTTATTAGAAACTTGACTTTTCTGCCTTTAGTCCACTTCTCACAAATATCTTCAAGAAGTTGCTTGGTTCTTATCGGATTTCCTTCCCATTCACCAGCGATGATAACTCTTGCTATGGATGGATTTGGTTCCTCTCTTACTTCAATTTCCCATCCTCCAGAAGTTCCTTCTAAAATGTTCTCGAATCTCTCAACATCCGATGGGTTATTTGGATCAAAACTACACCACACATAATCCTTAGCAAATAATCTGACAGTTGGCTTTAAACCTCTTATTGCCGGAAGGAAATCCCTCAGAGTATCGTACCAAGCACGTTGCTCATCTCTATATGGCGGATCATTATCTTTAGCATTAATATTTTCGCATAATCTAATCCATTTTTCTCTGTTAAAATCCAATTCAAGGTTAGAAGGATACCTCTCTAGAGCTATTTTCCTCGGCAATGTGAAATGTTGGGATTCATCAAATTCTACAATAAATCCCGGATTTGGAATGAAGAAATCACAATTTGAAAGCGTCTTTGCTTTAACAAATTCTTTGAAATCCCTATGACTCTGGAGAGCCTTATAAATCCATCTTAGTTTGTCGTAGTAAGGTGTATTTTTAAAATCATCTGGTTGTGTTCCTATCTCAAACTTATAATTCTGTTCAACTTTTCCGTAAATTTTCTCTAAAAGTTTTTTAATTGTTTCCTTACATTTTGCACATCTTTCATCATGGTGAGTAATAGGAACTCTTATTTTGCTATTCTCTTTCAATGGCTTGATGATAGAGCTCTTAGAGGGAGCTTCTACTATGTTGAACCCCAAATGTTTAAGGAAATCATTTGTTTCTAAACCCCCACCAAATTTTTGAGGATCTAATTCTTTGCCATTTGCATACTTATTGGCTAACGAAATGATATACTTTGGTGGATAATGTCCGCCATTATATTCCAAAAGAAACTTCTTTGAACTTCTACCATCGGGAATTCCGACTTTCTTAGTTTCTTTTATTGCTTTAATAATATGTTCTCGGTTTATGTTTTTAGGAATCATGGTAATCCCGCCCCAATTTCATATAACGCTCGGCGGTATGTGCATGTTGGCGCAGCATCGCGGTGGCGCGCGTTTTTGCACTCGTGATGGTGTGTAGGATGTTTCTTTTCGTTACAAATTTTTCGGGGTACGCAAAAACCGTGACACCAAGTGGGAGTGCCCCGCGGGAGCGGGGCCGGCCGGCTGGTTTTTGCCCGGCGGCTTCAGCCGCTAATCCGGGCCGATAAAGCACCAACTGGTTTTGGTGTGCCAGTCTGACGGACCGACGCGCAAAAACCAGTCGAAGCCAATGACATATACCGTCCTGTTATGCGTAGAATTATTTCTTTCTTTGTTTTTTTATATAATTCAGTATCTGGATTGCAGCATTGATATTATCGTTCCCTAAGTCTTTTGATGAGAAGAATGTTTCTAAATGATTAATTGACTTATACATTAGTCTGTTAGTATATAACCAAACTATACTAAATTCACAGATGCTCTTCAGAATGTTGAAATCAGTCTCCTCAATTTCATCTATACCTTTGTGTACTAAATCACACCTTTTAACATAAAGCCTACGTATATAGGGCGAAAGATCAAAATCTGATTTTGAATTAGTGAAGAAAGCAAGCCTTTTCTTGATAATTTCTGAGGATGGTCTATTTGGATCTGAAAGTGAAATTCTTTCAGCAATTTGCCAAAATCCTAAAAAACAATAGGATAGATTATTTTCGTCCATTGCTTGACAATAAAGTCTAAAAACGTCAGCAAGAAGATCATTAATTGTGTTTTTAGCAGGTTTTTTTTGAAATAACTTTAGGTATTTTTCAAGACTCCTCATTTGTTTTGTATTGAGGGTCAGATTTTTAGGGATAGCCTCTTGTTCAGCAAATTCTATGTATGTTGGTCGTAGTTTATCGGCTACACCAAAAACAAATTTTGGATGAGGAATATCTGCTTTAATTTTTGGTCGGGAGAAAAACGTCCAAGTGTTGTAGGAAACAACAAATTCTGCTAGCCCTCTTAATAAATTAAATGTAGGTTCAATAGTTTTCCATGCTCTAAAGATTGAGAATCCATCAACTTTTACTAATAGATACTTGCATTTACGATTTTCAATTTTCTTTGTCTCAAGGATTTGATCTTTGAAGTAATGGTAATAAGACAATGGATACTTTTTCTTCAGTGTAGAATAGCTAACGATCTTAATTGTATATCCATTAATCTTAAGCTGTCTTTTTCTTATGTTGATATAAAATGGAACAATAATTTCCCATTTTACTTGATGATCCTTTATAGATTCCGATGAGGTTATTCTTTTTAAAGCCTCTGTAAAATCCTTAAGAGTGACATTTTCAATGTTGTTTATCTCTATTATTGCTTTAATAATATGGTAATCTTTGCATTCATATTTTAATAATGATCTTAATAAGTTGATTTCTACAATAGTTATAGGATCATAGCTTATCCCATTACCTGAATTTGTTCTTTTCCTGTAGAGTTTTTTTATTATATCTATTGCTGAAACCTCATCTGTTTTTTTCATAGTGTTTCAATTTTACGCATAACGGTAGGGTATATGATTAGTGGCGGAATTCAAGGCGATTCAGTAACAAGTTAGAAAGGGGCTTGATAGTGATACAAATCTTTTCACCCCCACAAGCCCCGCCATTAATTATATACCGTGTTGTGTGCAGTAAATGTTATTCAATCAATTTATTATCAAGTGTATATGTAAATATCTGAGTATGTTTTTTAGTTTCAACGAGCCAATTATCTCCATTATAAATATCATTTGGCGAATTTACAGTGTCGTTTACAAATACTAAAACCTTATTGTTCTCAAAAATAAATCTTATTGAATCGTAATCATTAGTCTGAAAAGATTCAGGAGATAATCCTGAATCTGTAAATATTACAACGCTTGTAGATTTTTTAATTTGAAAACTTTTATTTACTACTCCTTTTGAATATAAGGTCATTTCAGTATTATATTGTGTCTGATTGTTAACCTTAAATGTTACTGTTTGTTCTGGGTCACACCCTGTGATAAATAGAACAACAATTATATAATATAGTGCTTTCATAATTGTATCAATATTTTTTAGTTAAAATAGTAAGCCTCAAATAATGAATTTACATCAGTCTGGTCTCGGTTAGAAGTTTCGGACATTAGCCTATCTCTAAATTGTTGTGGAGAACGAACATCTTTATCCAATGCATTGAAAATTTCTTGATTTGTAAAAGCACCTGCATTGTCGTTAAATGTATCTCTTACATTATCAACTTGTGTATCTATAAGGTCATGCATTAAGCCTCTGGGTATCCATCCAGTTCTTTGATTTCTACTCGTAGAAGCATCCCAGACCCATCCAACATCTATTCCACCTTTTTGTCCAGGCACAAAATTTTCTTCACCTTCAAGGGTTACTATTGGATTTGATGGGTATTTTGTGCGGCATAAATACCAACCCATATGAAAACCCCATGTTTCCGAAATAGCTACCAAATCAGCATCTTTGCCATTTCCATCACCATATGAGCCTTCATTGACCATATAGTTTATGTAATTATCCCAAAATCCTGCTCCTACTTTATTAAAATGACTGGCGTGAGCCAGTTCATGAAACACAGTTTCATTTATTTCATTACTGTTTTCGATTGAATTTCTATTAAAATTAATAATCACATCTGGCAAAAACCATTGAAAAATATTCATTAAAACATTAGACACTGGTATATACAGAACATTTGCAGCATATTTCCACCATTTATCCCAATTCAAAGTGTAGTATTTCATTCCATGGCTGAACATTGGGGCACTACCGCTCCATGCTTTATCCTTTCTATTACTGTTTGCCCAAATCCTTATGGTATTAGGAGGTGTCCCTATATTCTCCGTCCTGCAGTATCCGTAATAATCCTCAATTGTATTTGAGATTGTGGCGTATGCCCAAAGTTCATTGTCCTTTTTCCAATTCCAGCCCGATGGTGCTGAACCCGTCCTGTCACCCCTGCATATAACAAGATTATAACTCTCTACTTCATTTGCAATTTTGTAATCAATATTATCAAATAAATTTACCATCGTACTCCGCATTTTATACCGCGAGTTTGTGAAAATGATTTTTATATCTACTTTCCCCCTGAAATTCTCCTCAGCTTTGAATGAGCCATCATCTTTTGTATATACTTCGTCAATTCTAAACCAGTTCCTTAGGCGGATTTGAACATTCCTTAAACCGGGTTCTGTATTATTGGAATTATCTTGCACTAGTATCTGTCCTGTTGGCTTATATTTACTTAACATTGCTGATTTCAAATTGCCATCGGGTAAGTTGCCTGTAATTGCAAGAGATTTAAGTTCGGCTTCCTCCTCCGAATCTTCCGGCAAATAGATTTCCTCAAGTATTTCATATTTAACGTTTGGAAAAACATAATCGGGCGGTACAACAGTATAAAGCCATGTGAATTTATCTAATGGTATTGATGGGTCGTGATAATACTGTCCATCTTGAATAATCTCATAGTCAAAGGGGTAATCGTATAGTTTCAACAAAGTATCCTCTATAAGGATTGTCATTTCTTCTGTGGTTTCAGGTAGAAATCTAACATAAAAATGGGTCGGTTTTAAATCTTCGGCTGTGGATTTTAGGTTTGAAACTTGCGCGAAGGCTTTTTTCATATTGGCAAGTGAATAGGGGTTTTCCTATTTTTTCCCAAGTTTCATCATTCCATCAGGAATGCCAATTGTATTGTAAATGTTTTCAGCTTGTTTAGTCTCGTCAACAGGTCTTAATTCATCTTTGTTACAGCCGTGAAAAATCAATGCTGTAGAGAGGATTACTCCGAAAAGAAATTTTACGTTTTTCATACATTTTTTAAAATTTATTTTAAAATTTAAAGTTAAACATTATTTTATTGTTATAAATGCTCATTGCAGAGTCTTGTTTTATTGCGCACAAACGGTTTGCGTGTTGCCGCAGTTGGCGATTTCGGAGCACTTTATTGTCAACCTGCACAAAAGTTTGATAGGAGCACTCAGCTTCAATTTTGCACGTCACCGCCAATTGAGGCAACACGCTGTTATGCCCAGTGCTTTTCTGTCTTTCGTGCCTATTCACTGTCATTAAATTGGTCGCTTTATTAATTCATAATGAACTCCACTTCCTAGTTCCATTTTATAAAATTGAACGTGTCCTTTGTTGTTATTGGCACACAACTGTCTATATTTTGCAATAATGGTGTCTGGGGTTTTTGTCCCAAATATTACTTCCCTGAGTGCATTGTCGTTGAACTTAAACGCTCTGTTACCTGAATTGTCTCGAATGTTCTGAGCCGTCTTAACAATCCGAATTTCACTTTCATAACTCCATTCGCTAAATTTAGGTCGTATTAAATAGTCAACAATATTTTTTGATTGAGTAAAGTGATTGTAATGTTGCATTACTTTTCTGTATGCGACAATTACTGGAATGAGGAAAAAAGATGGGTCTTCCGTGACATCAAATTTTAAACAAATACCTTTATGGTAGTCGGAATAATGCGACCATTGCAAAATGCTGTCGTCCATTGTAGAAAAACAGCAAACACCTAATTCACCCATTCCTTTTTCAGTTTCTTCCTTCATTAGGTTTGGATTTTTCTGCAATTTGTCGGCTAAGTCGTCAATAAACGCAGGTGCAACTCCAACATTTGCCAACCAACTTTTAATGTCAGCAAGAGAAGTCGTTGTATTTATTGGCGTGTTACAATCATAGGGGTCGTTAAAAAGTAACGGATTTGAAAACCATAACTCATTATGCGTAATTATTCTCTCGGTCTTGTCATTGTCTGACCGATACTTAAAAATATGTTGAGGATAAGATTTAGCGTTCACTCCGATTTGAATTAATTGTTTTGTTGTCATACTTGTCATTTAGCATTGGGCATAACGGTCGGCGGTATGTTTTGTTTGTGTGCCCGGAGCTTGCGGAGGGCTGGCGCAATTTTTGCTCCTCGCGGCGCTATTAGAATGTTTCTTTTCGTGTTTCCAACTATCGCGCCGCTACGAAAAACGTGCTGGGCATTAGCATTTTCTCTTTTACAAATCGTGTTATAGGAGCGACGCAAAAATTGTGACAAACAAATGAAATATACCGTCCTGTTATGCACCGTTTTTATTTTATTCTTGTCCTTTGTTTATTATCCCAATAGTATTTTACTTCTTTTATAGAACCATTTTGTTGAAGCTCTATTTCATATTCATCTCTCCTGGCACGATATCTGTCAATAATAAAGCGAGCGACACCGTTTGGATATGTATCATAAATAAGGTGAAAATCTTCTTGACTATTATTGCTATAACGTTCTAATACTATCTTTCTTGTGGTGTCGTTTATTTGCTTAAGGTCAATGCCGATTGGTAAAAGTGGTTTTAATACTGAATCATTTTTGATCAATAGCTTAAATGCACTAAGATTTGGTGATTCAAGATATAAGGTATCGTTTACTTGAGCCCATGTTCCTTTTGAGTTTATTAAATTTTCTAACATACCATGGTCACACAAGCTGCAATGAATTTCAGCTATAGACATTATATAGGAACTATCTTTATCTAGTCGCAAGTGGGTCACAGTGCCAAGAATAAATTCCGCTCGGTATATACGGAATGAAGAATTATCAAGTAGTTGCGAATAGCAATTGCAAAGACTAAATAAAAGAAATACAATCAATAGTAATCGTCTCATTAGATGCGTGTTAAATGGTGCATAACGGTTGCGTGTATAAAACGTTGGGGAGTGCGGGCTTCGTTCCTATCCACTGACATGAACGCCCATGAGGGGTAGAACGTTTGATTTAATCACTTAAACCCCAATTTTTTATACACGATGTTACCAACAGTAGTTCTTTCATTTCTTTATTCATTTGAAGAGCAGTCCAAAATACTTTCAGAGTTTTCCTGAATTACATTTTGATTTGATGTAACAACTTTTCTTGATGTGTTTGCATAGCAATATGTACAAAGATGGTTACAAGTGTTATAGGAACCAATGTCTTTACTAATTATGCAACCACAAGCCTTTCTTTGTCCTTTGTCTTTAAGGTTTGGTCTGGTGTCAAATAGTGTTTTTTGATTTTCATCAAAGCCAATAAAAGCCATTAATTTTTTGTCAGACTTGAAAAGCTTAATCATTAGTTCATCGTCAATGCATTTATTATGCTCTATTTCGTAATTCCTTAAATCTATATCTTCAGCACAGGTGGCAACTTTAAAGTTTGGATTTATTTTTTTCCATTCTGCTAATATTTTTTGCATACCAACAGCAAACTCAATTTTCTGCTCTTTTGTAAATTCAGAAGCAAGAACATTATTTTTATTGAAAGAGTTTGGATTGTCTTTGATAAGGTTATTTTGAACTTTCTTATATTCTGCTATATCGACATAGCTATAGACTAATTTTTCAGTATATGGCAATAATTTGTTTCCTAAATGCCAAACTTTTTTAAGCAGTTCTCTAACAGTTAGTTTTTCATTAAGTATTAAAGGGTCAAAACGCCAAATAATTTTTTCTTTGCCAATTTTTTCTGCTAATTCTTTTATCGTTTCTATTCTTTCAGGTATTGGCGGTACATTAGGTTCAAAATGTTCTGAATCGTAGTCATTAATTGTATATTGGAAATAATAATTAATTCCTTTTTCATCTAGTTTTTCAAGATATGGTATAATCGGTTTTGGATTTTTAGTCCAAAAAATTACAATTCGAGTATTTACAAATGATATGTATTGAGGTGTTAATCTATTAAACGGATTAATCCACTTAACATACCCCTTTTCAAGTCTATTAAAAAACCATTTCGAAAAAAATGCAGGAATATCAGTTGAACGACTTGCTGAAATAATTATTGGTGCAATAGCTTTGACGGTTTTTCCATCATCCGTTTTTATTTCTAGTTCTTTCCAAGGATTTGCCATATTAAATAAGTTTAAAAGCGTTCGGTAATTCTGTTTCGTTAGTTTTCTCAATTACCATAGTATTTCTACAATATCGGGGATGCCACGTGTTGTAACTCATTTGATATTGTTCTTTTGCTTGAACATTTGAAAGAATTTCTCGTGCAAAAGGCTTCTTAACCATAACACGATATGTTACTTTGCTTATATCTTTTTGTCGACGAGAATGCTTTATTTCAAACTGTCTTTCAATATAACATTGTTGAGTTCTGCAAAAGTCAGACCAAAAGCCACAGCAAATTGGCAGGATATAAGCTAATTGTGAAGTTGTATTTTTTATAAATGAGTTAAGCTCGTCACTCATAATTTGCGTAGTAAATGGTCTTGTGTTGCGATGTTCATAATCGCCACTTACCAAGTCAAGAAGTAAAAATATTCCTTTATCATTAAGATAATTTGAAAGAGTTTGTGAAAAACTCTTAAATAATCCTGAAGCATTCAGATAATCAGAATTATAAAATTCACTTATGAACTTGAAAGAGGTAATAAAATCATACTTAGAATTCATTTTATTAAGCAATTCAGTTAGTTGCGAATTTAAGGTATTTGTCTGAAATGTGATATTGGCGTATTTAAGTCTGAAATTTGTTTGAAATTGTTGATTGAATTTTTTAAAAAATTTAATTTGAAAATCAATGGCATTTGTATTCCCTTCAATTGTCAAGAATTCAACAGGTTTATTGAATTTAATATTTTTTAAAAAGTGCATTAATCCAATAATATTACCACCTGTGCCAGTTCCTATGTCAAGGATTTTTAATTCAGTTTTATTATCAATTGCTTCTTTAATCTTATCATGAGCGTATAAGTCTTGAAAAATGAAGTAACATTCAATTAAACTTCTAGGAAAATAAGTCCCAATATATCTTTTATTGGCTGTCTCGTCATTCCTTAGATTGACATCGACATTTTGTCCTGGTTGGTAAAATCCGCCTAATTCTTCAAAAATGAAGTCATCTAAATATTTTGGTATCTCTGCCATTTTCTCTGTCTTTTTTTACTATTGTTGGTAACTTGTTTTTAGCGTTATTAAAATTACATAATTTTTGCAAATTGGGGGAGATAGCGTTATGTTTTTTACCATTTCCTTTTTTCTTTTGCATTCTATTTTAAATCCAAATCCTCTATCGGACTACGTACCTGCATCAGATTGCGCCGGCTTACATGTGTGTATATCTCTGTAGTCCGCGTACTCTTATGACCAAGCAATTCCTGTATGTACCTTATATCTAACCCTTTCTCATGCAAATGTGTTGCATAGCTGTGCCTGAGACAATGAACCCCAACATCCTTGATTATACCCGCACGATGCATTGCATCCTTAAATACCCTGTATACACTTTCAGTTGAATAACGCCCTCCGGTCTGACCTTCAAACAAATACTCAACCGGACAGTAACTCTCTCTGTACTCATCTATCCTTTCCCATACCATCGGCGACAAAGGAACTATCCTGTCAACATTCCCCTTACCCTGCCTGATGTGAAGTATACTTCTCTCCCGGTCAAGATCCCTCAGACGAATATTGGTTACCTCCGACCGCCGTAAACCGCACGAGTAAATCATCCATAACAGCAATTTGTGCTTTATGTTTCGGGCCGAATTCAGTATGGAACTCACTTCCTCCCTCGACAATACCTTCGGTAAAGCCCTCATCCTCCTCGGCCGCTCAAGCAGCTCCGGATTTACTTTTCCCATGCCGGCCACCTTGTAATACATCTTTATGGCCGAAATCATCTGGTTCTGATACGACGGCGAATAACCCAGCCTTATGATATGATCAGTTATAAATTCCGATATCTCCTGCTTGCTTATTTCACCCGGCGCTTTCGGACTGAAATACCTGAAGTAAAATTCAAGAAGCGCCATGTATGACTCCTTCGTCCTGATGCTGTACCTGTTTTCATCAAGGTAACGACTTATAATCTTAAGACCCTCCCTGGCTTCATCCCCAAGATCTCTTAGCCTTATCCTGTCGGCCGACTCTTTCCTCTCTTCCTGAAGTACCGCATTGACCTGCTGCTTCACAACATTCACCCTTACACCCAGCGAGGAAAAATAATCAGCCAGAGAGTCAACCAGATTCTTCGACCATGGCAACAGCCACTCCTTGCTTCTGGCATCATACCTGCACCTGCCGTAGCTTTGCATCTCGCCAATCCAGTCCTTGCTGTACCTGCCTGTGAACTTCACCACAAGATAACCCTCACGTTCATTTATCCTGAACTCCACGGGACTATACCTGGTTTCGTTAGCCCTGGGCGCCTGTGGAATTTTCTTTATAGCATCCATGCCACCGGATACGGGCCGGTCAACCCGGCTCACTTCCCGGGCGTGATCTCCTGCAACAGTATCCCTGTCTGCCGGAAAATCTTTTCTGACCTGGTCCTTCAAAGGTTGGCTTTCAACTCTCCGGATAACTTTTGTGAAAGGCTGCTTCTCCTGTTGCCAGGCAGTCGGCCTCTTTTGTTCACCTGGTTTGTCTGCAAGCTCAGAAATATCAGTTTCGGAGTAGTCTTTAAGGGTTTTCAGGATAAGCTTCAGATTCTCTTCGGAATCATCCACATAAAAACACCTGTTGGTGACGCTGTACGAAACACCAGGTATGGACTTTACAACTTCCTTCAGCTTTTCATCATAGCTGAAAAAAATGGCTATCCTCCACCGTTCACGGTGATATAACCTCTTTAGAGTAACTTTTCTTTTCATATATGCAGCGAGATAGAAACAAATTTTTATTTCTCCTTTTGCCTTTTAACTTTCTCCTTTTACCTTTTAACTTTCTCCTTTTGCCTTTTAACCTTCTCCTTCCCTCCCGGGCATGCTCCCGCCCCGTCAGTCACAACCGAAATACCTGCATCTAATAACCCTAAAACCCAGATTACATGTGCCTGACAACCCATCTCCCGGAAGGGGTATTTAAAATTAAAAAATTTATACGAAATAAATTAGGATTGAAAATATTTTTAAAAATTTAAAACAAATTTATCGCAGCCCTTTACACTTTCGGCCGGAATAACAGAAAAAAATTTTATCTGTTTTTTCGGATCAGACCATGTACCTTTAAAAGGGTTTACGTTACCAATTGCGCCGGGAACGAAGGTTACATTTCTAAATAAGCTTTCCGTCCCGGCGCTATCGATTTCCTGTTACGTTTTGATTTACCAGCAATCCTGCCACACGGTACCGTCGAAAACTCTCAGTTTTTTGGTTGTTGAATCAAAATATATATCCCCTGCCTGAGCACTTGAAGGTTGTGTTCTGGGTGTTAAACTAAGAAGATCCCGTACTGTAACTTTCGCATTCAGCCTGAGAAGATCTTTATCAAATTCACCATATATCAATGCCTCTGTGCTTCCAGCATTGGAATTTTCAATTATCAGTTTTTCAGATGTGCCCTCGGCTTCATCAGCCCCAGCATAGTTTCCTATAAAGACATTCTTATTGCCATTCTTTACATAACAACCGGCCATTGGACCTAAATATACATTGTTACTTCCTCCATAATTTCTGCCTCCAGCTAAATATCCAAAAAATGAATTGTAATTACCTGCAGTGCTGCTCACCCCGGAATGTGCTCCAAAAAAGGCATTGCCCCATCCTTCGGTAATATTTTCGCCAGCCTGACTTCCCATAACAGTATTTTGTCCTCCTGTTGAATTCATTCTGCCTGCAAACATACCTACAAATACATTGTTACTACCTGATTTGTTTTGATTTCCCGAATAACTACCTATAAAAATATTTTGTCCTCCTGTTTCATTAAGTTCTCCCGACCTTCCTCCAATCATTATATTACCTATTGCATTAATGCTTGAAGTTCCCGCCCATGATCCTATAAAAATATTATAACTACCTGTTTGATTTGAAAACCCAGCCTGATAACCGAGAAACACATTGTTAAGCGCAGTAATACCTTTATTTCCTGCCTCGTAACCCACATAAACATTTGAGCTTCCGGTTGTATTTGATTCTCCTGCCATGTAGCCTAAAAACACATTCCCTGTCCCGTGAGTATTGAATAAGCCGGTATGATGGCCTATAAAAACATTCCAATAACCTTCGTCATTGTAGCATCCTGCCTTATTACCGATGAATACATTGGCTTCGCCTCTCCAATTTGAATATCCAGCATAATTGCCAATAAAAACATTATTATTACCAATTGTATTAGAGTAACCACATTTGTTTCCAATAAAAACATTTGCCCCACCACCTTGATTTGAGTATCCACTCATTGTCCCTATAAATACACATGAATCGCCTATGGTGCTTTTATACCCGGCCATTGTACCAATAAAGACATTCTTTTTACCGTAATTGTTGTTTTTACCGGCCCTGTCTCCTATAAATGTATTTTCATAAGCCAGATTTTCATACCCAACCGAGTCCCCGACAAAAGTATTACTGTATCCTTCAACATTTTTATATCCCGTAAAAGATCCCAGAAATGTGTTATGTAATCCAGAAGTATTGGAAAATCCGCTTTTATAACCAACAAATGTATTGTAATGGCCTGAGGTGTTGGAATAACCAGTCTGATAGCCAAGGAACAGGTTGCCGGTTCCGGTAGTATTGTTGAATCCGCTCTGGTAACCTAAAAAAGCATTGCTGCCACCCGATGTAATATTCTTCCCGCTCTGGTAACCCATTATTGAGTTGTAAATCCCGCCTGATAAACTTCTACCAGATTCATGACCAATGAAATAGTTCTCTGGTGTAAGAGATGTAAAAGGATATGGAATGTTTTTCGATTCATCAAAACTTCCTATGGCAAATCCTCCCTTAACCCCTTTTGAAGCTTCTTTTACATAAACTCTCGTGCTGTCAGGTGTAACTCTAAGATATTCTTCACCTGCAGCTTTCGATTCATCAAAACTGCCAATGGCAAATCCACCTTTAATTCCCTTTCCTGAATTATTATCGAGATATATCCTCACGCTATCGGGGCTCACAAGCAAATAATCATTAGTCAGCTTTTTCGAGTCGTCAAACCCGCCAATAGCAAAACCACCTTTAATCCCTTTGTTTAAAGGATTATCATAAATATAGGCTCTTATACTGTCGGTGGTTACTATAAAAAGATCTCTCTCCCCTTTCGATGAGTCAAAACTTCCAATGGCAAAACCTCCTTTAACTCCCTTTGCATCTCCGTCACTGACATATGCACGAACTCCTTCATTATATACTGCAAAGACTGTCCTTCCGTATTTATTCTTCACCTCAAACAAGGGCTCTTCCATATTACTGGTTTCCCCTGCCACTGTTAACTTCTTAACAGAACCCGTGAGCTCTGCAGCTGTCATTGAATAAGGCACAGACCACAGTCGTGACGAGCCCATTAATTTCCACTCACCATCGTAATATACTTCTGTCATAATATACCTGGGCGTTACCTTCCAGTCAATATCAGAAAATTTCGGGACTGTCGATGATGCCTGACGGGTACCTTTGCCAACTATAACATTAAACAGTCCAAATGAATTAGTGGTTACTGATGCATGCACTTCCTGCCATATTATCCCTGAAAGAGAATCAGATTGTATCGTCAATCGGACAGGCAGTGATTGGTTCACTATTGCATCACCCGAAGCGTTGCGTGCAATGGCCTGGTAATTGAAACCCTGCGGGGTTTGGCTCAGAGCACAGAGCGCAGGGCACAGGGCAAGAATGACTGAGAAAATAAACCTTGTCTTCATGATTATTATTTTTTACAGGCTGGATGACGGGGAAATTCAAAAAGATTGTAAATCCGGGCCAGGAAGCCTGTGGTTTTACAATAAGTTGAATTTTACTGAATACGTAATTTACGAAATATAACTATTCAAAGCAAATTTATTTGACGAACAGCCAATTAATGTAAATGAACAGAAGAATTTAATAGATGAATGAAAAAAAGAGGTTCAGGTTTCAGGGTTTACGGGTTTCAGGGTTTTAGGGTTTCAGGGTTTTAGGGTTTAAGGGTTTACGGGTTTAAGGGTTTCAGGGTTTCAGGGTTTAAGGGTTTCAGGGTTTATGTGACCAATTGCGCCGGGAATGAAGGTTTCGTTCTTAAATAAGCCTCCCGGCCCGGCGCTATTGATTGTTTGCAATGTTTTGCTACAAACAGTTCGCTCCTACAGAGCTGGTAGTTCAGAAATTAATTGCTAGCTAGCCCCCTCTCAGGGGTCTGGGGGTGAATCCTTGACTTCAGGTATGCCTCCTTTTATTTCCATGTGCCGTCAAGTTATACATTTTATTTCTTTTTTATAACTTGACACTGTTTATTAAATACTCTCACAAAATCGCGAATAAACCTTACAATAAAATCTGAAAGCAATCCTGATATAGTAATTACAAAATCAGTTGATGCAAAAAAACAATTCAGGTAATTGGTTTTTAATGTTTCCTTCTGACTCTCTTTATGGATTCCTTTTCAGCAGTAACAAAGAAATCGACTCTTGTGCCTGTACCATCCCCGAGATGAATAATTTTCTCCTTTGATACAAAGTCTTCTGTCCTCGCTTGAATAATATAATTATCAGGGTTGATATCTTTTACGCAATATGTGCCAAATTTGTTTGTCCTGACAATTGCCGACTGGTTCCTGTCACCTGACCAGATATAAACAAATGCACCCGGTAAAGGTTTTCTTTTAGCATTGAACACTGTACCATGCAATGTTGCTCCTTTAGCTCTGCAGAGTTCCACTGTAAAACCTGAGAAAGACATAAAATCAGGAATTTCTTTTTCATCAACGGTTCTTTTCAAGATTTTTTCAATCCTTTTTCTCACCGATGCCGTTTCGACATAAATTTCAAAAGGCAGTTTTAAAGCATGGTTAAACAGCTTTGTTGGTTTCAGAGAGGTATATATAATAAGCTCTTTTGTCTCACCAGCCTTAAGATCAAATTCTAGTACACAACCTTTTTTACCATCAGGCTTCAGAATTCTGTAACGGCCATCTTTATTGTTTTTTTCACAAATTTCTATCCTGCAATATCTGAAAAGTTTCTCAAACTCATCTGGCGGGGCAATAATGAACTTTCTTTTTCTTCTGAAAACATTTCGTATTATTATAGTATGTTCCCTGAAATTTCTAAGATTACTGGTAGATTTTGATTCTGTTGTCCCTTCCGGCTGGACTTCGTTTCCGCTCTCATCAACCGGGGGTTTTGCTTCTTCTTCTGGTTTTGCCTCGTTAGCCTTCCCCTCTCCCGGTTCAGGCACTGTATTACCTGTCCCCGTACCTCCTTTTCCTGTATCAGACTGCTGGTCAAGATTTCTTTGGGCCTCACAGCTTCGGTCGGCAATAAGCCACTGGATATCATCTATTCCATCCTGGTCAAGCTGTTCAAGGGTAATTTTTTCAATACTGGCCCTTGATCTTACACACCTGTGAATTTGGGTACCTGTAAAATTGTACGGATATACATGTTCATACGCTTCACCGGGTTTTAAAATTATATCATGTATGTTGACAACACTATCTCCAGTTCCACCTCCTCCTGAAAGAAATACAAGTGTTCCCGACCAGAACTCACGAACCGGGTGGGTGCCATTATTGCGGATAACAACATGAATAATATTCTGTTTATCTGCATGGTAGATGTCATCTCTTGCATCAGGGTCAGTTGCCTCCGGATGTGTCAGAAAAATATCCTTACTTTCCCACCAGTAATCGGGCGTTTCAGGTGGAATTGGTTCGTCCCCGTCGCGTATCCATAAGGAAGGCAACCCAAGGTACTGGTCGGCGGGATCGCCGGCAGGCATTTTCAATTTATACTGAGGAGCTGTAATTGATGCAGTAAAAGATTTAGCAAAAAGATAAGCTTTATATAACGAAATAAGGTGGTTTGTCGTTGGTTCAAGCCCTGCTGTGTCTTCCTGATCGGCATATATCATATCTCCGTTACCAGTACTGTCCCTCTGTTCAAACTGAAGTGCTCTGGTCCAGTAATCTGTAAATGGGCTACCTGCTGAAAGCGAAGGATTAGCTGCTCCGGAATTGCATGCAGCAGTGAATGTCATACGAAGATCAGAATCTGTAAGCTGGTCGAATACATCCCAGAAGCCAAAGCCATACGATTGCTGCATAAAAATATGGATAAATGAACTGTCTCTCAAAGCCTGTTCATCATAATCATAAATGGAGTTTTTTAACCATAATGGGTTAATATATACAGGGGTTGTATCAATTGTACCAATCTGCAATTCAAACTTTGAATTTACCGGATTAATCCGCCCCGGTCCTGTGAAATAGAAAAATGCTGTATTAAGTTCGCCGGGAGTAATATCTGCATCAAGCACTTTCGCCTCATCAATAAAACTATGAATCTCTGCTTCAAGTGATGATTGAAGTCCATTTACATCAACACCTGTGATTTCCTCAAGGTTGAGTCCAGCGATGGTGAATACACTATCGGTTAGAGATGTGACAGGAAAAGGTACTCTTACAAATACCTTTTCAGGGATATATCCATACCAGTAAATAAGTGTTTCAAGGACTTTCCTCAGATCAGCCCTGTACTGGTCGTTGTTCTCTCCTGCAAACAGGAAAGCGTACTTATCAAGTGGACGAGTTGAAATAGTCATGATTTCTTTAATTAATAATTATTTGATTTAATAACATTTACAACATTTTTCATTTCTTCAACAGTTATTTGCAGTTCGCCAAGTTTCTTGTTCAGTTCTGAGATTTGCTTTTTCTGGTCATCAATAATTTTTTGTTGTTCTTTTATTGCTTCAACCAGAAGGGCTGAAACCAGACCATACTGTACTGAAAGGTATTTTCCGCTGGATTTTACTGCTTCTGGCATAACCTGCTGAAGCTCCTGTGCAATTATTCCAACGCTGTGTTTCTCATCCATTCCGGCTTCCGGTATCCAGTCAAAACTTACTCCGCGAATCCTGGTAACTTTATTCAATGCGTCATTTATTGCAATAATGTTGGTTTTGAGGCGTTCGTCGCTCAGACTACTCCAAGGAGTTGAACCGCCGGCATCTCCAACAACATAAAACTCATAGCCTGGATCGGTGAAATCACCTGCCTTACCGTTAATTATTACTTTTCGTGTAGAAAAGTTACCTGAAATCAAAGGAGTTGTGCTGAATCCATTATTTATCCACAGATTGTTACTGCCAGAAACATCGGCGCTAAAACCTATAATTATATTGCTGCTTCCTGAATTATTATTACCGGCTCCAGCTCCTATAAACACATTCTTGCTACCATATCCATTGTTGTTGCCTGCTCCCCAGCCCAAAAAAACATTATAATCGCCAGATTCATGGAATGAACCTGCCCCTTTGCCAAGAAAAGTGTTGTATTTGCCTGATTCGTTGTAATAGCCGGTACCATGGCCAACAAAAGTATTTTCAGAAGTGGTCGTTGAAAATCCTGCCCTGTATCCAATAAAAGTATTTGCATTTCCTGTCTGGTTATTTATGCCGGTTTCAGTTCCAATAAAAACATTGTCTTCGGCGATGGTATTCTTCATACCTGACCTGTAACCCATGAAAACATTTCTGTAGCCTTCAGTATTACTGTTTCCGCTCTGGTATCCGAGGAAAACATTGTATTTACCCTGGCTTCCAAGGCTGCTTGGGGTTACTTTCACACCGGTTTCATGACCTATAAATGCATTAAGCTTGTCTATCCTCATAAAATCTGCCGCACCTGTGCTCTGTACATTTGTTACAGAAAAGCCGAGGATAGTATCTTTAACCTGTACATTTGTTCTGTTTGTACTGACACTAAGGTACTGGATCTTGCCTGCTTTGCTATCGTCGAAACTTCCAATTGCAAATCCGCCTTTTACTCCTTTCTGTTCCTCTTTAATATAGAGCCTGATACTGTCGCGGCTCACAAGCATATAGTCAATAAGTCCGCCTTTTGAATCGTCGAAGCTTCCGATAGCAAATCCGCCTTTTCTTCCTTTTGTGCCGGTATTATTCAGATAAACACGGGTGCTATCACGTGTAACTCTCAGAAATTCTTCCCTTACAGCTTTGGAAGGGTCAAATCCGCCTATTGCAAACCCTCCCTTAACTCCTTTTAATGTATCGGTATTAATGTATGCTCTTATACTGTCGGGTGTTACGATAAAGTAATCCTGATAGATTCCTTTCGATGAATCGAAACTGCCGATTGCAAATCCTCCTTTAACACCCTTTCCTGAAATTCCATCATCAACATAAACTCTAACTCCTTCGTTATAAACAGCAAAAACTGTTTTACCTTCTTTGTTCTTTACTTCAAATAATGCCTCCTCCATATTTGATGTTTCACCTGCTACTGTTAATTTCTTAACAGAACCCGTGAGCTCTGCAGCTGTCATTGAATAAGGCACAGACCACAGTCGTGACGAGCCCATTAATTTCCACTCACCATCGTAATATACTTCTGTCATAATAAACCTGGGCGTTACCTTCCAGTCGATATCCGAAAATTTCGGAACTGTCGATGATGCCTGACGTGTACCTTTGCCAACTATAACATTAAATAGCCCAAATGAATTGGTCGTTACTGATGCATGCACTTCCTGCCATATTATCCCTGAAAGGGAATCGGATTGTATCGTCAGTCGTACAGGGAGTGACTGGTTGATTATTGGATTACCTGTTGCCCCGTCGCGGGCAATGGCCTGGTAATTAAACCCCTGCGGGGTTTGGCTCAGGGCGCAGAGCGCAGAGCTCAGGGTTAGAATGAATGAGAAAAGAAATCTTGTTTTCATAACAATCTATTTTAGCGGCTGGATGGCTCAGGGGATCAGCGAAACAGATAACCTTGGGACAAGAAGCCTGTTGTTAAAAAATATTGAGAATTAACTTATTATGCAAGTTAAAATAAATAATAATCGAAAACAACTATCTTAGAAAAAAAATGAAAAGAATTACAGAAAATTTTTAGAAAGCTTTTAGTAAAAAATCAGGAGAGTCGTGATTTGTAGTCAAGATATGAAAAACTACGAATAAGTTTAAATTTTCCCTGTTTTGTCCAGATGCCTATAGATGGGTGCTGGACGCCATTGAATGTGGTCGTTTTGACCATGGTATAATGAATCATATCCCAGAAGACTATTCTGTCGCCCGGTTTCAGTTCATAGTCGAATCCCCAATCGCCCATAAAATCGCCTGAAAGACATGAGTTTCCGCCCATTCTGTAAATAAATTTTCCTTCTGGGGGTTCTTTTGCTCCCAGAATCTTTGGCTTATAAGGCATCTCAAGGCAATCGGGCATATGGGCTGTAAATGAGACATCGAGCATTGCAGTTTTTATCCCGCTATTCTCAACTACATCCTCAACCGTTGCAACAAGCTCTCCAGTTTCCCAGGCAAAAGCACTCCCGGGCTCGAGTATAACCTTCAGTCCCCATTTATCCCTGAATTTTTTAAGCAATCCTATAAGATGTTCAACATCATAGCCCTCTCTTGTAATAAGATGGCCTCCGCCCATATTAATCCATTTAATATAAGGAAAGTATTTACTGAACTTCTTTTCCACCACCTTTATTACCTTCTCGAGAGCATATGAATCGCTTTCGAAAAGCACATGGAAATGAAAACCTTCAATGTCTTCAGGGAGGCCTGTTGATAGGGCTTCAGCCGTGACGCCAAGTCTCGAGCCAGGTGAACATGGGTTATACAAACCAACGCTAATTTCAGAAAATTCCGGATTTATTCTTATTCCCGGAGACACTTTCACAGGTGACTTTTTAACCTGATGTATGTATTTCCTGTATTGTTGAAGTGAATTGAAAGTAATATGGGAGCTGTATCTAAGAATTTCAGGAAATTCCTTTTCTTTAAATACAGGGGAGTAAGTATGTGCCCGTGTACCGATCTCCTCGAAGCAGAGTCTGGCTTCGTTTAATGAGCTTGCCGCGGCACCTGATATATATTCGCGGAGGATATTAAACACACCCCACATAGAAAATCCCTTGAATGCAAGAATTATTTCAGCACCTGATTCTTCTGCCACATATCTTATGAGTGAAAGATTTTTTCTGAATCTTTCCTCGTCAATCACATAGCAGGGAGATGGTATTTTTGAGTAGTCAATTGATGCCACGGGGTTCGAGGTTCAAGGTTTGAGGTTCAAAGTTCGAGGTTTAAAGTTCGAGGTCAACATCGTGCAGCTCTACCCATGGAAGACCAAGTTTATTGAGTTGTTCCATAAACGGGTCGGGGTCAAATTCTTCAACATTATATACGCCGGGTTTTTTCCAGATGCCTTTCAGGTACATCATAGCCCCAATGGTTGCAGGTACGCCGGTTGTGTAGCTTACAGCCTGTGTCCCGGTTTCGGAGAAGGCTGCTTCGTGGCTGCAATTGTTATATATATAATACGTCTTCTCTTTTCCGTCTTTAATTCCCCTTATACGGCATCCTATAGAGGTCTCGCCTTTGTAATCCTTTCCAAGGTCACCAGGGTCAGGCAGTACGGCTTTGAGAAATCTGATTGGAATAATTTCGCGTCCTTCAAACCATACAGGCTCAATTCCAGCCATGCCAATATTCTGTATAACACGCAGATGGGTAAGATATTCCTGACTGAAAGTCATCCAGAATCTCGCACGTTTCAGCGTGGGAAAGTTCTTAACAAGGGATTCGAGTTCTTCATGATAAATAAGGTATGATTCCCTTGGTCCTATATTGGGATACGTAAGAGGTTTATGTATCTCATGGGGCTCGGTATATACCCATTTTCCGTTTTCCCAGTATTTGCCCTTCTGGGTAACTTCCCTTATGTTTATTTCAGGGTTAAAGTTCGTTGCAAAGGCCCGCCCGTGGTCACCGGCGTTACAGTCAACGATATCAAGATAATGGATTTCATCAAAATGATGTTTGGCTGCATATGCTGTAAAGACTGAGGTTACACCCGGATCAAACCCGCAACCGAGTATTGCTGTTATGCCTGCTTCTTTATAGCGATCGAAATAAGCCCATTGCCAGCTGTACTCAAATTTTGCCTCATCGAGGGGCTCATAATTGGCAGTGTCGAGATATGATGTGCCTGTTTCCAGGCAGGCATCCATTATATGAAGATCCTGGTAAGGCAGGGCAACATTTATAACTATATCGGGTTTAAACGCTTTTATCAGTTTAACCAGCTGGGGCACATTATCTGCATCAACCTGTGCTGTTTTGATTCTGTTCCCTCCAATTCTTTCAGCAATAGCGTCACATTTCGATTTTGTACGGCTGGCAAGCATAATTTCCTCAAAAACATCAGGCAATGATGCAGTTTTATGGGCTACTACTGTTCCCACACCGCCTGCTCCAATAATTAGCACTTTCCCCATAATATATTGATTTAATTTAGTTTACTGTTTTAAAATTTTATTTCTTCCAGGTTCTTCAAATATAACACTTTTAGAGTATATCAAAATCTGCTTTAATTCATTACAAGTTATTGAAGGAATCTGATTTTTCATATTATAATCTGAAAATCAGAACAGGAATAATAATTGCGAAGCTTCGGTAATTATTTTTATTTTTGGGAACTTCTTTCTTTTAATGAAACTCTTCAACATACCGGCTATACTAAGAATTCAAAGCAATATTCTAATAATTGAAACTATTCTGTTGCTTCTGTGTCTGCCGGTAGGTTTTATTTACAGGGAACCCACGATGCCGTTTGTCCTTTCTGCAATTATAACAATTGTTATTTCAGCGGTATTATATATTTTGTCGGGCCATACTGACTTAAGAGAATTATCTCACAGGGATGGTTACCTGTCTGTGTCGCTTTCATGGATTATTTTTTCCCTGCTGGGTGCGTTTCCATTTGTATTCAGTGGTGCTACAGATAATTATATAGATGCGCTGTTTGAAACTGCTTCAGGTGTTACAACAACCGGAGCCTCAATATTCAGCAATGTTGAACAACTTCCGAAATCAATACTTTTCTGGAGAAGTCTAACACACTGGATAGGAGGACTTGGAATAATTGTGCTGGTGATTATTATCCTCCCTTCATTCCGTATTACCAACTACAGTATTTTCAGCATGGAGTCATCTCTGAAAGAAAAATTCCATCCGAAAACAAAATCCATTGGTTACAGACTTCTTTATATATATCTGGGTTTGACAATAGCCGAAATCATTTTGCTAGCAGCCGGAGAAATGGATCTTTTTGACAGTATCTGTCATACATTTGGTACTGTAGCCACAGGGGGATTTTCAACCAGGAACGCCAGCATAGGTGCTTTTTCTGAATACAGTCAGTTTGTTATTCTGGTTTTTATGTTATTAGCCGGAATCAGCTTTGTGGTTTACTACTATTTAGTAAAATTCAACTTCAGGAAGGTCAAAAATAATGAAGAACTCTGGTTTTATTTATCAGTATGCATAGTGGCAGGTGCCATGGCTGTGTCGATTCTTATAGTAAGAGGTGGTTATAATTTCAAATCAGCTCTCAAGGATGGTTTTTTCCAGGTTGTATCAATCATTACCACAACAGGTTATTCCACAGCAGATTATCTTAAATGGCCACTTCCCGGAGTCGTTTTGATTTTTCTTCTTTTCTTTACCGGAGCCAGTAGCGGTTCAACCACAGGCAATATCAAAATGGCCAGGCATTTGCTTGTCCTGAAAAATGTGAGGGAAATATTCAAGAAGCTGATACATCCTCATGCAGTAATTCAGATAAAACTGAACGAGAGGATACTCGACTGGAATGTAAATGTATCAATTTTAAGTTTTGTTATCCTTTATCTCTTTACATTTCTTGTTTCTTCGATTATTGTTGCACTTAATGGCTTCGATATTTTAACTTCAGTAAGTGCAGTCGCTTCTTCAATGGGGAATATTGGCCCGGGTTTTGGTTCTATCGGACCTGCTTTCAATTACTCGCATTTTCCGGAATTTTGCAAAATCTTCCTGAGCTTCCTGATGATTGCCGGAAGGCTGGAACTGTTAACAGTACTGCTTATTTTCGTCCCAGAGTTCTGGAAGAAATGAATTTATCTTTTTCATTTTCAGTATGCCTGTATTTATAATGTAAGCTATTTAAGCTTAAATTTGTCGGACTTTTTGAGATTCAATTGTGATTCAATAGAATGAAACTTATTCATCCTGCTATAATTTCAAAGTTTCTAAGTGTTATATTACTGGTCGAGGCTATTTCGGTTACGGCATGCATTCCGGTAGCTTTATTCTATAATGAAAGTATTTATCCGTTTATAATAACTGTTCTAACTGAATTGGCTCTCTCTTTCATATTCTATCTTCCTGGAAGAAAGGCCAATCTGTTTCTTGCTAATATCAGGGATTATTATCTTTTTGTTTCACTTGGCTGGTTGATTATTTCAGTTACAGGTTCTGCTCCGTACATCATCAGTTCTTCAACAGAGAGCTTAATTGATGCTATGTTTGAAACGACTTCAGGGTTCACAACCACAGGAGCTTCTATTTTAACGGACGTTGAAACCCTTCCGCGCTCAATACTTTTCTGGAGAAGTCTCACCCACTGGATCGGTGGATTTGGGATCATTGCGATGGTAATTATTATATTCCCCACCCTGAGGAGTTCAGGATACAGAATGTTTAGCCTCGAATCCTCACTAAAAGAGAAAATCCAGCCTAAAACATCTTCAACAATTTTAAGGCTGCTTTTTATCTATCTCGGATTGACCTTTGCTGAAGTATTACTTTTATGGGGAGGAGAAATGGATCTTTTTGAAAGTCTTTGCCATGCATTCGGAACTGTTGCAACAGGCGGATTTTCAACCAGAAATGCCGGACTTGCCTATTATTCTGCATATAGCCAGTATGTTGTAATGATCTTTATGTTTCTTTCCGGTATCAGTCAAGTTGTTTACTATTAT
>Ga0209204_1001164_pt1 | contig 25546 bp, 21 predicted proteins | sample AD_JPNMR2_MetaG_FD_184425 | JGI IMG/M metagenome (GOLD analysis project Ga0209204, IMG submission 184425) | Active sludge microbial communities of municipal wastewater-treating anaerobic digesters from Japan - AD_JPNMR2_MetaG (SPAdes) (version 2) | ecosystem: Engineered > Bioreactor > Anaerobic...
ATTAATAGCCAGAATGTTTCAAAAACATCAAGGGCAAAGTACCTGAAAGTAAAACCGGAACTAGAACAGTTTGTTGCCGATAATATTAGCCAGATTTATCTAAAAGGAATTATCAATCAGGATGAGAACGCCATTTCAAACAGCATGCTCAAGCAGGGTTTGGCTGTTGTTATCAATAATGTGGCATACGACAAGTGGTTCGATGAGGTTTATACGGTTCAAAAGGCTGTTAAGCTCTTAAATTCAAATGCAAACGACTTCACTAAAAGCTTAAGTCCTGGGCTGGTAGGTTTGTGGGAAATGATTAACCTTAAGGAATACATTCAACCAAACCTGTTTTATGATGAGGTTGCAACGCAAAAGTTCCGTAATGAGCTAATATCAAATATTTCAATTACCAAGGGGTTGGTACAAGCCGGCGAGAAAATTGTGGTGAAGGGCGAGGTGGTAAACTCAGAGATTTACCAGATTCTTGAATCGCTCAAAAAAGAGTACGATAAACGCTTGGGATCAAAAAATTTATTTGCCATTCTCTTTGGGAATATGATACTTATTGCATCGCTCTACATTGTTCTTTTCCTTTTCCTATTGAATTTCCGAAACGAGGTATTGAACGATATTAGGAAACTGCTATTTATATTAATGTTAATAACGGCATCGGCTGCAGTTTCGGCTCTGGTAATCAAAACCAACTCCTTCAGTATTTTTGTTATTCCGCTAGCTATTGTACCCATTTTTGTTAAAACATTTTTCGATTCGCGGCTTGCCCTCTTTGTTCACCTTATTACCATTTTTCTTGTAGCATTTTTAGTCCCCAACAGCTTTGAGTTTGTATTCACCAACTTCATTGCTGGCATAGTGGCAATAATTGGATTGTCAAAAATGTACAATCGCGGCCAACTATTTAAAACTGTGGGACTTGTTTACTTCTCCTACTTGACGTTAACATTAAGCCTATACCTTGTTGGCGATGGCTCACTCAAAGGGGTAAACTGGTTCATTGCATTATGGTATGGTATAAACGCTTTGTTGCTTCTTGCTTCGTACCAATTAGTTTACATTATTGAGAAGTTTTTTGGGTTTTTGTCCGATATCACGCTTATTGAGCTTTCCGATACCAACCTCGATTTACTCCGAAAGCTAGCCGAGGTTGCCCCGGGAACCTTCCAGCACTCCTTACAGGTGGCCAATTTAGCCGAAAGCGCTGTTCAGCGTGTTGGAGGTAACCCTTTACTGGTTAGGACTGGAGCCCTATACCACGACATTGGGAAAATGGCTAACCCTATGTTCTTCATTGAGAATCAGCAGGGTGGATTCAATCCTCATGAGAATGTTGATAATGTTAAAAGCGCGGAGATTATCATAAATCATGTGCATGAAGGGGTGAAAATTGCCGCTAAGGCAGGATTACCGAGTCAAATAGTTGACTTTATTAAGATGCACCATGGTACAAGCAAAGTTAAGTACTTCTACAACAAGGAATTGCAGGCTGAGAATGCAAATATCGACGAGGGTAAGTTCTCATACCCAGGGCCAGAACCGCAAACCAAGGAAACAGCTATCGTGATGATGGCCGATGCCGTTGAGGCAGCCTCGCGTAGCCTTAAGGAGTATAACGTACAAAGTATCGATCAGTTGGTCGAGAGGATTATCGATGATCAGCTTAACTCAGGGCAGTACAGCTTTGCCGATGTTACGCTTAGGGATATTTCGCTGATAAAGACAATTTTTAAGAAGAAGTTGCAGAATATTTACCATGTTCGGCTGGAGTACCCCGATTTAAGTATCAGGTAGCATCATGCTAACCGGAGTCCCATCACGCAGATATCATCAAGTTGGTCAGCACCATGTAAATGGTTCTCCATCATTTGGATTAGCAGGTCGCGTTGTGCAGCCATGGGTTTGCTATGCGATTGATAGATAAGTTCAGTAAAACGTTGTAAGCCAAATTTCTTTTTATCGATACTGATTTGATCGGAGTAACCATCGGAAAATAGGTAGATATTTGTTGGCGAAAGTAGATCAAAGCAAGCATCATCAAAGGGCTTGGTGTTTGCCGGTTGGAAACCGCCAGTTGAGCGGATGCTGCCTTTTACCAGTTGCATCTCGCCATTTTGTATGATTAGCATGGGTCGTGCTGCGCCTGAGAAGGAGATTTTCCTTTCATGCTTATCGATGGTTACAAAGGCAATATCAATACCCGCCAAAACAATATTACCCACCTCTTTTTGTTTCAGGGCTTCGCGCAGCTGCTCGTTAAGCGCCTCAAGAACCTTTGATGGTTGGTTAACGCCCCACTCAATCACAATCTTGTTAAGCAAGGTGTTTCCAATCATCGACATGAAAGCGCCGGGCACACCATGCCCTGTACAGTCCATAACTGCGGCATAGGAGTAACGCTCATCGCTGCTAATCCAGTAAAAGTCGCCGCTCACAATGTCCTTGGGTTGGTATATAACAAAGTAGTCCGAAAACAATTCCGAAAATTTTTCGGGTTTTGGTAGCAATGCGTTTTGGATTGTTCTGGCATACTCAATACTGCTAATCATCCTTTCGTTCTTATCGGCTATTATCTGTTGCGATTGTTCAAGGATTACGTTTTTTCGCTCAATCTCGTCGCGTTGGGCCAAAATTTCTTCCTGTTGCTGTTGGAGCTCCTCGTTTTTTTCAAGGATTTCCTTTTGGTGGTATTTGAGCTCCTCGTTTTTTAATTTGATTTTATTTAGATAGAATAGAATGAACCCAATTAGAATAGCGCCTAGACTAATTATTGTGATAAGTGAAGTTTTGACCACTTTTTCGCGCCTTAAACGTTCAGCGTATTCCGCTTCTTTTTTGGCTTCGGCAATCCGGTGTTCTTCCTGTTGGCGCTCAAACTTGTAAAAGAATTCCGCTTGTATGGATTTTCGGGTGTTATCCTCGTTAAATAGGCTATCGCGGGTTTCAATATACTTTTTGAAGTGGGAGTATGCCAATACAGTATTGCCTTGCTTGTCGAACAGTGTACTTAGCTGACGATGGGCATCGCTTTTAATTTCAAGCAGTTTATTTTTATCGGCAAGTTCAAAGGCTTGGCTGTAATGCTTTATGGCTTGATTGATGTTGCCTATAGCCTGGTAGTATTTCCCAAAGTTTATTTGGCACTCCGCAAGTCGTTGAGGACTGTTTGTACTTAAAAAAGTATTGTAAGCTAACCTTAAGTACTTCAAAACATCGTCAGTGGAGCCGTTTTCGATGTTAATGCCTGCCAGCTCATTGTAAATGGTTCCAATACCATCAAGGTCATTTGTACGGTTAGCGTAAACTAAAGCTCTGAGGTAGTAATCGGCGGCCTTTTGCAAATCGCCTTTTTTTCGGTAAACTTCGCCAATGTTTAGGTACGAAGTACCAATCCCTTCATCGCTCTTTAGGGTTTCCTCAATGGATAACGATTTGTTGTAGTATTCTAAAGCCTTATCGTAGATTTTTTGGTACAAATGAACAACTCCAATATTGTTGAGGACCGAGGAAATGCCAGGCAGGTAGTTAATTTTCTGGTAATTGGCCAAAGCCTTAAAGTAGTAGTCAAGCGCTGTGGGATAATCGCCTCTTAGCCGGTAAATTGCACCAATATGGTTTAGCGTGGAGGCTTCGCCCTTTGTATTCCCGGTTCGTTGGTAATACTCCAGCACATCGCCAAAATCGGCCATGGCGTTACTAAACTTACCATTAATTCTGTAAATTGATCCCCTACGGGTTAAGGCATCAATTTTATACCTGGTTAAGCCTAACTTATCGAAAAAGATTATTGCCTTGTCAATTATCAGCATACAGCTATCGTACTGTCCGGCATAGAATAAGCTATCAATTTGGTTGGAAAGCTGCGAGGCAAACAAGGAATCGCGCTGAAAGGTTAAGCGATCGTACTGAGTGTTTTGGGAATAAGTAGAACCGCTGATTAGCAATATAATCAGTAGTGACAAAATGTTGAAAGTTTTAGCTTTAGGGTACGGCATTACACTTTCACGACTATTAATCAAATTTAGCCATTTATTTACTTTTTTCTCTTATTGCAACTAATAATTGGTGTCAATTTTTGATTAAATTGCACTATGCGTTAACATAGTGTTGGTTTGAGGTGATAAATAAAAAAAACCGGCTGTGCCGGTTTGAGTCATTCGTTAGTAAGTTCGCTTTACTTTGCTTGGACTTTAGCCTTATCGCGTTTTTCCTTACGAACTTTTGATTTTTTTGGGCGGGTGTTGCCAAACGAACCCAAAAATATTTTACCCCTGCGGGTTTTTTTATCGCCTTTTCCCATGGTGTTATAGTATTAGTTTATTACTCAAAGTTGGCTGCAAAAATAAGCGATTATTTTATTTTATGTTCCATTTTCGGCAAAATTCTAACAAACATGTTCTTTAACAATGCTGAAAAACAACTAAAACGTTTGAAACTTTTATGGTTAAAGTAAACTATACAAAGTAACTTTGCACAAACTAATTTAAAATAATACAGCTATGAGCATATCACACATTGAACACATCGGTATAGCCGTTAAAAGTCTTGAGGAATCGATTCCTTTCTACGAAAAGGTACTGGGTTTAAAGTGTTACAATATTGAAGAGGTAAAGGATCAGAAGGTTAAGACAGCCTTTTTCCTGGTTGGCCAGACCAAAATAGAATTGCTTGAATCTACAGACCCTGAAGGGCCAATAGGAAAATTCATTGAGAAAAAGGGTGAGGGTATCCACCATATTGCTTTTGCTGTAAAAGATATTGAGGAGCAGTTAAAGCGCATGGAGGAGCAGGGAGTAACCCTTATCGATAAAGCTCCCCGTAAGGGTGCTGAAGGGCTTGATATTGCTTTCCTTCATCCGAAGTCAACCCTGGGCGTATTAACTGAGCTTTGCGAGGATAAAAATAAGTAAAAAACATCCCCAAACACCAAATATAACGATGAGCACACAGGAGCAAAAAATCAAAGAACTTATTGATTTAAGGGAAAAAGCAAAACTTGGCGGAGGCCCCAAGCGTATTGAGGCTCAGCATAAAAAAGGAAAATACACAGCACGCGAGCGTATCGATATGCTGCTCGATGAGGGTAGTTTTGAAGAGTTCGATATGTTTGTTTCGCACCGCTGTATCGATTTTGGTCTCGATAAGGAGAGCTACCTATCTGACGGTGTAGTAACCGGCTACGGCACCATTGATGGCCGATTGGTTTACGTATTTTCACAAGATTTTACAGTGTTTGGAGGCTCACTATCGGAGATGTTTGCCGCTAAAATCTGCAAGATCATGGATATGGCCATGAAAGTTGGTGCTCCGGTAATCGGTATCAACGATAGCGGCGGCGCTCGAATTCAGGAAGGAGTAAAAAGTTTAGGCGGATATGCCGATATTTTTCAGCGTAACATTTTAGCCTCGGGTGTTATACCCCAGATATCAGCCATTTTTGGTCCATGCGCCGGTGGGGCGGTTTATTCACCCGCTCTTACTGACTTCATCATCATGTCGCGTAATACCAGCTACATGTTTGTTACTGGTCCAAAGGTGGTTAAAACTGTGACCGGTGAGACTGTTTCATCCGAGGAACTTGGTGGTGCTGGGGTTCATTCCACAAAATCGGGGGTTGCACATTTTGTATCCGAAACCGAGGAGGAAGGCATTATGCTTATCCGCAAGCTCTTGAGCTACCTGCCCCAAAACAACCTTGAGGAGCCACCGCTAATGCCCTGCAACGATCCTATCGATCGGTTGGAGGATGCCCTAAACGAGATTATCCCCGATAGCCCAAACAAGCCATACGATGTAAAAGAAGTAATTGGAGCTATTGTTGATAATGGCGAGTTCTTGGAGTTGCAGCGCGACTATGCACCCAATATTGTAACCTGTTTTGCCCGTTTCAACGGACAGTCGGTGGGAATTGTGGCCAACCAACCCAAATACCTTGCCGGTGTGCTCGATATCAATGCTTCCCGCAAAGCTGCTCGCTTTGTAAGGTTCTGCGATGCATTCAATATTCCTATAGTTACACTTGTTGATGTTCCGGGCTTTTTGCCAGGTACCGGCCAGGAGTACAATGGTATCATAATACATGGAGCAAAACTTCTTTACGCCTACGGCGAGGCTACTGTTCCTAAGGTTACGGTAATATTACGTAAAGCCTACGGCGGCGCTTACGATGTGATGAGCTCAAAGCACCTGCGTGGCGATATCAACTACGCTTGGCCAAGTGCTGAAATAGCGGTTATGGGACCCAAGGGTGCCATTGAGGTATTACTTAGCCGTGAGTTGGAAACCATTGAGGATGAAAAAGCTAAGGTTGAGTTCCTGCTTCGCAAGGAACAGGAGTACAAGGAAAAGTTTGCTAACCCATACGTAGCAGCCAAGTTTGGTTACCTCGACGATGTGATTGAACCGCGCAACACCCGCTTCCGCATAATAAGGGCGTTACAGTCGTTAGCAACCAAAAAGGATACCAACCCACCAAAGAAACACTCTAACCTACCGTTGTAACCAAAATGATTGTAGCAATGATGAAAATAAAAAGATTGATTTTGGCTACAGTCCTTGTAGTTCTGGGGGTTGTTATCGTAAACGCACAAAGCGTTTACGACCTCCGAATTAACGAGGTGATGTTAACTAACAAAACGAACTACATTGATAGCTATGGTGAGCGAAGTGCATGGATTGAGATAGTAAATACGGGCTACAATAGTGTTAACGTTGCAGGCTGTTTCCTTACCAACGACATCTCAAACCCCATGAAATATCGTATTCCATCGGCCGATCCCATCACGCTCATACCGCAACAGCAGTATTTGGTGTTTTTTGCCGATGGTAAAAGCGTTCATGGTACATTACACTTGAATTTTACACTTGACAGCATCAACCGTTTTGTGGCACTTATTGCACCCGATGGCCGTACTCTGATTGATAGTGTTACCTTACCTGCAATTGGTATTGATAAGTCGTTTGTACGATTGCCTAACGGAAAAGGGGAATGGCGGATTAGCGAACTTGCTACCCCAAACTCTACCAATGAACTTTTTGAGACTCATGTATCAACTGGCGAAAGGTTTGTAAAGTTTGACCCCTTTGGCGTAATTATGGCAATCATAGCTATGTCGGTTGTGTTCATTGCTTTACTAGTGCTATACCGTCTTTTTAAGTTGACTGCCAGGTTGGTTCAAAAGCCTATTCGCATTGAATTCCGAAAGTCTAAAGTTGCCAAGGCAGAGGCAGTGGAAGAAGTGGCTGAAGAGGTTCCGGGTGAGGTTTTTGCAGCCATATCAGCTGCGCTATACTTCTATGAAACCGAAAAGCACGACCATGAATCAACTGTACTTACCATTGAGCGGGTTTCGCGCCGCTATTCGCCTTGGAGTTCAAAACTTTATGGTTTGCAACAAACTCCAAATCGCATTATTGTTCATAGGAAATTGAATTAGTTAAAACGCTAACAATCACTCAAAATGAAAGATTTTAAGTTCAAGATAAATGGCAACGAGTATGTAGTTCACATCTCGAATGTTGACGGGAACATAGCAGAACTCGAAGTGAATGGAACGCCATACAGGGTGGAGCTCGATAAGGAGCTTAAGCAAACTAAAACGCCTAAACTTATTCGACCTGAGGCTGTGCCTGCAACCGACTCGCATCCCGCAGTAGCTAAGACAGTTAGCCCTGGTTCAGCTACCTCGGGTGCTGTTAAATCGCCACTGCCAGGCGTTATACTCGATGTGCTTGTTAAGCCCGGTGACCATGTGAAAGTGGGACAGCGCTTGCTCGTACTTGAAGCCATGAAAATGGAGAACAACATCGATTCCGATAAGGAAGGGAAAGTTGTTGAGGTTAAGGTTCGTAAGGGCGATTCGGTTCTTGAAGGTGATACACTTGTAATAATTGGTTAGCCATGGAGCAAAGCGGAAGTTTTTTCTCGTTCCTGTTGGATAACTTAACCCAGTTCTTATCCTTTACCGGTTTTGCCAACCTCACTGTTGGCCACGGTATTATGATTGTTGTGGGGTTGCTGTTTATTTACTTAGCCATTGCCAAGGAGTTTGAGCCCATGCTTCTGGTTCCAATTGGGTTTGGTATTATTGTTGGAAATATTCCATTCACTCCGGGTTATCAGATAGGAGTTTATGAAAGTGGAAGCGTTTTAAACTACCTATACTTTGGTGTACTTAAAGGAATTTATCCACCGCTGATATTCTTAGGTATAGGGGCTATGACCGACTTTAGTGCGCTAATTTCAAACCCCAAGCTTATGTTAATTGGAGCTGCTGCTCAGCTGGGTATTTTTGGGGCCTATATGCTTGCCCTGTTACTTGGCTTTTCGCCGCAAGAGGCTGGTGCGATTGGTATTATTGGTGGTGCCGATGGACCAACGGCAATCTTCCTATCGTCAAAGTTAGCCCCGGAGCTTATGGGTGCTATAGCCATATCGGCATACTCATACATGGCGTTGGTGCCTGTAATCCAGCCACCCGTGATGAAACTCCTTACTACACAAAAAGAGCGTTTAATCCGAATGAAACCTCCCAGACAGGTTTCAAAGCTTGAAAAGATTATGTTTCCAATTATTGGTATGCTGCTCACCACTTTCATTGTACCCTCAGGCTTACCTTTGTTGGGAATGCTTTTCTTTGGCAACCTGTTAAAGGAAAGTACTGTTACCAAGCGTTTGGCCGATACAGCCAAGGGCCCAATGATTGATATTGTAACTATTCTGATTGGTTTAACGGTTGGCGCATCAACCCAGGCTACTACTTTCCTTACACCAAAATCGGTTGGTATTTTTGCTCTGGGAGCAGCATCGTTCGTGGTGGCAACCTTTGGTGGTGTGATGTTTGTTAAGTTTTTAAACCTATTCCTCAAGGAGGGAAATAAAATTAACCCATTAATTGGTAATGCCGGAGTATCGGCTGTTCCCGATAGCGCCCGCGTATCGCAGATAGTTGGTTTGGAGTATGATAAAACCAACCACCTGCTTATGCATGCCATGGGTCCCAATGTTGCCGGGGTTATTGGTAGCGCAGTTGCTGCTGGTATCCTGCTCAGCTTCCTTGCCTAACATATAAGTATCCGATGATATAAAGCCCCGTTACCGGGGCTTTTTTTGTTTTTTCAATTTTTTTTATTCCGCAATGCAGCAAAAGGCATTAACTTGCAGTCTATATAGTAGATTTTGGTTTTATCGGCTTTATGGATATTTCAGGGCAGCTAGTTGAACAGTGTCGACGTGGCGACAGTAAAGCTCAATTTGAACTTTACAAGCTATATGCCAATGCCATGTTTAGCGTGAGCTGCAGGATTATCCCCGATAAAATGGAGGCCGAAGATGCCATGCAAGAAGCGTTCTTTAAAGCATTCGACAAGATTGATACCTTCAGAAATGAGGTGACTTTTGGGGCTTGGCTTAAGCGTATTGTTATCAATACCTGCATTGACCATTTAAAACGCAAGCGTTTGCTCACCGTTTCCATTGACGATACTCCCGGGGTATCGGCTCAGGCAAGCGATGACGACTATAGCCCCGAATCGGTTGAAGAGGTAAAGGTTGCCATGCAAAAGCTGCCCGAAGGCTACCGATTGGTTCTCACCCTTCACCTTATTGATGGTTATGAGTACGATGAAATTGCTGAAATGCTTGGTATTGCCCAATCAACTGTCCGTTCACAGTTTGTAAGGGCCAAACAAAGGCTGATAGAGTTGGTTAAAAACAGAAAGTAGGTTTGCTATGTCAAATATTGAGAGATTTATCAGGGAAAACAGCAAGGAATTCGAATTCCAAGAGATGCTACCAGGGCATGAGGAGCGCTTCATGCAAAGGTTAAAACAAAAGCATCGCTCGCTAACCGTTCGTACCTACCTAATGGCTGCTGCTACTGTTGCGGTTATTGTAGCAATTACGGGGGCAATTAGCCTTTACTACAATTACCATTATGGTGCCGACATTGCTAGGTACTTCACCAGTCCTGAGTCAAAACAGCTTTACGAGGTTGAGGCATATTACCGTAGCCAGTTGCTCAGGAAGTATCGCTCAATTGAGAAAATTGCTCATGTAGATGAGCAAATGCTGCCCTCGCCCGAGCAACTATTTGGTGAATCGCTAGCCGATAAGCCCCTGCTAAAATCTGAGATATCAGCTAATCCAAGGAGCGATGTTGCCTTGGGCGCAATCATTCAGAGTTACCAGATTCGACTGGAAACCATGGAACGCGTTGAACAAGCTTTAAAACAGGCTCGAGAGTAAAAAAGTAGAAATCATTAAACTCAAACAATATGAAAAGTATTAGGTTTTTTCCGGTTGTTCTGTTGCTACTTGTTGCTAATAGCGTATTAGCAAAAGTAATCCCTCAGACCAGGGAGTATAGCAAGGAATTCCAGGTTACCGATAAATCCAAATTGGTGGTTGAGAATAGGTTTGGTCAAGTAAACATCCAGAACTGGGATAAAAGTGCTATATCAATTTACGTGCAGGTTAAGGTTGACAATTCAAATGCAACCAGGGCCAAAGCCTTACTCGATGCCATTGAAGTAGAGCTTAGCCAGGAAGGTGATGTGGTAAAGGCCATTACCTCATTCAATGAGGAGTTCATAAGGTCAAACCGCAGAATGTTTAAAATGTCGAGCGATGAGTTGTCCATTGACTATACAATTAAAATGCCCAAGAATGTTGATGTTCAGATAGAGAATAAATTTGGCGATATCTATATCAATGAGTTAAACAGCCATCTTGCAGTAGAGCTGAAGTACGGTAATATCAAGATTGATAAGCTAACCCGGGGAGACTCCGAATCCCTCAATACCATTGATGTCAGCTATGGTAATGCATCTATTGTTGAGGCCAACTGGATTAAGACCCAGTTGAAGTATGGTAAACTCGAAGTACAGAAACTGGTTGCAGGGGTTGTTCTATCGCGATACTCAAAAATTAGCCTGTCGAACGTAAGTTCGTTAGTATTGGATTCCAAGTACGATAAGTATGAAATTGGACAGGTAAACAATCTGGTTGGTGAATCGGGATATACGGTTTTTAATATCGATGTCCTCAATAAAAAGTTTAACCTCAACGCCAAGTATGGTGATGTTAAGATTGCATCGGTAGATGCTAATTTTGAAAACATCAGCTTTAACGCTGCCTATACCGGATTAAAAGCTTCAATTCCATCTGGAACATCTTATTTGCTGAATGCAAATGTGTCGTTCGGGAAGGTTGATATTGGTAACGTACCAAGTAAACTTAATCGTATTGAGGGGAATACAACGGTTGAGCTATCGGGGGTTGTAGGCGAGTCCGCTAACCCAAAGGCAAGGGTTGAAATAAACATGAAGTACGGTAATGCAACGCTCTACTAGTGTCCCACCATTCATACCCAAAACCTAACAGTTAGGTGCTAAAATCCGACAGTTCGTCGGATTTTATTTTTTATTGGTGGCCGATTTTTAGTTACTTTTGTTACATACCAAAAAACAGCGAATGCCTTTAATCTACAAAGATATTTTGTACTTCAAGTTCGATAATTTAATGCAATACCAATCGGCAATCACTCACTTTGTTTCTTCGCGCATTGGTTGCTGGGATGATGAGGATTTTACAATTGGCTTGAATGGTTACTTGGACAATAAAATTGTCCTTAGGAATAGGGAGTACCTTGCAACCAAGTTTGGATTTAAAGCAGCCGATTTTGTTTTTGCTGAGCAGGTGCATGGGGTTAAGGTTGAGGTTGTTACGCCAATGCAAAAGGGGAAAGGGGCTTTTAGCAAAAACGATGCCCTTCAGCATTCCGATGCATGGATTACCAACTATCCGGGAATTTGTCTTGTAGCCCAGGCTGCCGATTGCGTTCCCATTCTTTTCTACGACCCAGTGAATAATGCAATAGGTGCAGCCCATGCGGGCTGGAAGGGAACGGTTAATCGAATTGCAGCAAATGTGGTAAAGTCTATGATTAGCGAGTACGGAACAAACCCCGCCAACCTTTTAGTAGGAATAGGCCCTTCGGCAGGGCCATGCTGCTACGAAGTGGGCGATGATGTTGCTTCAGTTGTTAATAAAGAGTTTCCCCAAAAGTACGATCTTTTACTATACTATCCCGATAGGGAAAAGCCTGTTCTTGACCTTTGGCGTGCAAACCTTTATGCATTATTAGAGGTTGGTGTACCTGTGGGTAATATTGAACTAGCTGGTTTATGTACCATTTGCAATAACCATGTATTCTTCTCGGCTCGCTGTGGTGATAGAGGTAGGTTTGGCGGTGCCATAATGCTTAATGTGCTTGGCCAGAATTAACCTTTTTCTATTCTTATTGCTGGAAGTGGTTTGGGTTGAACTGTACATCTTGAATAGCCAGGAGGATATCACTTTAGGTTCTGGTAAATTTTTCACGCATAAGTTCTAAGCTATCAACTTGGTGTCATTTTCGAAAACAATGATTACCTTTATTTCGTATCAAAATAATATAGAGGTAAGTTATGCAGGCTACACGATATATTATAGTTATTCTTACCCTAGTGCTTTGTCAGCTGAGTGTAAATGCACAGAGTGTCAAGAAAAAGTATACAATTAGTAATAAACGAGTAATTGAACAGTACGAAAAAGCTCTGAGTTCATTTGACCGTTACGATTATATAACAGCTAAAAAGTTGCTAGTTGAATGTGTTCAGAAAGAGCCAAAGTTTATTGAGGCATACCTTGTGCTTTCCCAGGTTTACATGGGAATGGGGGAGCTTAACTTAGCCATTGAGAGTATTCTGAAAGCCCAAAGCATCGATAAAGATTTTCATCCAAGAGCCTACTACATTTTGGGGTTGCTTTACTTTTCAACAGGGGAGTACCAAAAGGCGCTCAACAGCTTCGAAACTTTTTTGACATACAAAGATAAAAGGGCAACCATGAACGATTCGGCACGCAAAATGATTGAGAAGTGCCAGTTTGCCCTAAATCAGATTGCCAACCCGGTTCCTTTTGTACCAAAAAATATAGGCGAAGGGGTTAATTCCGATTTGGATGAGTACTGGCCAAGCCTTTCGGTCGATGAGCGTACACTGGTTTATACCGTTCGCTTGCCCAAGAATCCCGATAAGGGAATCAAGGGAACCAAGTGGCAGGAAGACCTTTACATTTCCTACAGAAATGAGGACGGTCAATGGGGAAGAGGAGAGCCTGTAAAATCACCCCTGAACACCGAGTTTAATGAAGGAGCCCAAGCGGTTTCGTCCGATGGCAAGACCATATACTTTACAATTTGTCGCGGAGTATGTAATTTATACCAATCGGTTCTAGAACCCGATGGATTTTGGAGTTTGCCGCAGAAATTACCAGCTGCCATAAATTCTGAAAGGTATTCGGAAAAGCAGCCTTCCATATCCCCCGATGGTAAAACGCTATACTTTGTAAGTAATAGGCCGGGTGGCCTTGGTAAGTTCGATATATGGAAGTCAGAGCTTAAGCCTGATGGTACCTGGGGAAACCCGGTGAATTTGGGTGATGTGATTAATACCAACGAGAGTGAACAATCGCCTTTCATCCATTTCGATAATAAAACTCTATACTTTTCATCGTCGGGCCACATGGGGATGGGCGGTCACGATATCTTTGTAAGTCGGCTCGATAGTAACGGTGCCTGGACAAAGCCGGTCAACCTGGGTTATCCAATTAACACCCATCGCGATGAGGATGGCTTAATTGTAAATGCTAGGGGTAACATAGCCTACTATTCCACTGACATCAAACCGGAAAATGGACGGGATATTTTCACCTTTGAACTTTATCCCGAGGTGCGTCCAACTCCAACATCGTATGTTCTTGGTACTGTGCGAAACAGTAAAACCCTTGAGCCAGTTGAGGCGAGCATTAAGCTGGTCGATTTAAAGCTTGATAGGGTTGTAATGGATATAGTTTCCGCATTGAAGGGTGAGTTCCTGGTTTGCCTACCAGTAAGCAATAGGTACGGTTTGTTTGTTTCGGCATCGGGGTATCTTTTCCATTCCGAGCATTTCGATTTGACAGAATACTACTCTTTCGATAAGCCATTAAAGCTTGATGTTCTACTGCAACCCATTGAAAAGGATGAGGTGATAACCCTCAGGAATATCTTTTTTGCATTTGACTCGTACGAGCTATTACCCGAATCGAGACCTGAGCTAAACTACCTGTTGGACATTCTTAAACGTAACCCCGAAATGAGGATTGAGATTAGCGGGCACACTGACGATACGGGAAGTGCCGAGTACAACCTGAAGCTATCCGAGCAGCGCGCAAAAGCAGTGGCCGACTACCTAATTTCGCAAGGGATTGATTCGGCAAGGCTGAAGTGGGTTGGATATGGTAAAAGCAAACCGGTTGCCCCTAACAGTACGCCTGAGGGTAGGACGCTGAACCGCAGAACGGAGGTCAAAATTCTTTAGGTGGCTTATGGTTTTATATGAGTTGACATTATTTAACGGTTTTGAACCATATTTCTCATTACTGTATTGTAATTGTTGAAATAACAATATAACTTCGCAAGCCTTAAAAGTTTAATAGCAAGATACTGTATGATAGATGTTTAACTTAGCAATATCTGGTAAAGAGAGATGAGAAAATGGCGCATTGAGGATTCAGCCGAACTCTACAATATCAACGGCTGGGGGGTAAAGTACTTTTCGATTAACGAAAAGGGAAATGTAGTGGTTACCCCAAAAAGTAATGGCGTGGAGATTGACCTGCGCGAACTGGTTGATGAGTTACAGGTTCGCGATGTGGCTGCGCCCATGCTAATTCGTTTCACCGATATTCTCGACAATAGAATCGAGGATATGTCGCGCTCGTTCAAGCAGGCAGCCGAGGAGTACGGCTATCAGGGTAAAAACTTCATCATTTACCCCATTAAGGTTAACCAGATGCGCCCTGTGGTTGAGGAGATTATCAACCACGGTAAAAAGTTTAATATTGGACTGGAGGCTGGCTCAAAGCCAGAACTTCATGCAGTTATTGCAAGTAACCCCGATAACGAGTCGCTGATTATCTGCAACGGTTACAAGGATGAGGATTACATTGAGCTGGCTCTGCTTGCCCAAAAGATGGGGAAAAAGATATTTATTGTAGTTGAAAAGCTCAATGAGCTGAAGGTAATCAATAAAGTCTCACAGCGACTTAAAATTAAGCCAAACCTTGGCATTAGGATTAAGTTGGCTAGCTCCGGTAGTGGCAAATGGGAGGAGTCAGGTGGCGATGTCAGCAAGTTCGGGTTAACATCCAGTGAGCTCCTACAAGCTCTGGATTTTCTGGATAAGAATGACCTAAAGGGTAGCTTAAAGCTGGTTCACTTCCACATTGGAAGCCAGGTAACCAAAATCAGGCGTATAAAAATTGCCCTGCGCGAGGCATCGCAGTTTTACGTTCAGCTTCGCTTAATGGGCTATAACGTAGAGTTTGTTGATATTGGTGGTGGACTAGGTGTTGACTACGATGGAACCCGCTCATCAAACAGTGAGAGTAGCATTAACTATAGCCTTCAGGAGTACGTAAACGACTCGGTATCAACCCTGGTTGATGCCAGCGATAAAAATAACATTCCGCACCCCAATATCATTACTGAATCCGGCAGGTCGTTAACTGCACATCACTCCGTGCTCATTTTTGAGGTACTGGAAACTGCTTCGCTTCCCTCTTGGGATGAGGATGATGAGCTACCGGCCGATGCCCATGAACTGGTGGTGGAACTTTATGAGCAGTGGAGCAAGCTAAACCAGTCCAGAATGCTTGAAACTTGGCACGATGCCCAGCAAATCAGGGAGGAGGCACTCGACCTGTTTAGCCTTGGCATGCTCGACCTTAAAACCCGTGCGCAAATCGAAAAGCTTTTCTGGTCAATTGCCCGCGAAACCTTTGAGATGACCTCACAGCTTAAGCATATACCCGATGAGCTAAAATCGTTGCCTAAACTCTTAGCCGATAAGTATTTCTGTAATTTTTCGCTGTTCCAGTCGTTGCCCGATGCCTGGGCTATCGATCAGGTGTTCCCCATTATGCCTATTCAGCGTTTAAACGAAAAACCCGACAGGGTTGCCACCATACAGGATGTAACCTGCGACTCCGATGGTAAGATTGATAACTTTATTTCAACCAAAAATATTTCGTATTTCCTACCGGTTCACTCCATCAAGTCCAACGATTCCTATTACATTGGAGTATTCCTTGTAGGTGCTTACCAGGAAATACTGGGTGACCTCCACAACCTGTTTGGCGATACCAATGCTGTTCACGTATCGGTTGACGATGAAGGGTATAGCATTGATCAAATAATTGATGGTGAAACTGTAGCTGAGGTGTTGGAGTATGTACAGTACAACCCAAAGAAAATGGTTCGTACCCTGGAAACCTGGGTTACCAGCTCGGTTAAAGCTGGGGTTATTTCGCCTAAGGAAGGAAAGGAATTCTTGTCCAATTACCGCTCAGGCTTATATGGGTACACTTACCTTGAGTAAATTTGCATAGAATAGGATATAAAAGCCCACATAGGTGGGCTTTTTTCTTTTCTGGTTTCAAGTTCGTTAGTTGAAAAAATCAATTGAAGAATCGACTAATAAAATCTAATCATCTCGTAACTTCGGAATGAAAGATTTTGATAAATCGGGATTATCTCGATAATTATGTAATTTTTATTGTGTATGTATTGACTAATCTCTTCAAAAAGCTTACAGTGTTCCTATTTTTTGCCTCGATGAGTTAGTTAATTCAGAACACTTAGATTGTTAAGATTTACACTGCATAACAATTTGAAAGTAATTTAGTTGATAGCAGACAATTGTTTGTTGTTAGTAAAAACAGAATTCAGTCTTCATGTCATGCTGAGCCCAGTCGAAGCATCTCTTAGTACCTTCAACTCTTCTTTAATGCGATTCCTCAACCAACACGGTGTACCATACGCAGTGGCATAAAAGCCTGACCCGGCAATGGGTCGGGGGTGGAACGTGGCGGTGGGCCTAGTAAGCGATACCACATGAGTCACGCCACAGGCGTGGCGAATTGTATCGCGTGGCAGCTCCACCCACGGGGTACCCATCGGGTCGGGCTTTTCAGCCTTGATTTTCTTTGGTTCTTTCTTGTATCAAGACAAGAAAGAACGTGTAAATTGCTCTTTATAATGCTTTTCTTCTGCGATGCAACACTTTCCCCTTGCTCTCTCGAAAATGTATTGCGTGCATCGCTATACATGTGGGAATAATCATGGAGTTACAAATATTACGCCCCTACAGGGCTGGAAACGGTGCTCATTGTTGTTCGTGAATCGTTATCCGCGAATACCGTATCATTCACTCTGTGAAACAACGTGTTACATTGTGAAACTCTGTGATACCAGTTTAGTTGATAGTTGATGGTTGATGGTTGTTAGCAGAAGAGAATTTAGCCTTGATGTCATGCTGAGCTAGCCCAAGCATCACTTTGTACCTTCATTCACTTATTAATGTGATTTCTCGATACTGCCTATTCCGTGTATCAGGACTAGACACCGTTTAACGGTTAACGGCTCACGGTTCACGTTTAACGGACTAGAAATTCTTCTAACTTCCTCTAACTCCATCATATTCTTCTTATTCTGATTCATTCCGATTCATTCCGACTTATTCAGGTTCATTCCACCTCATTCCTCTAAAATCAGGCAAGTTGGATTTGTTAATTCATGGAACTTCTGTTTAGCTAATTACAGGTTCTTTTCAAGAAAAACTTTAACGTGTTCAGGCGTAGATGGGCGCGATAGAATATTCAACTTTTTATCAACTATAAACATTTTAGGGGTTTCGTCAACATTGTATTTTAAAATTACCTTACTATTGCTATCGTAAGGAATTCTGATATTCTTCCAGTGCAGCTCATTTTGTTTGATGAAGTTTTGAAAGGCATCGTCCTCATCGTCAATGCATATTGCTATAACATCAAAGCCTTTACCCTGGTATTGCTTATAGGTTTTATAGATTTGTGGTACGCTTTCGATGCAGTGGGGGCACCAAACTGACCAGAATAGAACCAAAGTGTATTTTGATGTGCTATTTGATAGTTTTATCGATTTTTTCTGACCCACTGGCTTAAATGTAAAGTCGAATGCTTTTTTCCCGGGCATTAGCCCCGCTTCAAGGACAAGTTTTGCTTTGAGTTCGGGGTCGTTAAAAATGGGGCAGATCTTATTTTCGTTCAGCTGCTGCAGGGTTGATATCACTCCATAGTAGTCCGACTCAGCAAAACCGTTACAAAGTGAGCTTAATAGTAACGATTTAATTTCGGAATGCATGGGCAGGTTAAATAGTTTTTGGATGTATTCCGATAAAACAGAGTCCTGTTCTTCCTTGGTATAGTTGCCCTCGCATAGCAAGTTTTCCAGGTAATCCCATAATCGGGGTATAAGTCTAGGCAAAAAATGTATGTCGGGATTGGTAAGGTCAATTCCTTGCCACCATATTTCGGATAGCTCTTTTTTCACTGAGCATTCATCGCCCTGGGTAATCGGTTGGGGTGTCAGCTCAAGCCTTATGGCTGACGATACCAGCGAACTATTGGCTTTTGAAGCAAGCGCATTACCCTGCATATACAGGTCGAAAGCTGTTCGTTGATGCTCGTTTTCGAGCATTTGGCTAAACATAGTTGGTTCAGTGTAATACTTACGGAGCGATTCTATTAGCCACATTTTTTGCTCAGCCTTTTGCCTTAGCTTTCTGAAGTTTATAAAAACTTCGTTCTCGGCCGATTGTTTTACCTTTAAGCTATCCTCAACGGCAAATGAATAGGTTTCAAAGCGCACAATGGTATCGGTTGAAACAATAAAATCGAACGAGGCCCCTTTCCCTACCGATACCTTGTAAATTCCTTTAGGTGTATCTGCAGGGACACTAAAAGTGTAAACACCATCGGGGGTTGGTTTGCACGAGTCCACTTCAATCTGATTTTTACCCTCGTAACGCGATACTATTGCCGTGCTACCAATGGATTGGTGAACCTTTAACTCAACCCTTACTTGTGCATGACATGTAATTGAAATTGCCGCTATTACCGTTGATGCCAATACCGATAAATGATTTTTACCCATATTTTACGCTATTTAAGCAGATACTTTGCCAGTTTACTTTTTAGTTCCTGAGGTTTGAAAGGTTTAAGCACAAAATCGTTCATACCGATGCCAAAAATACGTTGCTGCACATTGAGTAAAGCAGAGGCGCTAAGGGCAATTATTGGAATTGAGGCTTTGGCCTTATTGTGTAACTTGCGGATGGCCTTAGCTGCCTCGTAGCCGTTCATTTCGGGCATTTCAAGGTCCATTAGAATTAAATCGAAATCATTCTGTGCTAAACAGCTCAAGGCCTCACGCCCATTGCTTGCATGCTCAAAATCGATACCCCAGTTGGTAAGGAAACGTTTAACAATGAACGTGTTGAGTTCATTATCCTCCACAATCAGAACCCGATGTTTCCCGGGTGGAATGTTGATCTCTACTGTATCATCGGTGGGTTGAACTGTTCCAACTTTGAACGGGATGGTAAAAAAGAAACTTGACCCTTTGCCTTCGTCGCTTTCAAGGCTAATTTCACCACCCATCAGTTTTACAATTCTTTGGGAGATGGCTAGACCTAAACCAGTGCCGGTAGCTCTAAACTTACCCTCATGTACCTGGGTAAACTCATTAAAAATATCAACCTGCATTTTCTTAGGAATTCCAATGCCGGTATCGGATACAGTAAACCTAATTGTACTGATTTCCTTGTTTTTTTCAACGAGTTTGGCGGTGAAGCTAATTTCGCCCTTCTCAGTGAATTTTATGGCATTCCCAATAAGGTTGGTAAGAACCTGATTTAAACGAACCCGGTCGCCAATGAGTGGGGTTGGAATATTGGTGTCAATGTTATAGGTCAGGGTTAAACCCTTGCTCGATGCCATTTTAGCAAAAGTGCTGTATAGCCCTTTAAACAAATCGTTGATGTCAAAGTTGGATTGAAGTAAATCGAGCTTATGGGCTTCAATTTTACTGTAATCTAGTATGTCGTTCAGGAGCGAAAGTAGATTCTCAGCTGCGTATTTAAGGGAGTTTAGGTTGTCAACCTGCTCGGGTTTTGGATCCTCATCAATTAAAAGGTTTGCCATACCTATTATGGCGTTCATAGGCGTACGAATTTCATGACTCATAGTTGAAAGGAACTTTTCCTTAGCTTGGCTTGCCTTTTCGGCAAGTTCTTTGGCTTTACGGAGTTGTTCCTCGTTCAGGTGCGACTCGTATGAGGCCGACAGGATATTTGACATGGTTAAAAGGAAATCCCTGTCGTCGGCGGCTTTAACCTTATCGCCGTAAGGGTAGTCAACTGCAAAAATGCCTTGGCATTTCTCTTTTACACGAATGGGGAAGAGCAGTAAGTGTTGGCTGCTGGTTAATTTTTTAAGGTTGTCGTACGAGGGCATGGTTGAGCCGGAAATGTCGAAAATTACTTTGTTCTCCTGCTGGAAATGTGAAGTAATGCTGGTGTAGTTATCGGAGTAGTATACCCGGAGTGGTTCAGCCAAATCATTAGCCGTACTTGAACAACAAGTAAAAATATCAAAATCACTTTCACTACCAATAAGGATAAAGGCCTTTCGTAAACCAATTTCGCTTACAATAAGGTTTAACGATTCGTTTGCCTGCTTTGAAAAAGGGAGGTTTTTGTTAAAAACGTACGAAACCTTTGTGAGCAGTATTTGCCGGTCGAGGTGTTTCTGGATTTTTATTTGGTTAATTTTTTGGTCGGTTATTTTTCGTGCTATCCCAGTAATGGCAATTACCTTTTTGTTCACATTAAACACAGGTGTTAGCTGAAATTCCCACCATTCCTCAATTCTGCGTTCGCCTTCACGAATCTCCCATTTTACAGTTTGCTTGCTTTTTAGCACCTCGTTTTCCTTCTGTTTGAGAGTATCGAGAAGTGGCGAGGGCCAAGGTTCAGTATCTACCTTGCCCAAAATTTGATCATCGGTGATTCCAAAGTGGTTGGTGAACTTTTTGTTCACTAGCAAATAGCCACATTTGCTATCCTTGAGCCAGGCAATGAAAGGTAAATTATCAATTGTTCCTCTTAGCTGTGCTCTACTACGGGCAAGCTCTTCTTCAACCTGTTTACGGTAGGTTATATCGCTCATGGCAACAAGCAAGCAATCGGTGCCCTGTATGTTGATAATCTCAGCGGAGAGAAGCGTTGTAAAGGTTTCACCCTTTTTATTAACTATCTCCACCTCAATTTTATCGACCCTGTTCTCCCGCTTTACAGCATCAATCAGCTCATTGCGCCGTTCAATCTGCTTAAATATTCTAAGTTCCGATGATTTTTGCCCAACAACTTCAGAGTAATCGTATCCTATCTTTTCCAAAAACGCTCTGTTTGCATCAATGTATGTACCCTCGTTAAGGGTGCTAATGGTCATCATTACAGCACCAGAATTGAATGCTTTGAAGAACTTTTCTTCCGATTGCTTAATGGCCGCTTCGGCCTCAATGCGTTCAGTAATGTCACGTGCAATAACAAATACAACATCGCGCTTGCGCCAGTAGCCCTTTATCATTCTAACTTCAAGCGGGAGAGGCTTTCCGTTTTTACGCACAAACTCAGTGATGTATAGTTTGCGGTCGCCATCAAAAACTTCCATAAGCGAGGTTATGGCTATACCTCTTTCACTCTCGGCATGTAGTTTGACAAACGACTCAAGCAGTATCTCGTGTTCATGATGCCCAAGGGCGCTCAGAACGGCGTTGTTTATTTGTACAATGTTATAGTTGTGGTTAACGATAAAAACTAAATCGCCAAAGGCGTTCACGAGCATGCTCAGGTTCTGCTCCTGGTTGGCCATGCTCTCCTCTGCTTCCTTTTGTTGGGTAATGTCGTAGCTAGTACATAGGAGTGCCGGCGATTCCTGCCAATCAATTATTGAAAAAATGGTTTTAATCCATTTTAGCTCGTTATAGCGGGTTAGAATACGCAGGGTAAAGCTGTTGGATGTGTGCTTGCGGATTTCGGCAAAATCGTTGTTGAACAGTATTTTAACCAGCTTTCTGTCCTTGGGGTGAACCACGTCAAGGAAAAGTATTTCGTTGAGTTCATCCTGTGCATAGCCGGTTAGCTTAGTAAAACTTGGATTGGCAAAAACCACCCTAAAGTTCTGGATTAGGTATATGCTGCTCTCGTTCTGAAAGATTAAGGGTATCAGAAAGTTGGAATCAAAATTATCCCAATTACTGTAGGAGTTATTATTTTGGCTATCAGAGCTCATACTTACCGTGGCAAAATCCCGCAAAAGTTACAAAAAAATGTTTACAGTTTGTTGCTTCGCATAATTTGGCCTCTTGTTCATATCATTAAAATTATTATTTTAGTGAAAAAATTGGGGTTACGAATTTTCTCTTTTTAAGATCTTTGCTAAAACAAAATAAACCTCAAAATGTAAAAAAAAACGATGATATTGATAATTTAATTGATTTTTGTTCAAATATTTAATATTGTGATAATCAAAAAGATTGCTTTTTACATTGTGATAGCAACTATATTTTTCTTCCTTACAAATGGCAGTTGCGATAAAACAGAATGTGGAGAATTCTGGTTTATAAACCGTACTACACATAGGGTGAAAATTAATTCATATACATATTTCGGTTTAATAACTGATATGAGTTATGAAATACAGCAAATTGATTCCATATCAAAAGTTACCTGCGACATGGGCATGCCTTCGAATCCTTTTACATCAAACTATTTTCAGGTAGATTCTATAGTTATTGTGTTTGATGATACTCTTTCAATAAACATATTTAAATATTTAGAATACAATCCCATGAACTTTAAAGTTCGGAAAAAGAATAAATTTGTTTATGAAATTACCGATTCGCTTTATTGCAAAACTCTTGAAATAAACGGGTACTCAAGTAAAATTGTTTCCCTACCAGTAAACGGCAGGGGGACTTTAACTCAATTTGAATAGTTCAGTGCCAAAATTATTACTAAAAGCTCTAAGGGGCTTACTAATAAAAAAAAATGCATACTTTTTTAAATTTTAAAAGCGATGAAAGCATATAAATTATACCTATTTGCTGTAATTGTATCCTTTCTAAATTCTTGTGGAGATAAGGATGTATGTGAAGATTACAGGTTTGAAAATGCCACGGATCATAGGGTATATATCCGGTCCTGCTGCGGGGAAGCAACTGACAGCAAGACATCCCTTAGCATTGGACCTAAGAGTAGCGCTACATTAACCAGTTGTGGTTTAGGTTATGCTCAATTCGTATATAATGGAGTTAGTAGATGTGCAGTGGATAAAGTAATAATTATTTTTGACGATACGCTGGAGTTCAACACGCAGGAGTTTTGGGAGTTTGACCTATTAAATCCTTTAAATTACCAGCGCAGGAATAAGGAGTACATTTACGAAATAAACCAGTTGCACTACCAAAAAGCGCTTGAGGTGAACGGGTACTTAAAGTAAAACGGTCTCCCTGCCAGTAAAAGGCAGGGAGCGTTTAGCTAAACTTGAACAGCGACAACAGATTTGAAATGAGTACGCCGTACACCCCATCGGTTCTAAAACCAAAGCTCAAGGTTGGGTATTACCACCACGACCACTGGAGGGATATTAATGGCAGTGCTGTTCCATTCAGGGAAAACCTAACCATACCCCATGTGTGCATTTATGGTAAGGATGGCTCAGGTAGCTGGAGTACCACTGATTTTGTTTATGCAACTACCTGCCACGAGGTGGTACATGTATCGCACTGGGAAATGATTGGTGAAGGTGCTTTTGCCATTTTATGGCTTAATCCAAAAACCAGAATAATCCCTGAGAGTTGGGCTGTTGCTGTAGAATGGGGTCTTACTAACTTGGAATATAAAGTATTAGGGCAGAAGTATTTGAGTCCTCAGGCTTTGAGTTATAATTTTAATTACGGCTATCAATCTTGGTACTTGGGACGGAATGATTTTTATACACCACTATTTATTGATTTGATAGATGATTTTAATCAAAAGACCTATTATAATGGGGATAACCGTCCTGATGATAAGGTTAAAAATTACACTTTATCTTCTATAGAAAGCATTCTTTTTGGTGTACGAGATTATGAAGTACTTAAAGCCATGCTCAAAATGAACAAACCTGTTGGGGTTACAGATGGGGATATTGACGATTTGATTAATTATTATAGAAATATTTAAACCTATGAAACCTATGAAAACGTTTTTCAAATTATTAATATCAGTTGGGTTAATCGTGATATTTTCACATGCCAGTTGTGATAAGTGGGTTTGTGGAGATAACTGGTTCGTAAATAAAACAATGCATAAGATAAATGTGAATGTGTATTGTCATGGTGAAGCGAATAATGAATTATCGTTTCACATTGCGCCTTATGATTCAATAAATAGAATGACTTGTGGGTTGGGTGGGCCTGTCGACCCGTTTACTTCAAATACCTGTGGCCCTGATTCAATTTTAGTTGTTTTTAATGATACTATTCCATTAAATACTTTTAGGTATTTGGAATACAACCCCATGAATCTTAAAAAAATCGGTAAAACTAAGTTTAGGTATGAGTTCACTGAAATGCACTACCAAAAAGCGCTTGAGGTGAATGGGTACTTAAGGTAAAACGGTCTCCCTGCCAGTAAAAGGCAGGGAGCGTTTAGCTAAACTTGAACAGCGACAACAGATTTGAAATGAGTACGCCGTACACCCCATCGGTTCTAAAACCAAAGCTTAAGGTTGGGTACTACCACCACGACCACTGGAGGGATATTAATGGCAGCGCAATTCCGTTCAGGGAAAACCTAACCATACCGCATGTTTGTATTTATGGTAAAGATGGATCAGGTTACTGGAGTACTACTGATTTTATTTATGCAACCACTTGCCACGAGGTGGCACACGTATCGCACTGGGAAATGGTAGGCGAGGGAGCATTTGCCCTTATATGGCTTAATCCAAAAACCAGAATAATCCCGGAGAGTTGGGCAGAAGCAGTATCGTGGCAATTGACCAGGAATGAATATAAACGATTTGGAGATTTTGCGTTAAGTAGTGCTGATTTCAATTTTAGTAAACAAGTTTGGAGCAACAATATGAACAAATATTATACACCAATTTTTATTGACTTAATCGATAACATTAACCAGAGAGTAAAATACTCTGGCTTACTGAACTACCCCAATGATAATGTAACAGGTTACACAGTTGCTAAGCTGGAACAGCTACTGTATGCATTCATGGATTTAGACTTGCTGGAGGCAACTTTACTGGTAAATAAACCCAGTGGGGTTACCAATGAGAGCATTAAAGAACTAGGGTTTCTATAAAAACCTATAAGTACCATGAAAAAAAGTAAACTCTATTTAATTGCTGTGTTTGCATCACTTTTTTATTCGTGCGATAAAAGTGTATGTGATGATTACAGGTTTGAAAATGCCACGGATCATAGGGTATATATCCGGTCCTGCTGCGGGGAAGCAACTGACAGCAAGACATCCCTTAGCATTGGACCTAAGAGTAGCGCTACATTAACCAGTTGTGGTT
>Ga0209204_1001170_pt1 | contig 25450 bp, 19 predicted proteins | sample AD_JPNMR2_MetaG_FD_184425 | JGI IMG/M metagenome (GOLD analysis project Ga0209204, IMG submission 184425) | Active sludge microbial communities of municipal wastewater-treating anaerobic digesters from Japan - AD_JPNMR2_MetaG (SPAdes) (version 2) | ecosystem: Engineered > Bioreactor > Anaerobic...
AACTTGCTCAATACCATAGTTATTGCACTGGTAAGCGTCGTCTTACCATGGTCTACATGCCCAATCGTCCCTATGTTTACGTGTGGCTTACTCCTTACAAATTTCTCCTTAGCCATTTCTTTTACCTCCTTGTTCTCTGTTTATCATCTTGTCTTTACTTCAAAATTTTTTTGTCCAGAAACAGGTGTCATATCTTACCTGCTTGTTATTTTTTTCATCTCTGTTTCCGGGACAACTTCGTAATACAAAGGTTCTATTATATAACTTCCTCTTCCCTGTGTCAATGACCTCAATACAGTTGCGTATCCAAATATAGTTCGTAAAGGTACATATCCATCTACAATCTTAAAACCACCCTGGGTTTTAATCTGTTCTATTCTGCCATTTCTCTGATTAAAGTCAGCAAGAGTCTCTCCTAAAAATTCTTCAGGTACTGAAAGTTCTATTCTCATTATGGGTTCAAGTAGAACAGGGGCAGCTTTTCTGCATGCGTCTGTGAAAGCCATTGAAGCAGCAATTTTATAGGCAATTTCGTTGGAATCAACAGGATGACAGGAGCCATCTATTACTTTAACCTTTACATCTACAACAGGTACTCCTAAAAGCACACCACATTCCATTGCTTCATGAATACCTTCTTCTATAGGAGGGATAAACTGAACAGGAATTTTGCTCTCGTCTACAAGATTTTCAAATGCAAATTTTCCACCCCTGGGTAGCGGTTCTAATTTAAGGATAACATGTCCATAATGACCTCTGTCTTTTTCAGTTCCTTTCTTTATAAATTTCCCTTCTCCATTTGCCAGAATAGTAATAGTTTCTCTATATGCTACTTCAGGTTTACCGACACGGACATTGAGTTTATATTCTCTTTTTAATCGTTCTGCTATAATCTCTATCTGTAATTCTCCCATTCCCATAAGAATTGTCTGCCCTGTTTCCTCATCCACTTTAATCTTTATGGTAGGGTCTTCTTCTGCTATTTTTAAAAGGGCCCCATACACCTTATCCTGTTCCGACTGTGTCTTTGGTTCTATGGAAACATATATTACCGGTTCAGGGAATTTCAACCTTTCAAAAAGTATGGGGCTGTCCTTGTCTGCAATTGTATCACCGGTATAACTATTTTTCAGCCCTGCAACAGCAACAATATCACCTGCTCTGGCTTCTTCTTTTTCATAATATCTATCTGCGTGAATCTCAAATATTTTCATAATTCTTTCTTTACAGTTTCTTGTCCAGTTGTAGATACTGTGACCTCTCTTTAATATACCTGAATAGACCCTTGTATAGACCATACGCCCTTTATGTGGTTCATTGTAAACTTTAAATGCATACATAGAAAGATTTTCTTTTTCTGATGGTAATCTCTCAGTCCGCTCTCCATTTAATGGGTTTATCCCCTCTATCTTTCCCCTGTCTACAGGAGATGGTAGATAATCCACTATGGCATCAAGAAGCAATAGAGTTCCTTTGTTTTTCAGTGATGCACCACAAAAGATAGGGAAGAACTTACATCCAAGCGTTCCTTTTCTGATAGCATATTTTAATTCAGAGGAAGTTATTTCTTCTCCTTCAAGATATTTCTTCATAATTTTTTCATCAACATCAGCAGTTTTTTCAATGAGTATATTTCTATAATTTATAAATTCTTCCTTCATATTTTCTGGTATTTCTTTCTCTACAGCTACTCTTTCATCTTCCGCAGGGTAAAAGATAGCCTTTTTCTTTACAATATCAACTATTCCATCAAAATTATCTCCTGAAAACAAGGGGAGATGAAGAATCAATGGACTGACATGCAGTTTCTGTTTTATCTCCTCTATTACCTTGAAAAAGTCAGCCCCTGTTCTATCCATTTTATTTATGTATATCAATCGTGGTACGTTGTATTTATTACTCTGTCTCCATACTGTTTCCGACTGTGGTTGAACTCCCCCCACTCCACAAAAAATTGCTATAGCACCATCCAGAACTCTTAATGCTCTTTCCACTTCTACAGTGAAATCAACATGTCCTGGGGTATCAATAATATTTATTCTATAGTTTTTCCAGTAGCAGGTAGTGGCGGCAGCAAAGATTGTTATACCGCGTTCTTTCTCCTGGTCCATCCAGTCCATTACTGCTGTTCCTTCATCTACCTCTCCTATCTTATAGGTTTTTCCGGTGTAAAACAATAACCTCTCTGTAGTAGTTGTCTTTCCCGCGTCTATATGAGCTATTATCCCTATATTTCTTGTTTTTCTAATTTCGTCCATAATTAAAATTCAAAAGTAAAAACTACACATTTTGCTGTACTTTTTTTTCTCTCTAATTGCTATTCTCTGCTCACTTCTTCACTTTTTATATATACTAAACACTAAAAGGCACAAAGTTTTATAAACTTGAAAATTTCATATCTCAAATTTAATCTTGAAATTTATAGTTTATTATACTTTGTGCCTGAACTTACCATCTATAATGAGCAAAGGCGCGGTTGGACTCAGCCATCTTATGAGTATCTTCTTTTTTCTTCACACTTGTTCCTTCACCTTTTGCTGCCTCAAGAAATTCATCTACAAGTTTTTCTGCAATACCTTTGCCTTTTCTTGATCTTGCGGCTTCTATTATCCATCTTATTGCCAGAGCAAGACTTCTTCTAGGAGGTACTTCTACCGGAATCTGATAGGTTGCCCCCCCAACCCTTCTCGGCCTGACTTCAAGTTTTGGCTTTACATTGTTTAATGCCTTTTTAAAAACAGATAAAGGTTCTTCCTTTGTCCTTTCCGCTATTATATCCATTGCATCATAAAAGCGTCTGCATGCCACACTTTTTTTACCATCTTTCATAAGCACGTTTATAAAAGCAAACACTTCAGGATCGTTATACTTAGAATCTCCTTTTAACTCTCTTTTCCCTGCTCTCTTCCGTCTTGGCATTTTTAACCCCCTGCTTTCTTCTCATCTTTTTCTGATGTTTTCTTTGCTCCATATTTTGACCGCGATTTCTTTCTTCCTTCCACCCCTCCTGCATCAAGAATTCCACGGAGGATATGGCACTTAACACCGGGCAGGTCTCTTACCCGACCACCTCTTACAAGAACAATTGAGTGCTCCTGAAGGTTGTGACCGATCCCCGGTATATATGCAATTACCTCTTTCCCGTTTGTAAGCCTTACCTTCGCAATTTTTCGTAATGCTGAGTTGGGTTTCTTGGGTGTTACTGTTTTTACATAGAGACAAACACCTCTTTTTTGCGGATTTCTCTCAAGTGCTGTGGATTTTGATTTTCTCTGTTTTGTGCTTCTTTTCTTTTTTAAAAGCTGATTATACGTAGGCATATATTACCCCCTATTTTTTCAGAGTTTCTTCTTCAAAAACCGGTTCAGAAACAGATGTTTCTGTCTCTCCTTTTGTGAACAGTCCTGTCCCCGAGGGAATTAACCTTCCAAGGATAACATTTTCTTTAAGTCCTTCAAGATGGTCATCAGCACCTAATATCGCAGCATTGGTTAAGACCTTCATTGTTTCCTGGAAAGACGCTGCTGATATGAAACTTTCACTTGAAAGTGCTACTCTTGTAATTCCTAAAATCTGAGGACTGAAGGTAGCCGGTTTTTTATTCTTAGGCAATGCCTCATTAATTTTTTGTATCTTCACCCTGTCTATTTCTTCTCCTTCAAGTAGATAGGTGTCTCCCGGGTCTTCCACTCTAACTTTGGAAAGCATCTGTCTGATGATTATCTCTATATGTTTATCGTTTATCATAACTCCTTCAACACGGTAGACGCTCTGAATTTCGTTTAACAGATATTCCTGTACTTTCTTCTCCCCCTCAATTTTCAGTATATCTTTGAGAACTACATGTCCATCTGTGATTCTCTCCCCTGCTTTTATAACATCCCCACTGCCTACGAGAAGATGTTTGCCGGGCGGTATATCATATTCTTTACGGCTACCTGTTTCAGGATTAGATACAATAACTTTTCTTGTTCCTCTTTCTCCAGGGAGAACATCTACCTTCCCCTCAATTTCGCTCAGTATAGCGGGATTTTTGGGTGTGCGTGCTTCAAATAATTCTGTAACTCTGGGAAGACCACCGGTGATATCCTGTACCCTTCTTTCTATTCTGAATATCTTTGCAATTACATCTCCAGGATAAACCGTATCTCCTTCCTCTACCATAATATGAGCATCCTCAGGGATATGATATACACCTAACTTATTCTTTTTGTCACCAAGAATCATAATCTGAGGGTCCATCTCCTCTTTGTGCTTGATAACAATTTTTCTTCTTATTCCGGTTGTTGTATCTATTTCTTCTTTTACAGTTTTCCCTACTTCTATATCATTGTACTTAACAGTTCCTTCATACTCAGATATTACAGGTATTGAATATGGGTCCCAGTGAACAATTACCTTACCTGCTTCAACCTTATGTCCATCTTTAACAAGAATCTCTGCTCCAACTCTCAAATTGTAGGTATCTATCTCTCTCCCTCTATCATCATAAAGACCTATCTTGCCTTCTCTCTGGATAACAACATCTCTGCCTTTTCTGTTCTTTACGACTTTAAGGTTTTCAAGATATTTTACGATACAGTCCTGAGGTGCTTTATAAGAAGAGGCACCTGTACCTCTTGATGCCGCTCCGCCTGTATGGAATGTTCTCAGTGTTAACTGTGTTCCTGGTTCACCTATTGATTGAGCAGCTATTATTCCAACTGCCTCTCCGATATTTACAAGTTTCTTTCTTGAAATATCCCAGCCATAACACTTGGCACAAATACCCTTTTCTGAACGGCAGGTAAGGACAGACCTTATCCGTATCTTGTTTATTCCTGTTTCAACAATTGCCTGTGCTTTTTCCTCATCTATAATCTCACCAGCACGAACAATAGTCGTATCGGTCACAATATCAACTATATTATCCAGAGCAACCCTTCCTTTAATTCTGTCTTTTAAGGAAAGTATCTCTTCGTCTCCAAGTGTAAGTGGACTGATAAGAATACCTTCCATACTACCACAATCTTCCTCTCTGATAATAACAGAATGAGCCACATCTACCAATTTTCTGCTTAGATATCCGGCATCGGATGTCTTCAAGGCAGTATCTACCAGTCCCTTTCTCCCTCCGTGTACTGAGATGAAATATTCAAGAAGTGAAAGCCCTTCCTTAAAATTCTTTTTTACAGGTGTTTCTATAATCTCTCCTATTTCTCCTGTAACCTTTTTTGGTCTTATCATCAGTCCTCTTATTCCCATTAACTGGTTTGCCTGTGACTTATTACCTCTTGCTCCGGAAGATACCATCAGGTATATAGGATTTATTCTGAATGGTTTTATAGAAATATCCTTTCTCAGTGTTGAAACTACTGCCTGTTGTATTTCATTTGTAACAGATGTCCAGAGGTCTACCAGTTTATTGTATCTTTCCCCTTCGGAGATAATACCAGAATGGTAGTTTTTCTTTATCTTTGCTACTTCTTTTTCTGCCTCTGCGATTATGGTGTCTCTAACAGGAGGGATTTTAAGGTCATCTATTCCAATGGTTATACCACCTGTTGTGGAGAATGTAAATCCAAGGTCTTTAACCTTATCAAGGAATTTCACAGTTGCTTCATATCCACATTTTTTAATTATCTCTTCTATTAACTTTTCCAGGCCTGAACTTTCAAACATCTCATTTTTGTAAGGAATTTCTGGAGGAATTATCTCATTAAATATTATTCTTCCTGCTGTGGTTGTTATAATCTCTCCATTATCAAACCTTACCTTTATAGGTCTGTGCAGTTCAATATAACCGAGTTCATACAGATAAATTACTTCATTGAAATTTGAAAAGATGCGGGGATACTCTTCCTCTTCACTCATAACTGTCAGGTAGGCACAGCCCATAACAATATCTCTTGTAGGAGAGACAATGGGCTTACCACTTGCGGGTGAGAGTATATGAGTTGTGGATTTTAAAAGAAGTTCTGCTTCAAGACATGCCTCAGGAGTCAGTGGAAGATGTACACTCATAGTATCACCGTCAAAATCAGCGTTGAACGCAGGACATACGAGAGGATGAATCTTTATCACATTGCCTTCTATAAGCCGCGGTTCAAATGCCTGTATGCTCAAACGATGCAGTGTTGGTTGTCTGTTTAACAATACAGGATGATGCTTGCTTACTTTCTCCAGAACTTCCCAGACCTCGGGCCTATTTTCTCTGATAGCTTTTTTTGCACTTCCCAGTGTATGGAAATACTCTCTTTTTCGCAGTTCCCTGAGGACAAAGGGACCAAAAAGTTCCAGAGCCATCTCTTTAGGTATTCCACATTCATTAAGTTTTAACTCAGGACCAACAACAATTACTGCCCTGCCTGAATAGTCCACCCGTTTTCCTAACAGATTCTGTCTGAACCTGCCCTGTTTACCTCTTAATGCGTCGGCAAGTGATTTAAGCGGTCTTCTACCCTTACCAAGGATAGGATTACCGTGTTTTCCATTGTCAAACAGAGCATCGACTGCTTCCTGAAGCATCCTTTTTTCATTTCTTACAATAATATCCGGCGCCTGCAGTTGAATGAGTTTTTTAAGACGGTTATTTCTGTTGATTACTCTCTGATAGAGGTCATTCAGGTCAGACGCAACAAATCTCCCACCATCAAGAGGAAGTAGAGGTCTGAGGTCCGGAGGGATTACCAGAATGATACTGGTAATAAGATATTCAGGGCTTATCCCTGTTTTAATAAGTCCCTGAACCATCCGTAGTTTCTTTACAAGATTACGTCTTGTTCCATAAGAAGAAGATATTTTTTTCTTCCGGAGTTGTTGTTTAATATCTTCTTCCATAGAACGCAAGTCAACTTTTTTAAGTAGTGTCTGTATTGCTTCCGCCCCTATGCCTGCTTTAAATTTATTTCCATATTTCTCAAGATTTTCGTGATATTCTTTTTCGGTAAGCAGTTCTTTCTCCTTTAAAGGAGTATTTCCTGCATCTATAACTATATATCTTTCATAATAAAGAACCATCTCAAGTTCAGACCTTCCCATATCAAGGAGAAGTCCCATCCAGTTAGCAGTGCTTTTGAACAACCATACATAAGATACAGGTGTGGCAAGTTCTATATGTCCCATCCTTTCCCGTCTGACCCTTGATGTAGTAACTTCTACTCCGCACCTGTCACAGATTATTCCTTTATATCTTTGCTTTTTATACTTTCCGCAGGAACATTCATAGTCCTTTACGGGCCCAAAGATTTTTTCGCAGAACAGACCGTCCCTCTCTGGTTTAAATGTTCTGTAATTTAATGTTTCTGCCTTTTTAACCTCTCCGTGAGACCACTGACGCATTGTAGTCGGAGTGGCAATTTTTATAGTAGCGATTTCTTTTTCCTTCCCATTTTCCTTTATCTTCTCAATTCTCAGGTCAAGTCCCAATCCCTGCAATTCTTTTTTAAGAACATTAAATGACTCGGGTATATTATTCCCTGTATAATTCAGCCCCTTTGCAATGCTTTCATACATCAATTTTCTTCCTTCAGTATCATCACTTTTAACAGTAAGCATCTCTTTAAGAATATGGGCTGCTCCATAACCTTCCAGTGCCCAGACCTCCATCTCTCCAAGCCGTTGCCCTCCAAACTGTGCTCTTCCGCCTAATGGCTGCTGGGTTATAAGAGAATATGAACCCGTGCTTCTTGCATGTATTTTTTCATCAGCCAGATGTTTCAGCTTCATCATGTACATATAACCGACAGTTACCGGCTGGTCAAATGGCTCTCCTGTTCTGCCGTCATATAAGACATCCTTTCCATCTTCAGACAACCCTGCCTTTCTGAATAACTCTTTTATTTCCCATTCTTTAATACTTGCAAAGACAGGGACTTCCATATCATAACCTAATGCTTTTAATGCCTTCCCCAGATGTATCTCTAACACCTGTCCTATATTCATTCTTGAAGGAACACCTAATGGATTTAGAATCATATCCACAGGAGTTCCATCTTTCAGGAATGGCATATCTTCTTCAGGAAGTATCCTGGAAACCACTCCCTTGTTTCCATGCCTTCCACTCATCTTATCGCCCACATCTATTTTCTTTTTAACTGCAATTTCTACGACTACTTTGGTGATGACATCAGGTTCAAGGTCAGGACCTTTCTTTATTTTGAATATCTCATTTTTAAGGTCTTTTTCAAGATTTTCAAGTTCTGCTTTTCCAATGTTAACTATTTTTTGTGCTATTTCCTTGTGTCTACCCTGTATTTTGTTTATAAATTTATCCCAGCTTTCCGGACTTGCTAATACCCTATGCTTTATTTTTTCCTTTTCTGCAAGTTTCTTTAACTCTTCAGTAACAACCTTTTTTACAGTTGCCTCTTTTACTTTGTACCGGGACTCTATTTCTTTAATTGTTTTATTTATTTCTGCCTTTTCTTTTTCTGAAAGGTTCTCCCTGCGGGTATATTTCCGCACATTTATAACTGTCCCTTTAATTCCAGGAGGAACCTTTAAGGATGTATTCTGGACATCTTTTGCTTTCTCACCAAATATTACCCTCAATAGCTTCTCTTCCGGAGTAAGTTCAGATTCTCCTCTCGGTGTTACCTTCCCTACAAGTATATCGTCCGGTTCAACTTCTGCTCCCACCCTTACAATTCCGTTTTCGTCCAGATTCTTTAACCGTTCTTCAGGGGTATTGGGGAGGTCTGAAGTAATCTCTTCGTGGCCAAGTTCTGTTTCTCTTGCTTCAATCTCAAATTCTTTTATATGTATGGAGGTAAACATATCCTCTTTTAATACACGCTCGTTCAGGATAACAGCATCCTCGTAGTTATAACCCTGCCATGGCATAAATGCTACCAGCAGGTTCCTGCCAAGTGCCAGTTCGCCATTTTTTGAGGCAGATGGGCCATCTGAAATTATCTGACCTTTTACCACCCTGTCACCTATATTTACTACAGGTCTTTGATGAAAACAGGTGTCCTGATTAGTCCGTATGAAATTTTTAAGAAGATATACGTCGTCTTCTTCCCATGGGAAAAATCCCTTTTCATCTCTTTTTACTACAATTTTTTCGCCGTCAACATAGCTTACAATACCATCTGCTTTTGCTTTTACAACAACACCACTGTCTCTTATGACGTACTTCTCCATACCTGTTTTCACAAGAGGACTTTCATTTTTAATAAGGGGAACTGCCTGTCTCTGCATATTTGAACCCATAAGTGCACGGTTGGAATCATCGTGTTCCAGAAAAGGTATCAGGGCTGCACTTACACTCAATATCTGAACAGGTGCTATGCCGATATAGTTAACCTTCTCGCGAGGGACCTCTTCAAAATTACCGCCTTTTGTTCTGACTGTTAATTCCCCGGGGATAATCAATTTTGTTTTCGGGTCTATCGGAGTATCAGGGGGCGCAATAATACATTCATCTTCTTTATCCGCCGAAAGATATTCTATCTGATTTGTCACTCTTCCATTTTCTACTTTGAAATAGGGTGTTTTTATAAACCCTAAATTATCTATTTGTGAATACACAGTGATTGAATTTATAAGTCCTATATTGGCTCCTTCAGGTGTCTCTATGGGGCATAACCGTCCAAAGTGGGTGTAATGGACATCTCTTACTTCAAAGCCGGCTCTTTTCTTCTCTCTAACAATAGCAACAACCCTTCTCTTGTGGGTTATTTCTGCCAGAGGGTTTATCTTATCCAGAAATTGTGAAAGCTGGTTTCTGGCAAAAAAGTCGTTCACCACTGTCATAAAGACCCTGCCGTTCACTATATCCTGAGGTTTTATATTACTGGCTTTCCGTTTATCTACCATTACCATTTTCTCTTTGGAAAACCTTGCAAGCCGGATAAGTCCTTCATAGATATATTCACCTATAATTTCAGCAGATACACGGGCACGTTTGTTCCCGAGATGGTCTATATCATCAATTTCTCCTGTGCCTTTTTCCACAAGATTCAGAAGGTATCGGGTGGTTTCTATTATATCTTCTACTCTAAGATGCCTTTCTTTAAAATTAAGTCCTAATTTTTTATTTATTCGGTTCCTTCCTGCTTCTGAAAGGTCATAGCCCTCTTCTGTGAAAAGCAGTCCATAAAAATAGTTTTCAGATTCTTTAATAAAAGGATAACCTGGCCGCAACTCTGAATAAATCTTTTTTAACGCTTCCTCACGGGTTTTTGTTTCATCTTTTGCTATGGTTGTTGGTAAAATGGCATCTGCCTTTATCTTTGATGGGTCGTCATAAAACATCCTGAGAATCTTCTCATCTTCATAGCCCAATGCTCTGAAGAATGTTGATAGAAAAATCTTTCGTCTGCCTAAATTCATTATAAGAAGGTTGTGATTGTCAATATGTAGTTCAATCCACATCCCTCTGGCAGGATATATCCTGGCTGAATACACAGGTCCCTGAATTCCTATTTCCTCTTCTCTGCTGAAATATACACCGGGACACCTTTCTAACTGATTGACTATTACTCTTTCTATCCCGTTTATGATGAAACTACCGTTTTCTGTCATCAACGGGATACTTCCTATATATATCTCCTGCTCTTTTATACTTTTTACCCGTAGTTCCTGTGTCTGTTTATCTTGTTCCTTAACAACAATCCGGAACTTAACCTTCAAACGTGATTCATAAGTTGTTTTTCTTTCAATGCATTCTTCAACACACTCAACAGGGTCTTCCAGGATATAATGAACATACTCCAGTGATAGAAGACCGTCTTCACTTTCTACAGGAAAAACCTTTTGAAAAAGCTCCTCAAGTCCAGATTTCTTTCTCCCTTCAGGATGTGTATCTTTCTGGAGAAATTCTAAATATGGGGTCTTCTGCAACCCTAACAAATCTGGAATTTCTACTCTCATTTTTTTCTCCTTTAAGGAGTTGTTTATTTAATATCTACTTCTGCACCAATGGCAGCCATCTTTTTCTTTATCTCTTCCGCTTCCTCTTTACTTACCTTTTCTTTAAGTGGTTTTGGAAGTGACTCTACAAATTCTTTTGCCTCTTTTAATCCGAAGCTGGTTATTTCCCTTACCACTTTAATCGCCTGTATCTTGTTTGCTCCCGCCGATTTCAATATTACATCAAACGTGGTCTTTTCTTCTTTCTTTTCTTCCACTGCTCCAGCACCACCTGCCGGAACCCCCATTGCCACAGCAGGAGCCATCATTCCTTCCACTCCGAACTTTTCTTCCAGCTTTTTTGCCAGTTCAGAAAGTTCCAGAGCAGAAAGTTTTTCAATTTTCTCTACAATCTCATCCAATACATTCTTTTCAATTTTCTCCATTTTTTCTCTCCTTTCTTTTATTTTCTGCTAACTGTCTGAAATCACTTATTACTCTTAACGTAGGGGAATTTAAGGCATTTATAATTCTTCTTACAGGCATTCTCAAGACCCACACAATCTTTGTTTCTATTTCTTTCTTCCGTGGCAGTTTTTCTATTAATGATAATTCTGCCGAAGAAAAAAGTTTGTTTCCAACAAGTGCTGCCTTGACATCCATTTTCCCGAACTGTTTCTGAAAGCTATAAATCTTTTTGACAATATCTATCTCATCATCTACATTTGCCCAGACGATAAATGCAGGTCCTCCTATCTGTTTACACATATCCTCAAAATTAATTTTCTGATATACCCTTTCCAGCAGTGTATTTTTAACAACCCGCATTTTGCATCCTTTTTCTTTCAGTTCTTCTCTTATCTTTTGCATTTCAGAAACAGAAAGACCTGAAAAACCAACAATGAGGTTTAAGTTGTTCTTCTGTATTTCTTCACGCATCTTCTCCACAAATTCTTCTTTCTTCTTTTTAGTCAATCTTTTCATTGTCTTAACTCCCTGCTTTAGATTACTTCAATCTCCTTTAATATCTTTCCTGTATCAATTTTTAGAGAAGGTGACATAGTTAAAGAAAGAGATATATTACGGATATAATTACCTTTTACAGTAGAAGGTCTGGCTGAAACAACTGCTTTTAAAGCTGCTTTTATATTTTCTATCAAACCTTCTTTATCAAATGACGACTTACCCACAGGAATATGTAAATTGCCATCTTTGTCCATTCGGAATTCTATCCTTCCCTTTTTAAGTTCTGTTATAATACCCTTTATATCTTTTGTCACTGTCCCACTTTTTGGATTTGGCATAAGCCCACGAGGACCTAAAATTTTACCTAAAGGTGATACTACTTTCATCATCTCGGGGGTTGCTACCACACTGTCAAAATCCAGAAAACCATTTTTAATTTTTTCGGCTAATTCCTCTCCTCCCACATAATCAGCTCCTGCTGCTTTCGCTTTTTCAACATCTTCTCCTGTAGCAAAGACAAGAATCCTGACTGCCTTCCCAGAACCATGGGGAAGGACTATGGAACCCCTTACCGGCTGCTGTAGTTTTTTAACATCAATTCCCAGATGGATTGCCATATCAACTGTTTCATCAAATTTTCTTTTTCCTGACATACTTTTCAATTTATCTACAGCTTCATCAATCTCGTACAATCTTTCTTCTTTTTTTTCTTTCAGCATCTCATTATATTTTTTGCTTCGTTCCTTCACTTTATATCTCCTCTTTCGTATTGTTTATTCTACTATCTCCACCCCCATACTTCTGGCAGTGCCTTCAACTATTTTTATAGCGCTTTGAAGGTCTTTTGTGTTAAGGTCTGGCATTTTTATTTTTGCTATTTCTTCAATCTGTTTTTTAGTAATTCTCCCCACTTTTTCTCTGTTTGGCACTCCAGAACCTTTTACTATATTCACTGCTTTCTTTATCAGTTCTGAAGTAAGAGGGGTTTTAATTTTATACACAAAACTGCGGTCTTCGTATACTGTTAATATTACGGGCAAGGTACCTTCTTTTCCTTTTGTATCAGCATTGAATGCCTTACAAAACTCCATAATGTTAACCCCATGCTGTCCAAGTGCAGGTCCTACCGGTGGAGCGGGTGTTGCCTGCCCTGCTGGAATCTGTAATTTTATAACTGCCTTCACTTTTTTTTCAGCCATCATTATTCTCCCTTTATATCTTCTCTACCTGCCAGTAACTTAGCTCAACAGGTGTTGCCCTACCAAATATTGATACGCTGACCTTCAATCTCTGAGTATTGTGATACACTTCCTCAACGATACCAGAAAAGTTTACAAAAGGTCCATCGGTAATCTCCACCTTATCTCCAACGTTAAACTCTACCTTTGGTGTTGGTTTACTCTTTCTTTCCTCAACTTCATTTAATATCTTTTCCGCTTCTTCCTGAGATAAAGGAACAGGATTCTGCCCTGCTCCCAAAAACCCTAAGACCCCTGGTGTCTTTCTTATCTTATGCCAGACAATCTCATTTTCCTGTTGTTCATCTATTTCAATAAGTATATAACCGGGCCAGAATCTTCTGGTTTTTATCTTTTTTTCTCCCTGATATACTTCAGAAACCTCTTCTTTTGGTATAATAACCTGTTTTATTACACCTGCTTCTTCCTGTTGATTAAGAAGCATCTTTCTTACATTATCTTCCTGTCCTGTTCTAACATGAAGTATATACCATCTACCCATTTTTATCACCTCAAAAATATTGCAATAACTTTTGAGAAAATTATATCCACCACGCCAATATAAAATGCAAACAGGAACATTAAAAATACAACTATGCCTGTTGTGATTTTTAATGCTCTTTTTTCAGGCCATGTGACCTTTTCAAGTTCTATCCTTACCTCTGATAGAAAATTCAATATCTTTTTCTTCATATTTTTTAAACACTGCTTCCAGTTTCTATGTCCTGGTGTTTTTCTACTGTGCAGGCCTGGGAGGATTCGAACCTCCAGCCCACGGATTTGGAGTCCGTTGCTCTGCCAGTTAGAGCTACAGGCCTAAAACAGTGCCAAAATTAAGTATTATATCATAATTTGAAACAAAAGCAACAAATAGATTTTTTTACGATTTCCCTTCTTTGTGAAGAATATGTTTTTGACAGGACGGGCAATATTTATTCACTTCAATCTTCTCTTTCTTCCCTTTTTTATTTCTTGTAGTAAAATAATTTTTTCTTTTACACTCTGAACATATCAGAGATACTATCTCTCGCATTTTGTGCTCCAGTTTTTACTTAATAATCTCAGTTACAGCGCCTGCTCCGACAGTTTTTCCACCTTCTCTTATAGCGAATCTCTGTCCTTTTTCAAGCGCCACAGGATATATAAGTTCTACTTCCATTTCTATATTATCACCGGGCATTACCATCTCCACGCCTTCCGGCAACTTTATCTGTCCTGTTACATCAGTGGTCCTTATATAGAACTGAGGTCTGTAGCCAGTGAAGAACGGTTTGTGTCTGCCACCCTCTTCTTTCTTTAATACATATACCTGTGCCTTGAAGTGGGTGTGCGGTGTTATACTACCAGGCGCTGCTATTACCATCCCTCTCTCTACCTCATCCTTCTCTATTCCCCTTAACAGCAAACCTACATTGTCTCCCGCTACCCCTTCATCTAACTCCTTCCTGAACATCTCTATACCTGTAACTACTGTTTTCTTGATATCATGGGATAATCCTATAACCTCTACAGTATCACCTACCTTCACCCTGCCTCTCTCTACCCTGCCTGTTGATACCGTCCCGCGACCTGTGATGGAAAATACATCCTCTACAGCCATCAAAAACGGCTGGTCAACAGGTCTGGGCGGCTCAGGAATATAACTGTCTACCGCATCCATTAACGCTAAAATACTTCCACACTTATCACACTCACGCTTGCCACAACCACATTCCAAACACTGTAAAGCACTACCCTTTATTATAGGAATCTCATCTCCAGGAAACCCATACTTGCTTAAAAGTTCCCGTAACTCTATCTCTACAAGTTCTACCAGTTCCTTGTCTTCCATCTGGTCCATCTTGTTCATATATACAACTATCGCTGGAACTTCTACCTGCCTGGCAAGTAATATGTGCTCCCTTGTCTGAGGCATCGGACCATCAGGAGCACTTACAACAAGTATCGCACCATCCATCTGCGCTGCACCGGTTATCATATTCTTAATGTAGTCAGCATGCCCTGGACAATCAATATGTGCATAGTGCCGTTTCTCTGTCTCGTATTCTATGTGCGATATGTTGATCGTTAATCCACGCTCCTTCTCCTCAGGTGCCTTGTCTATCTCTTCATACTTGGTGAACTTCGCCTTTCCTAACTTGCTCAATACCATAGTTATTGCACTGGTAAGCGTCGTCTTACCATGGTCTACATGCCCAATCGTCCCTATGTTTACGTGTGGCTTACTCCTTACAAATTTTTCCTTAGCCATTTCTTTCCTCCTTGGTTATACAAAAAGTTAAAACTACAATTTGCCCTATATCTTTTCTAAAAGATGATTTGTCAATCTGCCTAAGCTGCTGATGGGAATCGAACCCATGACCCCGTCCTTACCAAGGACGTGCTCTACCTCTGAGCCACAGCAGCATTATAAAGTTATATATTATAACAGAATTTTATTTTATGTCAATAGGAGCGGGAAACGGGATTCGAACCCGCGACTTCGACCTTGGCAAGGTCGCACTCTACCGCTGAGTTATTCCCGCAGTTTATACATATTATTATAATATTTTATATCCTATTGTCAATTTTAACCTTACCTGTGATTTCTAAAAAATCATCAGGGATAGGTGCTTCAAACTGATGTTTTTCTTTTGTTATTGGGTGATAGAATGATATTCTATGAGAGTGTAAAGCAACTCTTGATATAAGTTCAGACTTCACTCCATATTTTACATCTCCTATTACAGGATATCCTGAGTAAGCAAGAGCAAGTCGTATCTGGTGCGTTCTGCCTGTAAGTGGTTTTACCTTTACCAGTGTCAGTCCATCTATATATTTTATTACTTCTATTAAATTGACTGTCTTTTTCCCTTTAAGGTAATGAACCTCCATTTTGGTATGGTCTTTACTACTGGGAGAAATAGTAAATTCTAATTCCTTTTTTAAAGGATGAAAAGCCCCTTTTACTATAGAAAGATATTCTTTTTCAACAATACGGTTTTTAAACTGTAAAACCAGATTTTCCCATGCACTATACGTTCTTGCAAAAAGCATTACTCCTGATGTCTCTCTGTCAAGTCGATGCACAACTCCTGGTCTCAAGGGATTGCCTGTATCGGGAAGAGATGTGATACTTAAAAGAAAATTTACCATAGTTCCGCTTTTAATCCTCTCTGTAGGATGTGTAAGTACTCCTGCCGGTTTATTTACAACTATTATATCATTATCATAATAAATAATATCTACTGGATATTTTTCTGGAAGGATTTTATCTTCTGCAAATCTATATAATAGATATTCTTCTTTTATAAGGATTTCATCACCATCTTTAAGGATATAAGAAGGTTCCACCTGGCTATTTTCTACAAGTATCAGTCCGCTTTTCAAAAGTAGTTTAATTTTCTCTCTTGAAATTTTGAGGTTGTTTTTTAGATATCTATCAATCCGTTCTTTAACTTTTTCTCTGTATATTATTTTTCTGTCCACAAATAGTTTATTACTTTTCTATTTCTTATTTTAAGGATTTCAACTACTTATTGGATTAACAACTAAGTTTGTTTAGTTTTGACTTTTTGCTTTCTTAATTATATCGTTGGCTATGAAGTTTCTCTGCATCTGGTTGGTTCCTTCATATATCTGTGTTATCTTTGCATCACGGAACATCTTTTCTACAGGATATTCCTTCATATATCCATAGCCACCAAATATCTGTATGGCATCCGTTGTTACCTTCATTGCTACATCAGAAGCAAAGAGTTTACACATTGCTGAATATCCTGAAAAGTCCTTTCCTCCTGCGTCAATGGTTCTTGCTGTCTGATAGATTAATGCCCTTGCTGCTTCTATCTGTGTTGCCATATCAGCAAGGATATGCTGAACTGCCTGGAAAGAAATTATTGGCTGGCCGAATTGTTTCCTCTGTCTGGCATACTCAACCGCTGCTTCAAAAGCTCCCTGTGCTATTCCGAGTGCCTGGGCGGCAACTCCTGGTCTGCTTGCGTCAAAATTTTTGAGAGTGATAATAAATCCCATACCTTCTTTACCAAGTAAATTTTCAGCAGGGACCTTACAATTTTCAAAGACAAGTTCTCTGGTAGCGGATGCTCTTATACCCAGTTTGTTTTCTTTTTTCCCAAAGCCAAAACCTTCCATTCCCTTTTCAACTATAAAAGCACTTAGCCCGCGTGGTCCTTTTGTCTTATCAGTTGCTACAATTACAACATAGGTTTCTGCTTCTCCACCATTGGTAATCCACTGTTTTGTGCCGTTCAGTATATAATAATTACCTTCTTTTTTCGCTGTTGTTGTTAAGGTAGTTATATCACTGCCTGCACCTGATTCAGTAACACCAAAAGCAGCAATCTTTTCCCCTTTTGCAATAGGCGGAAGGTACTTTTTTTTCTGCTGTTCATTACCGAAAAGGAGTATTGGAAAAGTTCCAAGAGCAGTTCCTGCATAGGCAAGTGCAATTCCACCACATATTCTGCTTAACTCTTCTATTGCAAGGCATAGTTCAAAAACACCGAATCCCATCCCGCCATATTCTTCAGGAATATAAACACCAAACAGGTCTGCTTCTGCAAGTGCTTTAACAACATCCCATGGGAATTGTTCTTTTTCATCATACTCAGCCCTAACAGGCAGTATCTTTTCTTCGGCTATCCTTCTTGCAAGTTCTTTTATCATCTTCTGTTCTTCTGTAAGGAAATAGTCCATTTATCCTGCCTCCTTATCCATTAAATTTCTTAAGGACCAGCGTTATGTTATGTCCACCGAACCCGAACGAGTTAGATATTGCTATGTTTACATTCTTTTCAATAGATTTGTTAGGTACATAGTTCAAGTCACATTCAGGGTCAGGAAATTCATAATTTATTGTTGGGGGAATAATTCCTTCTTTTATTGTCAGAACTGTTGCAACAAATTCTACAGCGCCTGAGGCACCTAAAAGATGGCCTATCATTGACTTTATTGAACTCACAGGTATTTCATAAGCCCTTTTTTCAAAAAGTTTTTTTATTGCAGATGTTTCACTTTTATCATTTAGTGGGGTTGATGTTCCATGTGCATTGATATAGTCAACCTCTTCCGGTTTTACTTCTGCATTTTCCAGTGCATACTTCATAGAAAGAAAGGCACCTTTTCCTTCAGGGTCAGGGGCGGTGATATGATATGCATCACAACTCATACCTGCACCAATAAATTCAGCATAGATTTTAGGTGCATTTCTGGCAATGGCATGTTCTAATGTTTCTAAAACAACAATACCTGCCCCTTCTCCCATTACAAATCCATCTCTTTCTTTATCAAAGGGCCTGGATGCTTTTTCTGGTATATCATTACGGTTGGATAATGCCTTCATAGAACAGAAACCTGCAAGTCCTAATGGAGTAATTGCTGATTCTGTTCCTCCTGCAATTACGATGTCCGTAACTCCATTTTTTAAAAGATTAAGTGCAACTCCTAATGCATGGGCACCGGACGCACAGGCACTAACAGTGGCGAAATTAACTCCTTTTAATCCAAAATGTATCGCAACCTGACCTGCTGCTATATCAGGAATAAGCATAGGAATAAGGAAAGGCGAGACCCTTGAAGGTCCATTTTTCAATAAAACCTCTTCCTGTTCTTCTATTACTTTAAGACCTCCTATACCCGCTCCTATAACTACCCCTGCTCGCTCCTTTTCTTCTTCGGAAAAAACAATTCCACTGTCCTGTATTGCCTCAATAGTTGCTTTGAGTGCAAACTGGACAAATTTGTCCATCCTGCGCAGGTTTTTGGGATGAAATCCATCAAGGGTAAAATCTTTGACTTCAGCACCTATTTTTGTGGGATAATCTGCTGTGTCAAATCCTTTTATCAACTCTATTCCACTTTTTCCTGCCTTAAGATTTTCCCACGATGTTGTTACATCATTTCCCAGAGGGGTAACCAGTCCTATTCCTGTTACAACAACTCTTTTCATTTTTTATTTTTCTCTATATAGTCAACAGCGTCCTTAACTGTTCTTATCTTTTCCGCATCTTCATCAGGTATGTCTATACCAAATTTTTCTTCTAATTCCATAACGAGTTCTACTGTATCAAGTGAGTCAGCCCCAAGGTCATCAATGAAAGATGCGCCTTCAGTAATTGCACTAGTACTCACACCTAATTTCTCCGAGATAATTAACTTTACCTTATCAAAAATCTCACTTCTCTCCATCTTTCCTCCCCTGAAAGCATAGTGCAACATTGCACCAGCAGTTAATTAGTTTTTTTATCTTTTTACCCTTTTGCTCCTTGTTCTTAGGGGGCGTTTACCATCCTCCCCTTCGTGCCTTATAGCACACATTATATAGTTCGGTTCCGGCTCCCCAATCTCCTTAATAGAGTGCAAGACCTATACGGCCTTCACTATGGAAACATAAGGGGCAGCCGGATAGTTTATTCTATAGTCCCTATCTTCTTTTAATACATAATATATTATTGTCAATAACCTCCTGGCTACCGCTACCTTCGCTACATTCGCTCCCTTCTTCTCTTTTATCTTATGATAATAATACCTTAAACTACTATCCTTCTTTATCGCAGGCCAAACCGCTTCTATCATTGCCCATCGTAAAAATTTATTACCACTCCTTGTTATCCCTCCATGAAAAACTTTGTTACCACTGCTATATGTGGATGGAACTAAGCCAGCATAACTACATAACTTCCTAGCATCTGAAAAACGACCAATGTCATCTATCTCCGTCGCTATTAACACAGAAAAAAACTTGCCTATACCAGGAACTGTCTCCAACCGCTTTACTCTCCTATCTCCCTTACTTAACTTCTCTACTATTCTGTCTGTCCTTTTTATATGCTCCCTCAATACCAAAAGAAATTTTATACTATCAGAAATAATATATCTGTCAGGATAAGGAAGTTTTATATGAGCAAGATATTCCATCCCTTGCTTACCAAAAAGGTCTGTGCCTAAAAACTCACTGCTTACCTCAGGATGTCTGTCTAATGCCGCCTGTATCTTGTTCTTTACCATTGTCTGCATCCTTATAAAAAACATCCGCTGCCTCAGTATATTCTTCACTTTCCTGGTCTCTCCCTTCGGTACATATGCCTCAGGTATAAGGTCTGCTCTCAATAAATGAGCAAGTACCTTCGCATCTATCTTGTCTGTCTTTATCTTCGCATCTGCTATCGCCTTTACCTTCAACGGATGTGCTAACTTTACCCCTTCTATCTCTCCCTCTAACCAGTCATACATATATGTCCAGTTCGGACCTGCTTCTAACACCCCCTCTGCTTTACCATCCTTACAACTACTCAAAAACTTCTTCAACGCTTCCCTCTCGTTCACTACCTTACCTTCTTTTACTACTCTACCTCTCTCATCCATTACCGCTATATACGAGAACCTCTTGTGCTGGTCTACTCCTATATATCGCATAGCGCACCTCCTTTTTCTATCTATTTTACTACCGGTGCACTATGCTTTCATTATATCTCCTATTTTAAAATTTTTTGAGCTACCAGGCACAGGGACATACCTCCTCCTGCCCCAGGAAAAACCTTTATAAACCTGTGAGTTTTGCTTATATGGCTCAGGGTCATATATTATCTTTGAATTATTGCCTATTCCTACATTGCCTGCAACAAGTATCCCTGTAATTGTCTGTGTGGAGTCATTCAGGGTTATGGTATCATAAGAGTATATACTTCCCCTTAAATTCAGATTATTAGCAGTTATATTTGTGTTACTATTACCACAATAGTTCACAACAGCAAACTGGTCGGGTGGGTCAGAAGGATAATTTATTGTAAAAGGACTGTTTACGTTTATAGTCCCTGTAGGAGCAACTACAGCAATCCCTGCCCGCTGGTTTTCCCCGAGTGTTATTGTGGTAAAACCGCTTATGTTTATAGTACCACCACTACCTGATGCACTATTATGAATATATACTGCTGCATCATAATTGGAGTTCCTTGCATCTATAGTTCCACCTGAAATACCTATGGTATGTGTGTCTGAACCTATGTTATAACACAAAACACTTCCATTGATAGTTCCTCCACTTACTGCAATACTTTTATTTGAAAGGACACTTCCGTTTATACTTTCACCATTTACTGTGATATCTTTGTCGCACATTACATTACCCTTTATGGTATTATTTAAAGTCAGGGGTGCTCCTTTTACAACAAGATTTCCATCTATTTCTACCCCATTTGCAATAGAAATAGATGTTGTTTCAAAAGCAAAGTCATTGCTGCTGGTAGTGGTGGTTATATTCTTGTTTATTGTAATACTTCCTGTTGACTTGAAATACCTTGTGATAGTAACACTGCCTGCATTACTTGGAACAATCACATTTGCATTGACCTGTGTTGTACTACTGCTATAAAAAAAGGTTTCAGGAGATGTGTTGTCATTATTTCTGCCGAAATAGTAGGTACCGCCATTCCAGTAAACCCCATCATTTATAGTATTCACATCAACCCCGCCAGGATAACTGGCATTGTAAACGTATCCTGTGTCAGAGTAAATATTATCAAAGAAAGGAGCAGCTGGTAGAGAAAAACTATAAATGTGAGTTTCAAAGTGTACCAAATCCGAAAGGTTAATCGTTGTTTCTACAAATGTTGCTTGAGAAAGTGATGCAGGTTTATTATTAATTGTCTCAGCAGTTATATTTCCTTTAACCTGTATACCTGTCGGAGAAGCGGGAAATGATACTGTATTTGCATATATTGTATGTTTATTAAATGCTTCAGGGATACCGCTGGTCTCTGCGTTAAGATTATCTCCGAGTTTTGCATACCCTTTAAGATAAACGGATACCTGTGCAGTTCTTCCCCTGTAAGAACCCTGAGATACTATCTTTGTCTCACAGGAAGAATCTAAACTTAAGGTTGCTTTTGCCCCTGAAGGAAAACCAGTAAGTATTATATCCTCTGATGGGGTGTTAAAAGCCGGATACTGCCCTGTATTATACTGACTATAATTCATACGATATAGCACTTCTTGTACCCCTGCGATTGCTATCTGTAGGGCTGTATTTTTGTCTTTGTAAAAGTGGGCCCTTCTTATTGCGGTGGTGGAGGATATAACTACAGCAAGGATAAGGGAGGCAAATATAATTATCATCACAAGAACCATTATCATTGCCACGCCATCTTTTCTCTTCCTTTTGCTTTTCATCCTCCCTCCATACTATTTTACCACAATAAGCACTCTTTAGGCAATACAAGACCAATAGTGTACTATCATTCTTCACAGAAAGACCATCTCTTCAAGACGGATACCACCCTCGCCTGGAATATATATCCCCGGCTCTATAGTAAAAACACACCCCTCTTTGAGCTTATCCTTACTCCCCGGCGCTATCATAGGCAACTCATGGACATCTATACCCACACCGTGCCCGAGCCCATGGATAAAATACCTTTCAAGGCATTTCTTTTTAAGGAACTTCACTGCATAATTGTGGAGCGCTCTCCCTGTCATTCCTATTTTCACAAAATCCATTAAACTATTCTGAACATCCTTAAGTATCTTAAAATATTCCATAAACTTTTTATCAGGGCTATCTCCGGGGAAAAGTGTCACTGTGAGGTCACTTTTGTATCCATTTAAGTCAACCCCCGCATCTATTATCAGTGGTTTGCCCTTCTCTACTCCTTTTTTTCTATTCTTATGGTGGGGGTATGATGAATGAACACCTGATGCAATAATGGGTTCAAACGCCTCTCGCCTGCCACCATACTTTCTGATAAGGTAATGAACCCTGCCAGCAATAACTGTCTCTTCCATTCCTATCTTTATTTCCTTTTCAATGTCCCTGAATACCTTCCTGTTAATCTCCAGTGCCTTTTTTATAAGTTGTATCTCTTCCTTTTCTTTAATCATCCTCATCTGCTTTATAAAGTCAGGGAGTGGAACAAGTTTTATATTATCTTTTGAAAAGGCGTTCCAGGTAGAAAAGGAAAACTCTGCTTCTATAAGTCCTGTTTTTTTATATCTCTTCAAAAACTTTTTGAACTTATCTTTTTTGTACTTGATAATATGTATCTTTACAGGAGAAAGGTCAACAACCTCCTGATGGTAAAGGAGCGGAGCAAAAAGATGTATGGATGTGGTATCCACAACTAAAATTCCTTCTATTTCAAGCAGTCCTGTAAGATAGAAGATATTGGATGGGTTTTTAATAAGAAGTGCTGGCAGTTTTCTCTTATCTATAAACTCCCTCACCTTCTCTATTCTTCCCTGATAATTCATCTGAGTTAAAAGTTCGTTGACAAAAAAACTACGAACACTTAACTATGAACTCCCCTCACCTTAATCCTCTCCCAGACGGTGAGAGGAAAAAGAAAGTGAACCCTCGCCCCTAAGGGGAGAGAGGAAAGGGTGATGGGACTTTTCTTTCTACTTTCAACCTGTTAATCTACTATGCCCCTTCTATTCATACAAATAATGCAACAGCGCCTTCTGGCAATGTAAACGGTTCTCTGCCTGCTGGTATACAATAGAATTTTCGCTGTCTATTACGTCATCGGTTACTTCCCAGCCCCTGTGTGCAGGTAGACAGTGCATAAAAAGAAAATCATCCTTTGCCCCTTCAAGTAGTTTTCTGTTCACCTGATATTTCTGGAATATCTGTCTTCTCAACTCTGCCTCTTTTTCATCTCCCATACTCACCCAGGTATCAGTGTATATCACATCTGCTTCAGAAATAAACTTCAGCGGGTCTTCATCAATCCTCACCAGTTCCTTATTTTTAACAAGGGAAAGAATCTTCTTTGATGGCTGGTAACCCTCAGGGGTAGCAACCATAATATCAACCCCGAGTATATCCGCTCCAATTATAAGAGAATTACAGACATTATTACCATCACCTATATAGAGAATTTTTATTCCATTAAGTGTCCCCTTTTTCTCATATATGGTGAAGTAGTCAGTAATCGCCTGACAGGGATGTAAAAAGTTGGTAAGTGCATTTATCACAGGAGAAGTAAACCACCTCGCATATTCTTCAACCTCTTCCTGTTTGTATGTCCTTATCACAAGACCGTCAAGGTATCTTGAAAGAACAGATGCAGTGTCTTTGATGGTCTCTCCTCTTGATATCTGTATAGTATCACCTGAGAGATAAAGTGACCTTCCACCCATCTCCTCTACTGCCAGTTCAAAAGAAACCCGTGTTCTTGTTGATGGCTTATTAAAGATAAGTCCTATTGTCTTGTTTTTAAGTATAGAAGCATATTCTCTCTTTTTACGGGATGCCTTATACTTTTTAGTAAGGTCAAATATCTTATAAATATCCTCTCCTGTCAGTTCTGTCCCTGTCAGAAAATCCTTCTTCATTTCTTTACCCCCAGGCACCTGTCAAGTATCTCTATCCCTTCGTCTATCTCATCCTCATTCACTGTTATGGCAGGCATAATCCTTATTACATTTCCCTGAGTACAGTTTATAAGAAGCCCATTTTCAGCCGATGAAGAAACAAGCCAGGAACCTTCACCATCCATCTCCATCGCCCGCATAAGTCCCAGACCCTTTATTTTCCTGATGGCAGGATGTTTTTCTTTAAGATAAACAAGTTTCTGATAGAGATACTCTCCCATCTTATTCACATTATCCAGAAGTTTTTCTTTCTCAATGGTATCTATCACAGCAAGACAACTTGCACAGGCAAGCGGTCCTCCACCAAAGGTGGAAGCATGAGTACCTGGAACCATAAGGTCTGCTATCTCTTTTTTGGCGAGCATTGCACCCACAGGAAATCCGCCACCCATCGTCTTTGCCAGTGTCATAATGTCAGGGACTACACCAAAGTTCTGATATGCAAAGAGTTTGCCTGTCCTGCCAAAGCCGGTCTGAACCTCATCAAATATAAGAAGGATTTCCTTCTCGTTACAGAGAGCCCTTACCTTTTCAAGATATGTCTTTTCAGCAACATTTATACCACCCTCTCCCTGGATTGGTTCTATAATGATACCTGCTGTCTCTTCGTCAACTGCTGATACAAGTTTATCAAAGTCGTTAAAAGGGACTGAAGAAAAACCAGGAGGCAGTGGTTCAAACGGCTTGCTGTATTTTGCCTGCCCTGTCATTGTAACAGTAGCAAGTGTTCTCCCGTGAAAAGAATTTTCCATAGAGATTATTTTATATCTCCCCTTTTCTCTTCCATAAAGGCGGGTAAGTTTAATCGCTGCCTCATTGGCTTCTGCGCCACTATTGCAGAAAAACGTCTTACCCCCAAAGGAGAGTTCTGATAATTTCTTTGCAAGTAAACCCTGCCAGGGATGGTAGTGGTTGTTTGCTATATGTATGAGTTGTTCTGCCTGTTGTTTTATTGCTTCAACGATAGATGGATAACAGTGCCCAAGCCCTGAGACACCCCATCCAGGGAAAAAATCAATGTATTTTTTGCCATCTATGTC